>Ga0164304_10000226_pt1 | contig 14403 bp, 14 predicted proteins | sample Whisoiple_217_MG_FD_110216 | JGI IMG/M metagenome (GOLD analysis project Ga0164304, IMG submission 110216) | Soil microbial communities amended with pyrogenic organic matter from upstate New York, USA - Whitman soil sample_217_MG | ecosystem: Environmental > Terrestrial > Soil > Agricultural...
CGCTGTTCGAGAAGATGCGGGACGAGCTCGGCCAGGACGCCTCGATGCTGTTCGAGGAGCTCCGCCGGATCGACGAGTTGCTCGATCGGCTGGGTCTCTACACCACCGAGGTCCATCATAAGAGCCGGGAGCAAACCATCCTGCGCCAGCAGCAGGACATGCTCGAGCTGTCCACCCCGGTCGTGAAGCTCTGGGATGGCGTGCTCGCCCTGCCGATGATCGGCACGCTGGACAGCGCCCGCACCCAGGTCGTGATGGAGACCCTGCTCCAGCGGATCGTCGAGACCGGCGCCGAGGTGGCCATCCTCGATATCACCGGCGTCCCGACGGTCGACACCCTCACCGCACAGCACCTGATCAAGACGGTCACCGCCGCGCGCCTCATGGGCGCCGAATGCATCATCAGCGGCATCCGGCCGCAGATCGCGCAGACCATCGTGCACCTGGGCGTAGACCTGGGCGACGTGATCACCAAGGCCACGCTGGCCGACGCCTTCGCCGCGGCGCTCAAGCGCCTGAGTCTCGGCGTGACCCGCGTAGCCGCGCCGCGCGCGTAGCCCCGAGGCCGCCGTGGACCGGATTCCGATCCTCAAGATGGGCGAGTTCCTCCTGGTGACGATCCAGGTGGACATGCACGACCAGCTCGCCTTGACGCTGCAGGACGACCTGACCGATCGCATCTCCCGGACCGGCGCCTGCGGCGTGCTGATCGACATCAGCTCCCTCGAGGTGGTGGACTCGTTCATCGGGCGGATGCTGGCCAACATCGCCGGAATGGCGCGGGTGCTCGACGCGGTCACCGTGGTCGTAGGCATGCAGCCGGCCGTCGCCATCACGCTGGTCGAGCTCGGGCTGTCGCTGCCCGGTGTGCGCACCGCGCTCAACGTCGAGCGTGGCATGGTCCTGCTCCGAGGAGCGGTCCAGGACCGCGTCCTCGAGGTGAGCGATGACGGTCGAACGGAGTGAGGTGCTGGACATCCGCGCCTCCAACGACATCGTGAGGGTGCGGCAACGGATGCGGGAGTGGGCGGTCGAGGCCGGTTTCAGTCTGGTGGACCAGACCAAGGTGGTCACGGCTGCCAGCGAGCTGGCCCGCAACACGCTGGAGCACGGCGGAGGCGGTACGGCCCGGGTGGAGCTGGTCGCGGACGGCGGACGGCGGGGGCTCCGGCTTACCTGCGAGGACACCGGGCCCGGGATCGCCGATCTCCAGCTGGCGCTCAAGGACGGCTACACCTCGCGCGGCGGCCTGGGCCTGGGCTTGGGCGGCGCCCGGCGGCTGGTGAACGATTTCACCATCGAGTCGCGGGTCGGCGTCGGCACGCGGGTCACCGTGACCCGATGGAAGTGAGACGGTGAGCGCGCCGAGCCTCGTCCTCCCGGTGCATGACGGCTCCCAGGTGGGCACGGCCCGCCGAGCGGCGGTGGCGGAGGCCGAGCGGCTGGGCGCGGCGGAAAACGAGCGGGGTAAGGTCGCGCTGGTCGTCACCGAGCTCGCCAGCAACCTGGCTCGCCACGGCGGCGGGGGCGAGCTGCTGCTCCGCTCGCTCGCCGAGCCGGCGGCGCTCGAGATCGTGGCGATCGACCGGGGGCCCGGTTTGGCGAGCGTGGAGCAGGCGCTCAGCGATGGGTACTCCACCGGCGGCACCAACGGGGTCGGGCTGGGTGCCGTCCAGCGCGTCGCGGACCGCTGTGAGATCTTTTCGGTGCATGGGGCGGGCACCGCGGTGCTGGTCAGGCTCCGCCTCACCGGCGGGGCGCGGTCGGGCGACGTGACGGTCGCCGGCGTGTCGGTCGCCAAGTCGGGAGAAGCGGTGTGCGGCGATGCCTGGTCGTGGCACGCCGATGGCCGCGGCTGGTCGGTGTTGGTCGCCGATGGTTTGGGCCACGGGCCGGACGCCGCCACGGCCGCCGCCGGGGCCGTTCGGATCTTTCACCAGCACGTCACCGATTCGGCGGCCGACATCCTGGCCGCGGCGCATGCGGCCATGCGGCACACCCGCGGCGCCGCTGTCGCCATCGCGGAGGTCCGGCCGGCGCAGGGGGAGCTCACCTTTACCGGCGTCGGGAACATCGGCGGCACGCTCCTCGCCGACGACGGAACGCGCAGCCTGGTGTCACTCGCCGGCATCGTAGGGCACGAGTGCCGGAAGATTCAGACCTTCACCTACCCGTGGAAGAAGGGATCGTCGCTGGTGCTGTACTCCGATGGACTGCAGACTCGGTGGACCCTTGACCGCTATCCCGGCCTCCGGAACCGGGACCCGGCTCTCCTCGCAGCGGTGCTGTACCGCGATTTCGCGCGGGGCCGGGACGACGTGACGGTGGTGGCGAGCCGCGAGGCCGAGCGGGCATGATCCCTTCCATTCTCACGACCGAAATCCGGACCGAGCAGGATGTCGTGCTCGCCCGGCAGCGCGCCCGCCAGATCGCGGCCCTGCTCGGCTTCGACGGCCTGGACCAGACCCGGCTCGCGACCGCGCTCTCCGAGATCGCCCGGAACGCCGTCCAGTACGCCGGCGGCGGCCGGCTGACGTTCGAGCTCACCCGCGATCCGGCCATGCTCCTGGTGCGCGTGAGCGACCACGGTCCCGGCATCGCCCGGCTTCAGGACGTGCTCGACGGCCGCTACCGTTCGTCGACCGGCATGGGGCTGGGGCTGCTCGGCGCCCGACGCCTCTCCGATCATTTCGAGATCGACACCGGCCGGGAACGCGGGACGGCGGTCGAGCTGGGGAAGACCCTCCCGCCCGGCACGCTGGTTTCGAGCGACGTCGTGGCGCGGCTGAGCCGCGAGCTGGCCCTCGTGGCGCCGGCCGACCCCCTGAGCGAGGTCCGCGCCCAGAACCAGGAGCTGCTCAACGCGCTCCAGGAAGGGCGCGAGCGACAGCAGGAGGTGGAGCGGCTCAACCAGGAGCTGGCGGAAACCAACCGCGGGGTGCTGGCCCTCTACGCCGAGCTGGACGAGAAGGCGGCCGACCTGGCGCGGGCGTCCGAGCTCAAGTCACGTTTCCTGTCCAACATCAGCCACGAGCTCCGCACCCCGGTCAACGCCATTCTCAACATCTCCGGCTTGCTGATCGACCACGTGGACGGGCCGCTCAACAGCGAGCAGGAGCGCCAGGTCCGGTTCGTGCGAAGCGCGGCGCTCACGCTGGCCGAGATGGTGAACGATCTCCTCGACCTGGCGCGCATCGAGGCGGGCCGGAGCGTCGTGCGGCCCACGGCCTTCACCGTCGCCGATCTGTTCGCCGGCCTCCGCGGCATGTTCCGCGCGATCACGCCGACGGAGCGGGTGACCCTGCTGTTCGAGGAGCCGGCCGATCTGCCGGCGCTCGCCACCGACGAAGGCAAGCTGTCGCAGATCCTGCGCAACCTGATCTCCAACGCGCTCAAGTTCACCGAGCAGGGCGAGGTCCGGGTGACCGCGGCGAGCGAGCCCAATGGGCGAATCACCTTCGTGGTCGCCGATACCGGCATCGGGATCGCGCCCGAGGATCAGGAGCGCATCTTCGAGGAGTTCTCTCAGCTCGAGAGCGCCCTCCAGCGCCGCGCCACCGGCGCGGGACTTGGGCTCCCGCTCTCGCGCAAGCTGGCCGAGCTGCTCGGCGGGCAGCTGACCCTCTCGAGCGCACCCGGTGAGGGCTCTACGTTTACGGTGAGCATCCCCGCCCGGTATATCGAGCCGCGGGTTTCGGACCCGGGGCTCCGGGCGCTGGAGGCTGTGCAGCATGCCTGAGGTCCACGGGACCATCCTGGTAGTCGACGACAACGAGGCCGAGCGCTACTACGTCTCCCGGGTGCTCAGCAAGGCCGGCTTCGCCGTGCGCGAGGCCGCCACCGGACTCGAGGCGCTCTCGCTCGCCGAGTCCGACAACCCGGTCTTGATCACGTTGGACGTCCGCCTGCCCGACCTCAACGGCTTCGAAGTGTGCCGCCGCCTCAAGCGCAATCCCGCCACGCGGGACGTGCCGGTGCTCCACATCTCGGCCAGCTTCACCAGCCCCGAGAACAAGGCCGAGGGTCTGGAAGGCGGGGCCGATGGGTACCTGGCCCATCCGGTGGACGCCAACGAGCTGGTCGCGACGGTGCGGTCGCTGCTGCGCGCCCGGCAGGCCGAGGTCCAAGTCCGCGCCGCGGCGCGGGAATGGACGACCACGTTCGACCTCATCAGCGACCCGGTATGCCTCACCCGCGACGATGAGCACATCGTACGCTGCAACGCCGCCTTCGCGCAGCTGATCGGCCGGCCGTACATCGAGATCATCGGCAGGCGGCTCGGGGACCTGGTGCCGGCGCTGAGCCAGGTGAATGGCGACGCGGGCGGCGCGGGCACCATCCGGATCGGCGATCGGCATTTTCGCGTGAGCGTCGATCTCGGCGAGGATCGGCGGGGCTTACCCACGCGGGCCTGGGTGCTCGCCGACGTCACCGACCGGCAACGGCATGAAGAGGCGCTCCAGCGGAGCCAGGAAGAGGGGCGGGCACGGCTGAGCGAGATCGAAGCCGTCTACAGCTCCGCGCCGGTGGGCCTCTGCGTGCTCGACCACGAGCTGCGCTACGTGCGGCTCAACGAGCGGATGGCCGAGATGATCGGCTATCCGGTCGAGACCCTCCTGGGTCGGACCGTGAGGGAGACCACCCCCGCCCTGGCCGACGACCTGGAGCCCAGGTTCCGGCAGCTGCTCGCGACGGGCGAGCCCGTGCGCGGCCTGGAGATTCGCGGCATGACCGACGCCCAGCCCGGAATCGAGCGCGTCTGGGTGGCCACCTGGTTGCCACTGTACGATGTCGAGGGCCGGCTCAGCGGCGTCAACGTCGCGGCGGAAGAGGTGACCGAGACCCGCCGGCTGCAGGAGAAGCTGATCGAGGCGCACCGGCTGGAGGCCGTCGGCCGGCTGGCGGGCGGCGTGGCGCACGAGACCAACAATCAGATGACCGTCGTGCTGGGCTGCGCGGGGTTCGTGCTCCGGCATCCGACCCTCCCCGCAGCCGTGCGCACCGACGTGGAGCAGATCCGTCAGGCGGCCGACCGCACCGCGCGGATCACGGCACAGCTTCTGGCCTACGGCCGGCGGCAACATCTGCAGCCGGAGGTCGTGGACCTCGATACGGTCATCGAGCGCCTGCGCCCGTTCCTCGCGCGCGCCCTGGGCGACCGCTCGACCCTGCGGGTGGTGCCGGGCTCGCTCGGCCAGCGCGTCAAGGCCGACGTGGGGCAGATCGAGCAGATGCTGCTCAACCTCGCCCTCAATGCCCGCGATGCCATGCCCGATGGCGGCGAGCTGACGGTGCGGACGTCACTCGTCACCGTCCCACCCGGAACCACGCTTCCTTCGCGGGACGATGAGATTCGGCCCGGCGACTACGTGAGCATCGTCGTAGCGGACACCGGGCACGGCATGACCCCGGCCATCCTGGCGCGCGCCTTCGAGCCGTTCTTCACCACCAAAGGACCCGGCAAGGGCACCGGCCTCGGCCTCTCTATGGTGTACGGCCTGGTCAAGCAGAGCGGCGGGCACATCCGGGCGGAGAGCGAGACCGGGCGCGGCACCAGCATCGAAGTGCTGCTGCCCCGCGTGGCACAGCCCGCGCCGCCGGTGGTCGAGCCCAGGCCCGCGGGCCCGCCGGGATTCTCGGCTCATGTGCTGGTCGTCGAGGACGACCCCCTGGTTCGCGCCGTGGTCGCCCGTGAGCTGGCGACGCAGGGCTACCGCGTGGCCGAGGCGACCGACGGCGAGGCGGCGCTCGAGCGGCTGTCGCACCTGGATGAACAGTTCGATCTGCTCATCACCGACCTCGCGATGCCTCGCATGGACGGCCGCGAGCTGGCCGAACGGGCCGCGCAGATCCGTCCCGGCCTCCCGGTGCTCCTCATGTCGGGCCACCCCGACGAGGCGACGCGGCGGGTGCTGGTCGAGGCGGATCGCCCCTACCTGCAGAAGCCGTTCACCGCCGAGGACCTGATGAGCCAGGTGGAGGAGATGCTAGGCCGAGTCCGATGAGCCGGCCCGGCGCCGCTGGGGCGACGGCTCGTGGGGAGCCATGAAGTCGTGCTCATCGGGCGGGCGCATGAGGAGGTCGAACGCGAGGAACAGGGTCTTCGAGAAGGGGAAGAACACGATCGGAAACACCACCATGAGCACGGCCGTGCTGATCTGGAAGATGTCCCACGGCGGATCGGGCCAGGTCTCCAGCAGGAACCCCACCACCCACACGCTGAACACCGCCTCCATCGCCATCAGATTGAAGAAGTAGGCGCCCAGCCAGTAGCCGGGTTCTCCCCGTTCCAGGCCGAGTCCGCACACCGGACATACCGGGAGCAGGCGCGACCAGCTGGTGAAGATGGGTCCGCCCCCGCAATGCGGGCACCGCAAGCGCATGGCGCGCACGAACTGAGCGACCACGGTTTCACTCTAGCCATGCGGGCGGCCGCGCGCGAGAGCCGGCGTCAACTCAGCCCCGCGGGTCCGGGCTGGCGGGCAGTCGCTCACATGCCCGCTCGCTCGAGGATCCATTGGCCGATGTCCCCCAGCACCCGGTCGCCGTCGATGTCGGCCAGCAGCGCGTGATACGCCTCCGGATACTCGATCAGCTGTCGGTCCGGCTGGCCCCCGGCATCCACGAACCGCCGGCTCCCGTCGGGTGGTACCATCCGGTCGGCGGCGCCGTGAAGGACCAGTAGGGGGACCGGGAAGCTCGGAGCGCCCGCCTGTACCCGCTCGATGGTCGCCGTGATCTCGGTCGAAAGGCGTGCCGTGCCCTTGCGGTGGAAGAGCGGGTCCCGCAGTACCCGCTCGGCCACCTCGGGATCGCGTGCGAGCCCCGAGAGATCCATGCCGGTGTCGAGCGAGAAGCGGGGCCACCAGCGCGAGAGCACGCGGCCCAGCGCCATGAGCGGCCTCGGTACACCCAGGTTGCCCAGCGGGGCAGACACGGAGATCACGCCGCGCACCCCTTGAGGGTGATGCAGCGCGTAGTCCAGCGCGACGAGGCCACCGAGGCTGTTGCCCAGCAGGAACAAGGGAATCGCGGGATGCTCGGCGCGAAACCGGATGACGAGGCGACGCAGGTCTTCCCGGAGCTCGCTCCAGGCTCCGAGGTAGGCTCGCTGCCCCGGCGACCGTCCGTTTCCCCGGAGATCCGGTGCGAAGATCTCGAAGCCCAGAGGGAGAAATGCCTCGGGTACCATAGGATAGAGACCCGAGTGATCGCCCAGCCCGTGGAGCGCGATCAGGGCTATCCGAGGCGAGCCGGCCGGACTCGCACGCCGGCAGAACAGCCGGGCACCACCGGCGCCCTCGAACCACTCTTCTCTGGCGTGCGACCAGCTATCGGGAGGCATGCCGGAAGCTAGCTTCGCCGTCTTGACAGGGACCCTCAGGAGGCGCATCTATAGGTCGGTAGCCGAACAAATACCGAAAGTCGAGGCCCGCCCATGCCGCCACTCCAGCCCCGCCCCACTCCCACCCGTGCCGTTCCGTCGACCGATGCCTTTCCGCCGGCTGCCGTGCGGGTGTGCCCCGAGTGCGCCGGACCGCTGGTCCGTGCGTCCGGCTGCGTCAGTTGCCGCCACTGCGGCTGGGCCCGCTGCGGATGACCGGCCAGCTCGACCTGCTCCCGGCTGAACGGCCAGGGCGCAGTCTCACCGTGCTCGACGAGCGCGCGCGCGGCACCCGATTCCTCGAGCTGCCGCCGCGCTCGGTGCTCAACTCGTCCACCAGCACCCGGATGGGCTTCTGGTCCATCAATCCCTATGTGGGGTGCGAGTTCGGGTGCACCTACTGCTATGCGCGGGACACCCACCGCTACGCGGTCGAGCGCAGCGGTCTGCCGCCCGAGCCGCTGCCCGACTGGGAGGCGTTCGAGCGCCGCATCCTGGTCAAGACCGGCGTCGACGAGGTGCTGGCCCGCACGCTCGATCCGGCGCGGCTGGGCGGTCAGGCGCTCGTGATCGGGACTGCCACCGATCCCTATCAGCCGGCGGAGCGGCGGTTCCAGCTCACCCGCCGGATCCTGGAGGCGTTGCTCCGGTTTCGAGGGCTCGCGATCGAGATCATCTCCAAGTCGCCGCTGGTAGTGCGGGACATCGACCTGCTCATGCAGCTGGGCGAGCAGCACGAGATCACGGTCAATATCTCGCTCGCGACCCTCGATCGGCGGCTGGCGCGCCGGCTCGAGCTCAAGTCGCCGGTGCCCGAGGCGCGCATCCGGGCGCTCCGGCGGCTCACGGGGGCCGGCGTCTACGCCGGTCTGCTCATGGCGCCCATCCTGCCCGGCATTACCGACAGCCGCGCCGGGATGGGTCGCCTCATGGGCGCGGCGAAGGAGGCGGGTGCCCGCTACGTGGTCGGGTCGGCGCTCCGGCTCGGGCCCGCGGCGCGGCGCCGCTTCCTTCCCGTGCTCGCGCGCGAGTTCCCCGAGCTCGCCCAGCGGTATGCCCGGCACTACGCCCGGCGCGAAGGCGTGAGCCCCGCGTACCAGCGCGCGTTGTCGCAGCGGATTCAGGAGCTGCGGCAGCAGTATGGGTTTTCACCCGATGAGAGCTGGAGCCGCAAGCGGCCGCACCGGAAGCCGGCGGAACGCGAGGCCGGTGGCAACATGGCAGAGGCTCAGCCGCTGCTGCTGTGACGAACTCACGCTCCGTTCTCTTCATCGATCCCCCCGCCTTCTGTACCGCCGTCGAGGGTCTGGTGGCGCCGGCGCTCCGGAGCCGGCCGGTGGCGGTGGCGCCCCCGGGCGCCGACCGCGCCACGGTGCTCGCGCTCTCGGGCGAGGCGCGGCTGGCGGGGATCGAGCGGGGCATGCCGGTGCGCCAGGCGCTCAAGCGCTGTCCCGACCTGGTGGTGCTCCCGCCCAATCCGGGGCTCTACGCGCGCGCCTCGCGCGCGCTGCACGAGGTGCTCCGGCTCTACGCGCCGGTCATCGAGCCCAGGGGGTACGGCCACGCCTTCCTCGACCTTACCGGCACCGGGCGGCTGTTCGGCCCGGCGGTGGATGTCGCCGCGCGGGTGCAGCGCGAGGTGCACGAACGGCTCCGGCTCGCCATCTCGGTCGGCGTGGCCGCCAACAAGCTGGTGAGCCAGGCCGCCACCACCGTCATCAAGCCCGAGCCGCTGCTCGAGGTGCCGGGTGGCAACGAGGCCGGCTTCCTCGCGCCCCATCCGCTCGACGTGCTGCCCGACCTGCATGCCCGCATGCGGCGGCGGCTCGACGATTATCAGCTCGATCTCATCGGCGAGGTGGCGGCCATTCCCGAGAGTGCGCTGTGCGCCGTGTTCGGTGGCGCCGGCCGCACCCTGCGGGCCCAGGCGCGCGGCATCGACCCGCGGCCGGTGCTCCCGCCCGAGCGGCAGGCCGAGTTCCACGTGGCCCACGCGCTCGCCACCGACACCAACGACCTCGGCGTGCTGCACCCGCTGCTCCGCCTCCTGGGCGAGCGGCTGGGCCGCCGGCTCCGCCGGCACGGGCTGGTCTCCCGCCGGCTCCGGATCGAGCTCACCTACGCCGACCACACCGCCGCCACCCGTGCCGTGCCGCTGCACGCCGCGGCCCTCGACGCCGAGCTGTGGGATGCCGCGCGCCGGGCCTTCGCCAGGGCCAACACCCGCCGTCTCGCAGTGCAGATGGTGGCGCTCACGCTCGATGCGCTGGAAACCGCCGAATCACAACTGGATTTGTGGGAGGTAGAAGCGGCAGCGCCGGGCGCTCAGCTCGCGGGCGATCTACCAGCCGCGGGCGTGCAGCCAGAACTCGATCCCCCGGGAGCCGGAGCAGCGGGTAGGGACCGGGCGACGGGCCGCAGCCCCGACGGGCATGGAGGCCCGTCGCCCGGCCCCTACCCGCTGCTCCGGCTCCCGGGGCACAGCACCCAGGCCCACCCGCCCGCGGCTGAGCCCACCGCCCGCGGGCTGCAAGACGCCATCGACCATATCCGCAACCGCTGGGGCGCGCGCGGCGTGGTGCGCGGCAGCGGCCTCGCGCTCAGTGGGAAGCGGGCGCGAGGCGCGGCGCCGGCACCTTCTTCGGCGCCTGCTCCTTCTTGACTGTCTTCTCGATCGAGCCCAGTTGCGACCGAGCGTGCCCGGCACGCTTGGTGTCGTGCTTGAGCGCGCGCTCGGTCGCAGAGACCGCCGCCTGATCCCGCGACACCGCGACCGTGGAGTGCGGGGTCGTGTTGCGGTCACGCTGCAGCAGGTTCTCCACCGAGTCGAGCCGCACTTGATCGAGCTGCGTCTGGCTGTCGTCCTGCGCCACCATGACCCGAGCCGAATCTTCCATGGCTATATCGCGCGCCAGGGCCGACGTGTCGGCTCCGGCCGGCATGGACGGATCGGCGCCGGCCGTACTGCCGCCGGCCGCCTGAGCCTTGGCGAGTGAGGTCACGCCGACGACCAGCAGCGCCGTCAACGCAACGGAACGGGATCGCACCATCGAACGCCTCCTTGATGGACGCCGGCCGCACTCGCGTGCGGCCGGTCGGGGGGAACGGAGTACGGACACCGCTACGCCAAGCCGCTCACCGGCGGTGATTCTTCGGCGCCGAGCGATCGGCCGCGGGGTGCTCGAGCGTCGAGCGGTCCGCCCGAAGATCGTGACGGGCGTCGGTGGTCGCGTCAGCGTCCTTCGAGACCTTGCGGTCGATCGACGCCAGCGTGGAGCGCTCGTGCTGTGCACGGTCCTTGTCGCTCTCGAGCGTCTTCTTGGCCTGAGCGATCGACGCCTGGAGGGCCGCGGTGTCGGCCGGCGTGGTCTTGCGGGCCCTGATCAGGGCGGCCTGCAGCGAGTCGAGCTTCGCCTCGTCGCCCCGGGTCCGCGCGCCGTCCTGCGCCAGCAGCGTGCGGGCGGAGTCGCGGAGCACGATCTCGTGGTGCAGTGTGGCACTGTCGGCGGCGATCACGTGCGCGTCCTGGCGCTCGTCCCTCCGTATCGCCTGCCGGGCGTCCTGCGCCGAGTCGAGGCCCGCCCGGTCCGATCTCAGGTCCTTGCGCTGGGCCGTCTCGGCGTCCGCCTGCGCGTCGACCCGTTTCTCGATCTTCGCCAGCTCGCTGCGCTCGCGCTTCCAACGGTCGAGATCCTGATCGTACGTGTTTCTGGCCTGCTTCAGATCCGCGAGATCCTTCCGCACCGCCGCGGGGTCACGCGGGGTGGCCTTCTGGTCCCGGGCGAGCTTGGCCTTGACCGAGTCGATGCGGGCATCATCGCCGGCGAACCGGCTGCGCACCTGCTCGATCCGCGCCCGGGTCGAGTCGCGGAGTGCAATGTCGTGCTGGAGCCGAGCGCTGTCGGCGGAGATGGCCCGCCGGTCCTGGCGCTGGTCGCGCGTGGGCGATGACTTGGGATGGTGCGCCGTGGTGTCGCGCGCGGGCTGCTGAGCCCCCGCCAGCGACGTCACGGTCAGGGCAAGCGCGGCCACCAGCGCCACGCTGTAAGTGCGGGACATACAAACCTCCTCGAAGAACCCGTCACGCCGGCGCATGACCGCAGCGCCGGTCGAGTGGGAGAGGTGCACATCCCGGACCACTCCGGAAGCCCGGGAAATCGGCCGCCCGGGGTGCCGGTGGCCATTGTGACCGCGACCGAACGACCCGGCGGGCGCCATTTCTGCCCGCGCGAGCGCCCGGTGTGACTGCCCTCACCAGGTCACCACGACCTTCCCGAACGTCTCGTTGCTTTCGAGGGCCCGATGCGCCTCGGCCAGCTCCGTCATCGGGTAGGTGCGCTCGAGCACGGGGCGGAGCGGCCCCGCGTGCTCGATCCGCTGGTCGAACAGCGGCAGCATCCGCTCGGCGAACTCGCGCACCAGCGGCGCGCGCTCCTCCGGCCCGCGGGTGCGCATGACCGTGCCGATCACTTCGAGCCGCTTGCGCATGATCGGGCCGAGGTCGCCGCTCACCCGGCTGCCGGCGAGGAAACCCAGCAGGATGAGCCGGCCGCGGGGTGCCAGCACGGCCAGGTTGTCGGCGAAGGCCGGCCCCCCCAGCGCGTCGAGCACCACGTGCACCGGGTCGCCCACGGCCTCGCGGAACGGCGCGCGCGACGTGTCGATGCCGTGGTCCAGCCCGTACAGCAGCGCGCGCGCCAGCTTCTGCGGGCTGCGTGAGGTGCCGAGCACGGTGGCGCCGAGGTGCCTGGCGATCTGCGCCGCCGCCGTGCCGACTCCGCTCCCCACCGCGTGGATCAGGACCCGCTCGCCAGCGCCCAGCCGGCCGCGCGTCACCAGCGCGTCATAGGCGGTGAGGAACGCCTCGGGAATGGCCGCACCCTCCGTGAAGGAGAGGTTCGCGGGAATCGCCAGGGCCTCGTCCTGATGGACCGTCACCAGCTCCGCTTGCGCGCCGCCCCCGACCAGCCCCATCACCCGATCGCCGGTCTTCCAACGGGAAACGCCCCGCACCGCCTCGACCTCGCCGGCGTACTCGAGCCCGGGGATGTCGGCCGGCCAGCCGGGTGGGGCCGCGTAGTGCCCCCGACGCTGGGCCAGGTCCGCGCGATTCAGTCCGGCGGCGTGTACCCGGACCCGGATGTGCCCGGGGCGGACCTCGGGCTTCGGTACCTCGCCGATGCTGATGACCTCGGGGCCGCCGGCACCGGTATAGATCGCTGCGCGCATGGAACGACGTCCTCGCCGGTCAAAGTGATGGTCGGCCGCGTCTCGACGCCTGAACGATAACGGCGGTCGACCGGCGTTCCGTCCCGCCGTCTTTACGATTTCCTGATGCCCCGCCCCCCGATCAAGACCCTGTCCTGACACCGTGGCCGGTAGCTTCCCCCCCACGAATTGAAGCGACACCGAACACGGTAGAGGAATCAGCGATGCTGGATGTGCTGTACGTCATCGGCACCGTGGCCTTCTTCGGCCTCATGCTCGCCTACGTCCGCGCGTGCCAAGGCCTGGGCCGCGACACCGAGAACGGCACGGAGCGGACCCAATGACCGCGGAGAACTGGATCGGCGGCCTCATTTCGGTAGCCCTGCTGGTCTATCTGTGTTACACGATGCTCCGTCCGGAGAAATTCTGAGATGACGGCCAACGGCTGGCTGCAGATCGCGCTCTACTCGGTGGTGCTGCTCGCGCTCACCAAGCCGACGGGCGTGTACATGGTCAAGGTCTACGAAGGCGGGCTCACCTGGCTTCGCCCGGTCGAACGGCTCCTCTACCGGCTTGGCGGGGTCGATCCGGAGAAGGACCAGCACTGGACCGAGTATACGGCCGCGATGCTGATCTTCAGCGCGGTATCGATGCTGCTCACGTACGTGGTGCTGCGCCTGCAGCACATCCTGCCGTTCAACCCGCAGCACCTGCCGGCCGTGGCGGACCGTCAGGCGTTCGAGACCGCGGCCTCGTTCACCACGAACACGAACTGGCAGTCGTACGTGGGCGAGCAGACCATGTCGTACTTCTCGCAAATGAACCAGCTCGCGTTCCACAACTTCGTCTCCGCCGCCGCCGGCATGGCCGTGGCCGTGGCGCTGGTGCGGGGCATCGCGCGGCGCTCCGCCGGCCGGCTGGGAAACTTCTGGGCGGATCTGGTGCGCGGCACGCTCTACCTGTTCCTCCCGATGTCGGTGCTGTTCGCGCTGATCCACGTCCAGCAGGGCTCCATCCAGAACTTCGCGCCCTACCTCGACGTGCATACGCTCGAGGGCGCCAAGCAGACGATCGCGATGGGGCCGGTCGCGAGCCAGGAGGCCATCAAGGAGGTCGGGACCAACGGCGGCGGCTTCTTCAACGCCAATTCCGCACACGGGTACGAGAACCCGACGCCGCTCACGAACTTCCTGCAGATGCTCGAGATCTTCCTCGTCTCGGCCGGCCTCACCTGGACCTTCGGCCACATGGTGAAGAAGCAGGCGCATGGCTGGGCGTTGTGGGCGGCGATGTACATCATGTTCCTCGTCGGCACGACGACGGCCTACTGGGCCGAGGCGCGCGGCAACCCGATCCACGCGGCGCGGGGGATCGACGTGGCCGCCTCGGCAACCCAGCCGGGCGGGAACATGGAGGGCAAGGAGGTCCGGTTCGGCATCGCGAACTCGGCCCTGTACGCCACCATCACCACCGACGCCTCGTGCGGCTGCGTCAACAGCATGCACGACTCCTTTACCCCCATCGGCGGCATGGTGCCGCTGGTCAACATGCAGATGGGAGAGCTGATCTTCGGCGGCGTGGGCGCCGGCCTGTACGGCATGCTCATGATGGTGCTGCTCACGGTGTTCATCGCCGGCCTCATGGTCGGACGAACACCGGAGTATCTCGGCAAGAAGGTCGAGAGCCGGGAGGTGCGGATGGTGATGCTCTACGTGCTGGTCTTTCCCCTGGTGATCCTGGTGGCCACTGGCCTCTCGGTCGTGCTGCCTGCCGGCCTCAAGGGTCTCAACAACGCCGGGCCGCACGGGCTC
>Ga0164304_10000228_pt1 | contig 14338 bp, 11 predicted proteins | sample Whisoiple_217_MG_FD_110216 | JGI IMG/M metagenome (GOLD analysis project Ga0164304, IMG submission 110216) | Soil microbial communities amended with pyrogenic organic matter from upstate New York, USA - Whitman soil sample_217_MG | ecosystem: Environmental > Terrestrial > Soil > Agricultural...
CGTTCGGCATGCTCTACCTGCGCGGCATGACGATTGACGTGTTCTCGCAGGTTGGCTTCGTCATGTTGATCGGGCTCGCCGCACCGGCGCCATGCGCCAGCATCAGCGGGATGACGCCGAAGATGAAGGCAAATGCCGTCATCAGGATCGGCCGCAGGCGCAGACGCGCCGCGTCCATCGCGGCGGCAACAACGGACAAGCCGTCTTCGCGACGCCGTCGTGCGAATTCGACGATGAGGATGTCGTTCTTTGCGGCGAGCCCGATCAACATGACGAAGCCAACCTGCGAGAACACGTCAATCGTCATGCCGCGCAGGTAGAGCATGCCGAACGCGCCGAACAGAGCGAGCGGGACGGCGAGGATGACCATGAACGGCATCGCCCAGCTCTCGTATTGCGCGGCCAGGAACAGGAACACGAAGACGAGCGCCAACGAGAAGACGATCACCGCAACCGAGCCGGCCTTCAGCTCCTGATAAGTGATGCCGGTCCACTCATAGCCGAAATCGTGCGGCAGAACATTTGCCGCAGCCCGCTGCATGGCCGCAATCGCCTGGCCCGAGGAATAACCCGGCGCCGCTTGGCCGTTGATTTTTGCGGTGTTGTAAAGATTGTAGTGCGGCACGATGTCCGGCCCGATCGTTCGCTGCAGCGAACCCAACGTCGACAACGGCACCATGCGGCCGACATTGTTGCGCACGTAAAGGCGGCTGAGATCCGTCGGATCCGAGCGCGCATCCTTCTCGGCCTGTACGGTCACCCGAAACGTGCGACCGAACAGGTTGAAGTCGTTGACATAGAGCGAGCCGAAGAAAATCTGCAGCGTGCTGAAAACGTCGGGCAGATTGAGCCCGAGCAGTTTGGTTTTGGCCCGGTCGAGGTCGTATTTGAATTGCGGTGTCGTCGTGCTGTAGGTCGTAAACACTTTGTTCGGATCGATCTCCGGCTGCTTTTTCGCCTCCGCGATCAGCGCCTTCGTCGACTCCTCGAGCGCGAAAGCGCCGTGGTTGGTCAAATCCTCGAGCTGGAACTCGAAACCACCGGTCTGACCGATGCCGGGGATCGACGGTGGGTCGAACGTGACGACGACCCCGGCGTCGATGTCGGTCAGCTCTTTGCGCAAATCCGCCATTACTTCGCCGACGTTCTGGCCGGGACCGCGCTCCTCCCACGGCTTCAGGATGGCGAATGCCGCAGCGCTATTCGAGCCGGTGGAGCCGGTGAGAAAGTTGAGGCCGACGAGCGAGATGATGTTGCTCATCGCCGGATGCTTCATGATGACGGCGCGCGCCTTCGCGGTCATCGCATCGGTCCGCTGCAGCGATGCGCCGTCGGGCAATTGGATAATGACGTAGAAATAACCGCGGTCTTCGGTCGGCAGGAAGCCGGAGGGTAGCCGCATGTAGAGCATGCCTGTCGCGGCGATGCCGATCGCAAACAGCGCCAGCAACGCGTAGCGCATTTTGGCGAGCTGACGCACGCCGCGCCCGTAAGTGCGCGCGGTCCAGTCGAAGCCCTGGTTGAATTTGCGGAACAGAAAGAAGCTCGGCGGCGGCCTATGGCGCAAGAGTACGGCGCAAAGCGCCGGGCTCAGGGTCAGTGAATTGAAGGCGGAGATCGCGATCGAGATGGCGATCGTCAGCGCGAACTGATTGTAGAGGCGTCCGGTAACGCCGGGCAGAAAAGCGACCGGCACGAAGACGGCGCCGAGCACGGCGGAGGTCGCGATGATCGGGCCGGTCACTTCCGACATGGCGACCTTGGCGGCGGTGAGCGGCGCGAGGCCGTTCTCGAGCTGGCGCTCGACATTCTCGACGACCACGATCGCATCGTCGACGACGAGTCCGATGGCCAAGACCATGCCGAGCATGCTGACCGTATTCAGCGAGAAACCCATCGCGTACATGACCGCCAGCGTGCCGATCAGCGAGACCGGAATGGCGATACCGGTGATCAGCGTCGTGCGCCACGATTGAAGGAAGAGGAATACGACCGCGAAGACGAGGAGCAGCGCCTCGCTGAGCGTGATCATCACGTCGTGCATCGACGCCGACACGAACATGTTCGTGTCGTAATTGATGCCCCAGTTGATGCCCTTCGGGAACGTCTTCGCCAGTTCCGCCATGCGCGCGCGCACGGCCTTGTCCATGTCGAGCGCATTCGATCCCGGCAGCTGGAAGACCGGCACGAGCACGGCCGGGCGATCGTTGACATAAGCGCTCGTCGTATATTGCAGCGCGCCGAGTTCGAGCCGGGCGACATCCTTCAGAAGAACCGTGGCCCCGCTGGTGGTGCCGGCGCGCAGTACGATCTCGCCGAACTGCTCGGGCGTGCTCAGCCGGCCGAGCGCATTGATCTGCATCTCGAAGGCGGTGCCGGGCGGCGCCGGCGAGGCGCCGAGCTTGCCGGCGGCGACCTGCACATTCTGCTCGGCGATCGCCTGCTGCACGTCGACGGCGGTAATCCCGAGCTTGGCGAGCTTGTCGGGATCGAGCCACACGCGCATCGAATAGCGCCGCTCGCCGAACAATGTCACATCGCTCACGCCCGGCACGCGCTTCAAGGGGTCGACGACCTGCAGATAGGCGAAATTGCTGATCGTGACCGGATCGACCGAATTGTCCGGCGAGTAGAGGTTGATCGCCAGCGCGAAGTTCGGGTTCTTCTTCTGGATGGTGATGCCGGACTGGTTGACGATGCTCGGCAGCGACGCCGCCGCCTGGGAGACGCGGTTCTGCACGTCGACCGCACCGATGCTGACGGGATAACCGACTTCGAACGTGATGGTGATGATCGACGTGCCGTCATTGGCGCTGACCGAGGACATGTAAGCCATGCCCTGGACACCGTTGATCTGCTGCTCGAGCGGCGTCGTCACCGTGTCGGCGACGACCTGTGCGCTGGCGCCCGGATAGGTCGAGGTGACGATGACCTGCGGCGGTGTGATCTCGGGAAACTGCGCGACCGGCAGGATGGCCCAGCAGATCAGCCCGGCGAGCACCATGATGATCGCGATCGACGACGCGAAGACCGGCCGCTCGATGAAGAACTTGACCATTCGGACCCCAGAGCGCCCGCCGCAGGCGGACGCCGCCTCCCGCGGCTCAGAACGACGCCGAGCCGATCAGTGATTGTGGCCTGCGATATAGGCCGGACTGTGAAGCAGCGCTAGCGGCGGCTCCCTAAGCGCTTAGGCGTAACGCACCTTGGCCCTGGCGCGGGCCTTTGCCGCCTCCGTCGCACGGTCGCGCGGCGGGCTCAAGGTGTGGAGGGATTGCAGCAGGCGATGGGCCGCTTCGGCGACTTCATCAACGGCGTGATCGAAGGCGGCCTCGTTGCCCTTCGATGGATGCGTAAAGCCACTGACCTTCCGCACGAATTGCAGCGCCGAGGCGCGGATTTCATCTTCCGTCGCCGGCGGCTCGAAATTAAACAGGGTTCGGATATTCCGGCACATCGCAACTCATCCCGCGGCCGGCTCGACGAGCGGCCCTTGGCGGGAGCTATATGCGCCAATATGGCTTTTGCGGGAATTGGCCCGGCGATTGACGCGGCCCTCGCGCCAAGTTGAAGTTGGTCAGCTGTGAAGCGAAGCGCCCTTTGCGCGCCGCGGGCTTGAGACGGCGATGGCACCAGCCGCGATTTTTGTCCCGCTCTTCTTCTTCGGTTTGGCCGGAACGTGCATGGCGGCAACAATTTCGCGCTCCGCCGCGCACCAATGTTCCTCGTCCTGCCCATGCGAATAGCCGCTCATCGCCCATAATTCATAGGCGCGCTCGCGGATGCGCTGCTCGAGCTCTTGGCTCATGGAAATCTCCGATCCGACTTCGTTGAGACTCGGTTTAGTTCTGCCGGAGCATGGTTAACGAGCGGTTAAGATCCGGCTACTGCCTCAGTGTAATCCGAGTGCCGCGCGCATGCTGTCGTGCTGCGAGGCGAGCTTTATCGCCAGCACGATGCAGACGGTGATCACCATCGGCCGTACAATCCGCGCGCCGATGCGCAGGGTCGTATGTGCCCCGATCGTCGCGCCGGTCAGCGCGGCGACACCCATGGTGAGGCCGACGCTCCAATAGATGTGTCCCGAGAAGGCGAGGGTGGCAAGGCCGGCAATATTGGACGCAAAGTTAGCAAGCTTCGTGTGCGCTGTTGCCCGGATGACGCCGAAGCCGAGCAGGGTGATGAAAGCGAGCGTGTAGAACGAGCCGGCGCCCGGCCCGAACACGCCGTCATAGGCCGCGATGATCGGCAGCACGAAGCAGATGAAAGCCAGCCGCGGGATGCGCGGGGCGGCATCCGCATCGGTGACCTTCGGTGACAACGCGAAATAGAGCGCCACCGAGATCAGAACGAACGGGAGTGCGATCTCCACCGCTCCGCGCGGCACGTGTACGAGCAGCGCTGCGCCGGCGATGCCGCCTCCGATGCAGGCGAGAGGAATGGGCCAGGCGCGGCGATCGAGATAACCGGCGCGCGCAAACGCGATCATTGCCGAGCCCGAGCCGAAACTCGATTGCACTTTGTTGGTCGCGATCGCCGCGACGGGATCAAGTCCGGCGAGCGCCAGCGCCGGGACCGTGATCAGGCCACCGCCGCCGGCAATCGCGTCGACGAACCCGGCAACGAGCGCAGCTGCGATGAGTAGGAGGAAGGACTCGGGCGGGACGGGCATAAGCCGCCATAGCAGCCGCTTAGCCCACGGTCATTCTGACGTTCGCCGTGCAATATTTCACGGCAGCTCCGCCGGGAGATGCATTATCATGCCGATTGTTGTGCCTTGACCGGGGCCAGACATGAAATAATGTGCATGATCAAGAGAGAATGGCCTGCAGGCCGCAATCGGCTCGGGGAGGAAAACATGGATTTGAATAGACGCACATTCGTCTCGCTCGGCGGCAGCGCGGCCGGGGCACTTGCCCTCGGTGTGCCTTTCATTCGCCCGTCCTATGCGCAGTCCAGCCCGCTGAAGCTCGGCGTCCTCCTGCCCTATAGCGGCACCTATGCGCCGCTCGGGGAGGCGATCACCCGGGCGATGGAACTCTACGTGAAGCAGCAGGGCGGCAAGCTCGCCGGCCGTGAGATTACTTTCATCAAGATCGACGACGAATCGGCGCCGCCGAAAGCTACCGAGCTGACGACCAAGCTCGTGCAGGGCGAAAAGTCTGATGTAATCATCGGCACCGTACATTCCGGCGTCGCTATGGCGATGGTGAAGATTACCAAGGAAGACGGCGTGCCGACGATCATCCCGAATGCCGGCGCCGATCAGATCACGCGCGGCATGTGCGCGGAAAATATTTTCCGCACCTCGTTCTCGAACGGGCAGGCGGGGTTCGCGGTCGGTCCGGCGATGCTGAAAGCCGGGCACAAGAAGGTCGTGACCGCGACATGGAAATACGCCGCCGGTGAGGAATCGGTCGCAGGCTTCAAACGCTCGTTCACCAAGGGCGGCGGCGAAGTGATCAAGAGCATCACAATTCCGTTTCCCGATGTCGAATTCCAATCCGTGCTGGCGGAGATCGGCTCGCTCAAGCCCGACGCCGTCTATGTGTTCTGGGCGGGCGGCGGCGCACTCAAATTCATCAAGGATTATGCGGCGGCGTTCAGCGGCAAAATCCCGCTTTGGGGGCCGAGCTTCTTGACCGACGGCGTCGAGCAGGCGGCGGGCACCGCCGGCAACGGCGTCAAGACCGTCGGCCATTATGTCGAGTCGCTCGACAATCCGGAGAACAAGGACTTCACGAAATTGTTCATCGATGCCTACAAGCTCCCGCCGGATGTTTACGCCGTGCAAGGCTGGGACACGATGCAGCTTCTCGACATCGGATTGAAGGCTGTCGGCGGCGATGTGTCGAAGCGCGCGCAATTGAACGCCGCAATGGCGAAGGCGACGATCGCCAGCCCGCGCGGGCCGCTGCGTTTCTCCTCCTCGCACAATCCGATCCAGAACTTTTATCTCAGAGAGCTACGCGGCGGCGTGAACAACTATCTTGGCATCGTCGAGAAGGAATTGAGCGACGACACGACCGGCTGCAAACTGGCGTAATTACCTGGGTCGCGCCTGAGGATCAGCCACCTCCCCGGACGCATGGAGCAAGCGGAATGCGATCCGGGGTCGCGCAGATATGTTTGCTCTGGGTCCCGGATGTCCCGGATTTAATCCGGGGTTCGCGGCTCCGGGAATGTGGACACTAAGCCACATGGATCTCGTTCTCATCCAGATCCTCAACGGCCTGCAATATGGATTGCTGATCTTTCTCGCCGCCAGCGGCCTGACGCTCGTCTTCGGCATTCTCGGCATCATTAATCTATCGCATGGCTCATTCTACATGCTCGGCGCCTACGCGGCGATGACGTTGACGGAGCCGCTCGGCGATGTCTTTCGCGCACTTGCCGTCGGCATTCCCCTTGCCTTCCTGTTTGGTCTCGCGATCGAGTGGCTGTTCATCCGCCATCTCTACAAGCGCGATCACCTGCAGCAGGTGCTGCTCACCTTCGCGATGATCCTCATCTTCAACGAATTGCAGCAGACGATCTGGGGCTCGCATCCGCATTCGATTCCGACGCCAGTTTATCTTACGTCGACCATTCGGCTGACCGAGACACTGAGCTACCCCGTTTATCGTCTCGTGCTGACGGCGATTTGTCTTGCCCTGGCGCTCGCGATGGTTTTCGTGATCCAGAAGACGCGCGTCGGCCGGCTGATCCGCGCCGCCGAATCCAATCGCGAGATGGTTGAAGCTCTTGGCTTTGACTCGCAGCTGCTGTTCCGCTTCGTCTTTGCAACGGGTGTGGCGCTCGCCGCAGCGGCGGGAATTATTGCCGCGCCGGTCGAGAGCGCCTATCCCGGCATCGGCGACAAGGTGCTTATCATCTCATTCGTGGTGGTGGTGATCGGCGGTATCGGCAGCATCCGGGGCGCCTTCGTCGGCGCATTGTTGATCGGTCTCGCCGATGCGATGGGCAAGGTGTTCCTCCCGTCTTTTGCCAGCGTGATGATCTATGGCGTCATGGCGCTCGTCCTGGTGCTGCGTCCGGCCGGTTTGTTCGGGCGCGCCTGATGTTCCGCCGGCCCTCGCTGCCTATCGCCGTGGCGCTCTGCATCACTGTTATCGCGCTCGCCTGCGTGCCCGTTGTGCTGAGCCCATACGCCGTGAAATTCACGACGCGCGTACTGGTCCTGGCGATCATGGTCATAAGCCTCGATCTTCTGATCGGAATTACCGGGCTCGTCAGTTTCGGTCATGCGGCGTTCTTCGCGCTCGGCGCCTATGCCGTCTACTTCGTCTCACCGGAGAGCGAGAGCGCCAATGCACTTGTGGTGCTAGCGGCGGGTGCCACTCTCGCAGCCGCCGGTGCGTTCGTCATTGGCGTCTTCGCCATGCTGACGCGCGGCTTCTATTTCATCATGGTGACGCTCGCCGCCGGGCAGATGGTGTTTTCGATCTTTTACGACACCGATATCGCCAAGGGCTCGGACGGCGCTTACGTCAACGTCAAACCGGACCTGACCATCGGCGGCTCGACATTGCTCGACTTCGATAATCGGCGGCAGTTCTTCTACGTCTGTCTCATTCTGCTCGCAGCGACTTATCTCTTCCTGCTTTGGCTCGTGCGCTCGCGTTTCGGCCGTGTGCTGCAAGGGATCAGGATTAACGAGCAGCGGATGCGCGCGCTCGGCTACGATACCTATCGCTATCGGCTCGCTGTGTTCGTGATTGCCGGCGCAATCGCCGGAATCGCCGGTGCGTTGTTCGCCTGCATCGATGGTTTTGTGACGCCGGAGCTCGCGAGCTGGCGTGAATCCGGCCTCGCCATTATGATGGTCGTGCTCGGCGGAACCGGCACGCTTTATGGCGCGGTTATCGGCGCCTTCGCTTATTCCGTGCTCGAGGAAATCTTGAAGAGTGCGAGCATGGTCGGGCCGTTCGTCGCCGAGCATTGGCGGTTCGGCATGGGCGTTGCGCTCGCGGCCGCGGTGCTTGGCGCGCCGCGAGGGCTTGCGGGCCTGTTTCAATCAAGGACCTGGCGCGCGCCGGTGCCAATAGGGACCAACTTCGTCCATCGCGATTTCGCGCGGCCGGAGCGGCGCGCGCACACGCTGTCGATACGCGACCTCGCGCGGCATTTCGGCGGATTGCGGGCAGTCGACGGCGTCAGTCTCGAACTTCAGGCAAATTTTGTCCACGCGATTATCGGGCCGAACGGCGCCGGCAAGACGACGCTTATCAATTTGCTTTCCGGAGAGCTCAAACAGAGCGGCGGCAAGGTTTATCTCGACGAGCTCGACATCACCGGCTCGCCGCCGCATCGCATTGCCCGCGCCGGCGTCGGCCGCAGCTTCCAGCGCACCAATGTTTTCGGCGATTTCACCGTGCGGGATAATTGCGCGCTTGCGGCGGAGGCGCGTGCAGTCGCAGATCGAAAGCGCATCGCACATGCGCTCGACGTCGCCGGTCTCGCGCATCGCGGCGATTCGATTGCGGGACAGCTCTCGAGCGGCGAGCAGCGCCAGCTCGAAATCGCGATGCTGATCGCGAGCGGCGCCGACCTGCTTCTCCTCGACGAGCCGCTCGCCGGCATGGGGCTCGAAGAGACGCAGCGCGTCGTCGCGCTCTTGCGCGATCTCGCACGCGATCACACGATTGTTTTGATCGAGCACGATATGGATGCGGTCTTTGCCGCCGCCGACACGCTCACCGTGCTGGTGCAAGGCCGCGTTCTCGCGCATGGCGCGCCCTCGGAGGTGCGGCGAAATCCGGCGGTCCGCGAAGCTTATTTGGGCGAGCAGGACGCCGCGTGAGCAAGCTTAGTTCAGCACGCGGTACCAATCGTCCTTGGCGATAATTTCGACCACGCGCTGCGCGGCATCCGCCCATGATGAGCGGCTGACCTTGGCAGGATCGGTCGCGATCTCTCCGCCCGACCAGCGGCGGATCGTCTGCGCCAGCGCATCGGGATCGTCGACGCGGAAATAGGCCGCACCCTCGCCGCCGACTTCACGGAAGACCGGGATGTCGCTGGCAATCACCGGCCGCTCGCGGCGTGCGGCTTCGGCAATAGGCAGCCCGAAACCCTCGGCATAGGAAGCGCAGATCACCGCGTCGGTTTGCCCGTAAGCATAATCAAGTTCGGCATCGTTGCCGTTCTCGAACCAGAATAGGCGCTTGCCGAATTCAGCATGGGTCGCAATCGCCGCAGCGATGCCTTCCACATACCAGCCGCGCCGGCCGAAGATGACGAGCCGTGCGTCAAAGCCGGATTGCCATAGGCGATCGAACGCCGCGAGGATCACGTCGTAGCCCTTGCGCGGTTCGATCGTACCAACGGCGAGAAATTTGCGCTGCGCCGGTCCGAACGCCTGTTTCACCGCCTCGCCTACCGAAGTCTCGCGCCGCAGCGGCAGGTCGGAGCCGCAATGAAACCAGCCGATCTTCAGGCCGGTGCGATGCGGTACGTCGCGCTCGCCAATAAACTCGACGGTCTCATCCGCGACCGTGCGCGAAATCGCGATCATGCCGTCGCAAAGCAGCGCGGAGGAGCGCAGCCAATGTTCATGCACTTCCGGCGTGTCGCCCCAGGTCACTGCCGGCAACAGCACGGGAATGAGATCGTAAACGCAGGTGAAGACCGCGCCGCCTTTTGATCGCACCTCGCGAAAGATTGGCGCAAAGGCATCGAATTCGCGCCAGGAATCAGCCAGCATAAACAGCCGGTCGCCCGGCCCGATCGTCACTGGCGCTTCTGGTCCGGAGAGGGCTTCGCCCAAAAGCGAGGCGACAAAGTTCTCGCAAGAGATGAGCTTATCGCCGGCAAGTCTGACGGCGAGCGGCCGCAGCAAAGGGTGCCGCTCTCGCGCTCTATAGAATTCGGCAACGAGGCTTTTGACGACGCGCTGGATTCCCGTGTGCGGATCCATCTTCGTGGTCGCGGTGACGTCGATCAGGAGCCGCGCGCGCTGCGCTTCCGAGATCGGGATCGGCGCCGTTGAGCGTCCCGAGTCTGGCGGCTGCGCAATATCGGGCAACGCCGCTGGCGGACGCCGTCGCTCGATTAACGGCGCCGGTCCCCCCGCCGAACCGGTCCAGGCGCGAATCCTTCGATTGAGCCAAAATTCGAGCGCGAAGAGCGCGCGAAAGACCTGCCAGCTCGCCGTGTAGGTTCGCTGCTCGCGCCAGCGATGCAGGAAGTGAATCTCACGCCGTAGCGATTCGGCTTGCGCCTCGAGCAAACGAATGCGCTCTCGCGATGCGGAGCGGCGCGGGTGGCTTCCGTTGTCGCTCATCGGCGCGGGTCGGCGGAGGCGACACGCTTGCGCCAATAGACGAGCAGGCGCGACAGCATGTCGTCGATTGAGCGGGCCGGAGCCCAGCCGGTCGCCTGGCGCAGCTTCGATGCGTCGCCGACAGCGCAGGCAACCTCGGACGCGCGCACGCGGTTCGGATCGACGTTTATCTCAAATTTGGTCCGCGCCAGCGCGCGCAGCCGCTCGAGCACATCGCTGATCGCATGCGCGTTGCCGGAGGCGATGTTGAAAGTTGCGCGCTGCGGCAGGCTCTCGGCATCAATCAGCCGCAAGTAGGCATCGACGACGTCCTCGACGTCGAGGAAGTCGCGTTGCGCGGAGAGATTGCCGACCGACAAGCGCGGCAGCTGTTCACCTCTTTCGATGCGAGTGATCTGTGCGGCGAAGGCCGGTAGCGCGAAGCGCTCGTCCTGGCCGGCGCCGGTATGATTGAAGGAGCGCGTCACAATCAATCGGGCGCTCTGCGGCAGCACGTCGGCGAGCATTGCCTCGGCCGCGGCCTTCGATCGCGCGTAAGCGTTTAGCGGCATGAGCGGCGTGTCTTCAGTCACCGGCTGGCCCCGGAAATTGCCGCCATAGACCTCGCCGCTCGAGACGAACAGGAATGTCGCCTGCGGACAATGACGTGCGACTGCGCAGGCAAGCCACATCGTGCCGCAGAAGTTCACCCGCCAGGTCTCTTCTGCCCCGACGCTCGCGTCACCGACAGACGATTGCGCCGCGAGGTGGATGACGCCGTCCGGGCGCACGTGTCTAACGGCTGCGTCGACCGCAGCCTCATCGGCGAGTTCAGCGGTAAGGAAGTCGGCGCCAGCCGCCGACTTTTCTCCCGGACGGCACAGAAGGATGAGCTTTGTGTCGGGAAAACGCGCCGTGAAAGCCGACGAAAGATGGCTGCCGACGAAGCCGGTGCCGCCGGTCAGCAGCACTGTTTCGAACCGGGCCATGTCGCTCGACCTCTGGCAGGACCGGTACAGATCAGGCGAGCTTTTTCAGCCGCGCCAAATCCGCTTCCACCATTTCCAAAATCATTTCCTCGAGCGAGGTTTGCGGCGACCAGCCGAGCTTCGCTTTCGCTTTTGATGAATCGCCGAGCAGGATGTCGACCTCCGCCGGGCGGAAGAAGGCGGGGTCGATGATGACGTATCTACCCATATCCAGTCCAGCGTGATCGAAGGCGATTTTGCACATGTCGCGGATTGTCGTCGTGCGCCCCGTCGCAACGACATAATCGTCCGGCGCGTCCTGCTGCAGCATCAGCCACATCGCCCGGACATAGTCGCGCGCATGGCCCCAATCGCGCTTCGCATCGATGTTGCCGAGCCGAAGCTCCTTCGCAAGACCGAGTTTGATGCGCGCAACACCATCGCTCACCTTGCGGGTGACGAACTCGATGCCACGCAGCGGGCTCTCATGGTTGAACAGAATGCCCGAAGACGCGTGCAGCCCAAAACTCTCGCGATAATTCACCGTGATCCAATGGCCATAGAGCTTCGCGACCGCATAGGGCGAACGCGGGTGGAAGGGCGTGAGCTCGTTCTGCATCGGCTCGCGAATCTTGCCGTACATTTCCGAGGAGGAAGCCTGGTAGAATCGCGCCCGTGGAGCGCCGATCCGCATCGCCTCCAGCATGTTCACGACGCCGACGCCGGTGATCTCGGCCGTCAGGATCGCCTGATCCCAGGATGACGCGACGAAGCTTTGCGCGGCGAGATTGTAGATTTCGTCCGGCTTTACCTCCTGCACGATGCGCAGAAGACTCGAAAGGTCGGCAAGGTCGCCATAGATGAGCTTCACTTTCCCATCGATGCCAAGCCACTGGAGACGATGCTCCTCAAGGCCCCTATGCGAGGATCGCCGGACGATCCCGGTCACCTCGTAGCCTTTCGATAGCAGGAATTGTGAGAGATAGGCCCCGTCTTGTCCGGTAATGCCGGTCAGGAGCGCACGTTTTGCCAATTGTCGGTTCCTAGCGCCGCCGAACCTGGCCGCGGCCGGGCGGACTTAGCAAGACCGCTCGCGAAATGGCAAGCGTGGGGCGACTGGCATACGGCTGGCCCGTCCTCTAGTTTGCGCCATGTGCCCGCCGAACGGCGTGACAGGAGACATGAATGAGTTTCATCAACCCGGCGCCGTTCACCACCCGACCCGAAATCCAGGGCACGTTCGGCGTCGTCGCCTCCACGCACTGGATCGCGACGGCGGTCGGGATGGCGACACTCGAGCGCGGCGGCAACGCCTTCGACGCTGGTGTGGCAACCGGATTCACCCTGCAGGTGGTCGAGCCGCATCTCAATGGGCCCGGCGGCGATGCGCCGATCATCGTCCATGACCGCCGGCTCGGAAAAACCCAGGTGATCTGCGGCCAGGGGCCGGCGCCGGCCGGGCTTACCATCGACTATTGCCGCTCGCTCGGTCTTGACCTGATCCCGGGCACCGGCCTTCTCGCGGCGTGCATTCCCGGCACCTTCGACGCGCTGATGCTGCTCTTGCGCGACTACGGCACGTTGCGGCTCCGCGACGTACTCTCGCCGGCGATTGCCTATGCCCGCAACGGCTATCCCGTCGTCGAACGCATCTCGGCCACAATCGCCACGGTCGAGGCCCTCTTTCGCGATCATTGGCCGACCTCGGCGGCGGTCTACCTGCCGGGCGGCCGCATTCCCGAGCCGGAATCGATCTTCGCCAATCCGACGCTCGCCGATACGTTTTATCGCATCCTCAGTGAAGCCGAAGCGGCAGGGGGCGACCGCGTTGCGCAGATCGAGGCGGCGCGCCGCGCCTGGTCGCAAGGCTGTGTTGCCGAGGCGATCGACCGCTTCTGCCGCAGAGAGGAGCTGATGGACGTGACCGGGCGCCCGCATCGCGGCGTGCTCTCGGCCGCCGACATGGCGGGCTGGCAGGCGAGCATCGAAGAGCCGATCCACTACGATTACGGTCGTTACCGCGTTCAGAAATGCGGGCCGTGGGCGCAGGGGCTGGTGACCCTGCAGCAACTGGCGATCCTCGCCGGCTTCGGCCTCGATGGAGCCGATCCGACGGGCACAGACTTCATCCATCTTGTCGTCGAAGCCTCGAAATTGGCCTTTGCCGACCGCGAGGCGTTTTATGGCGACCCGAAATTCGTCGAAGTGCCGGTCGAGACGCTGCTTTCGGCCGAGTACAACAAAAAGCGCCGCGCGCTGATCTCCGACCGGGCCTCGCTCGAACTGCGGCCGGGCCACATCCCGGGCTTCGGCGGCGCCGTGCATGCGCGCGTGAGCAATGACGCCCGCGCGGCGGTGAGCGCCACGGGCGCAGGCGAGCCGACGGTCGGCCGCATCGGCCAGCTGCCGGAGCCCGCGGTCGCCGGCGACACCGTCCATTTCGACATCATCGACCGCGACGGCAACATGGTCTCCGCCACCCCGTCCGGCGGCTGGCTGCAATCCTCGCCCGTCGTCCCGGAACTCGGCTTCTGCCTCGGCACACGGGCGCAGATGTTCTGGCTCGACGACGACCACCCCGCCGCGCTCGTCCCCGGCAAGCGCCCCCGCTCGACGCTCTCGCCGACGATGGCACTTCGCGACGGCGAGCCCTACCTCGCCTGGGGCTCGCCCGGCGGCGACCAGCAGGATCAGTGGATCACGCAAATGTTCCTGCGCCACGTCCATTGTGGCATGAACCTGCAGGAGGCGATCGACGCGCCGGCCTGGCACAGCGAGCATTTCCCCTCGTCCTTCTGGCCGCGGCAGTCGCGCCCCGGAGTGCTCGTGCTCGAGAGCCGCGTCCCGGAAAAGACAGTCAGCGAGCTCAAGCGGCGCGGCCATGTCGTCGAGATGGGCGAAGCCTGGAGCGAGGGCCGCCTCACCGCGGCGCGGCAGGATGGGCCGAACCGCCGCGCCGCCGCCAATCCGCGCGGCATGCAGGGCTACGCCGCCGGACGCTGAGCGGCGATGGCCGAGCTCACGAATCTGAAGATTGACGGCGCGCGCCTGTGGGATTCGCTCATCGAGATGGCGAAGATCGGCGCGACGCCGAAGGGCGGCTGCA
>Ga0164304_10000229_pt1 | contig 14296 bp, 14 predicted proteins | sample Whisoiple_217_MG_FD_110216 | JGI IMG/M metagenome (GOLD analysis project Ga0164304, IMG submission 110216) | Soil microbial communities amended with pyrogenic organic matter from upstate New York, USA - Whitman soil sample_217_MG | ecosystem: Environmental > Terrestrial > Soil > Agricultural...
GCGACTCGTCGATGAGGCGGGTGACGTCGACATCCTCATCAACAACGCAGGCCTCACCCGCGACGGGCTTCTGGCCCGGATGTCCGACGAAGATTGGCGCGCCGTGATCGAGACGAACCTCTCGTCCGTCTTCTACACGTGCCGCGCCGTCTGCCGTCCGATGATGAAGAAGCGCGCCGGCGCGATCGTCAACGTCTCCTCGATCGTCGGCGTCCACGGCAATTGGGGGCAGACGAACTACGCCGCGTCGAAGGCCGGGATCATCGGCTTCACGAAGTCACTCGCGCGGGAGCTCGGCAGCCGGGGCATTCGCGCGAACGTCGTCGCGCCCGGCTACGTGCGGACGCAGCTCACCGACGTCCTGCCCGAGGAGGCGACGTCCGCGATGCTCGCAAACACCCCGCTGGGGCGGCTTGGCGAGCCGGGCGACGTCGCGGGCGCGGTACGCTTCCTCTGCTCCGACGAGGCCGCCTTCATAACGGGGGATGTGCTGCTTATCGACGGTGGGCTGGGGATGTAGTGACTTCGAGTAACGCTTCTCTCAACGGACGCAGGCGCGTCGTCATCACCGGGCTGGGCGCGGTGTCGCCGCTCGGGCTCGACGTCGAATCCAGCTGGACGAGCTTGCTCGCGGGCAACTCCGGCGCCGCGGAGATCACCCAGTTCGACCACAGCGAGTATCCGGTCCACTTCGCGTGCGAGGTGAAGGGCTTCGACCCGACCGAGTGGATCGAGCGCAAGGCGGCGCGGCGGATGGACCGGTTCACGCACCTGATCCTCGCCGCGGCGCGGCAGGCGGAGGCCGATTCCGGGCTCGACATCGCCAAGGAGGCCGACCGCATCGGCGCGTCGATCGCGACGGGGATCGGCGGCCTGCAGTCGTTCCAGGACTGCTACGACGTGCTTAAGGAGCGCGGCCCGGATCGGGTCAACCCGTTCTCGATCCCGGCGATCATCCCGAACCTCGGCGCCGGCTGGGTGTCGATCGAGCTCGGCACGCGCGGGCCGCTCCTCTCCGAGTGCACGGCGTGCGCCGCCTCGAACATGGCGATCGGCGACGGGACGGACGCGATCCGGCTCGGCAGAGCGGACGTGATGCTCTGCGGCGGCACCGAGGCGGCCGTGACCCAGGTCGGGATCGCGGGCTTCGGCGCGATGCGCGCGCTATCGAGGCGTAACGACGACCCGGAGCGCGCGTCACGGCCGTTCGACGCCGAGCGCGACGGCTTCGTGATGGGCGAGGCCGGCGCAGTGCTCGTGCTCGAGGGGCTCGACCACGCACAGGCTCGCGGGGCGAAGATCTACGCGGAGGTGGCGGGCTACGGCCTCTCCTCCGACGCCAAGCACATCACCGATCCCGACCCGACCGGCCCGGTCAACGCGTTCAAGATGGCCCTCCAGGAGGCGGACGTGGCCCTGGACGAGGTCGACTACATCAACGCGCACGCCACGTCCACGCCGGTCGGCGACGCGTCGGAGACGCAGATGCTCAAGTACGCGCTCGGCGAGGAGAACGCCTACAAGACTCCCGTCTCGGGGACAAAGGGCGCGACCGGCCACTGCCTGGGCGCCGCCGGTGCGATCGAGGCGACGTTCACGGTGCTCTCGATCCGCGACGGGAAGCTGCCTCCGACGATCAACTACGAGGTCGAGGATCCCTCCTGCGATCTCGACTACGTGCCCAACGAGGCACGCGACGCCGACGTCAAGGTCGCGATGTCGAACAGCTTCGGCTTCGGCGGCCACAACGCCTGCGTCGTCTTCAAGCGCTTCGAGGACTAGTTCCCACCCTCGATAGGCTCGCGCAGTATGCAGCGGTGGGCGACGTTCGACTGCTACGGGACGCTGATCGACTGGAACGCGGGCATCGGGCGCGAGCTCGAGCGGCTGTTCGGCGCCGCACGCGCGGGCGAGCAACTCCACGCGTACCACGAGCTCGAGCCGCAGATCCAGCGGGAGGATCCCACGCGGAGCTACCGCGAGGTGATGGCGATCGCGCTGGCGCGGCTCGGTGCGTCCGGCGACGAGCAGGACGCGCTGGCCCGGTCGCTACCCGAGTGGGAGCCGTTCGCCGAGGTGCCGGCGGCGCTCGCCGAGGCTCGCCGGCAGGGCTGGCGCCTAGCCGTCCTCTCGAACACCGACCCCGACTTCCTCGCTGCCTCGCTCGGGCGGGTCGGGGTCGAGTTCGACGTGACGGTGGTCGCCTCCGAGATCGGTTCGTACAAGCCGGCGCCGGCACACTGGCAGGAGTTCTTCGCGCGCAGTGGAGCCGCTCCTGAGGGGCACGTCCACGTCGGCGCGAGCCTCTTCCACGACATCGCTCCCGCCACGAGGCTCGGGCTACGGACGGTCTGGATCAACCGTCTCGGCGAAGAGGCCGAGCCGCAACCCGACGTCGAACTGCACACAATGGACGGCCTGGCCGAGACCCTCGACTCCCTCGCGGCATGAGCTTCCGTCCGGCGACGAGAGACGATCTGACCGCGATCGCAGAGCTGTTCGGCTCGGTCGAGGAAGCGGTGATGGGTAGTCCCTCCCGGCTGGATGCGATCACAGTCGAGGGCTGGTTGCACACGATCGCGTTCGAGACGAACACGTGGCTTCTCGAGGAAGACGGCCGGCTCCTCGCCGGCGCGTTCGCGCAGACGTTCGGCCGCCGCGGCAACTGCGCCGGCGCCGTCCGCCCTTCCGCCTGGGGGCGCGGCCTCGGCACACGACTCCTCGAGCTCATGGAGTCGCGACTTGCGGAGGAGGAAGTGGAGCGGATCAACTCCTGGACCGTGGCGGGTGACGCTGCGGCAGCCGACCTCTTCCAGGCTCATCGCTACCACGAGGTGCGCCGCTTCTGGGAGATGGCGATCGAGCTCGAGCAAGAGCCGCCCGAGCCGCCTGCGGACGTCGAGCCCTTCACCGAGGGGGACGCCGAGGATTTCCACGCCGTCCTCGAGGAGTCGTTCGCCGAGCACTGGGAGAACGAGCCCGAGCCGTTCGAGGAGTGGTGGACGCGTCAGCGGCACAGGTCCAACTTCGACCCCTCGCTCTGGTTCGTCGTCCGGGACGGCGACGAGCTCGCGGGAGTCGTCCGCAACGAGGCGCGCCCGCCTGCCGGCTACGTGGGCGCGATCGGCGTGCGCAGCCCCTGGCGCGGCCGCGGCTACGGCCGTGCGCTTCTCCTGCAGAGCTTCCGCGAGTTTCGCCGGCGTGGGCTTTTGCGCGTGACGCTGGGCGTGGACGCCGCTAACGCGACCGGCGCGACGCAGCTCTATGAGAGTGTCGGCATGCACGTCGACCAGGAGCTCGTCGTCTGGGGGAAAGCGCTTCGGTGAGTCTGCTGCGCGCCCGCTGCCCGACCTGCCGAACGCTCACGGCCGTGGCTATCGACGACGGCTACGAGTGCCACGCGTGCGGTCGCCCCTTCGCCGCCGGGCTCGTACGGGTGCCGCGCGCCTGGGGCGACGGCGGCGAGGCGATGGTCGAGGCGGCTGCGCTTGCTCTCGACTATCCGGAGGTCGCCGTCGTCGAGGAGGAGACGCTCGCGATGCAGACGCTTGCCGTCGCCTCCGACCTGCCCGCCCACCCGATCGTGCTCGGCGGCTGCTGCTGCTCGCATGTCGGCGCCGTCGAAGGCCTCGCCGCGAGGCACGGCCACGTCGGCGTCCTCTGGCTCGACGCGCACGGCGATCTCAACACGCCCGAGTCGTCTCCCTCCGGCAACGACTGGGGGATGCCGCTGCGGATGCTGCTCGACCGCGGCACGGTTGGCCCGGGCGACGTCGTGCTCTGGGGCGCCCGCAATCTCGACCCGCCGGAGGAGGAGTTCATCGCCGTCAACGGGATCGGAGCCGATCCGGAGACACTGCTCGAGCGGGCCGACGCCGTGTACGTCGCCCTCGACTGCGACGTCGTAGATCCGGACGAGCTGGCGGTCTTCATGCCGGAGCCAGTCGGGCCGATGCTCGACGAGGTCGAGCACCTCATGACGGAGGTGCGCGAGAGCGGCAAGCTCGTCGGCGTGGGGTTCACCGGGCTTGCACCCGACCCGGCGAACGTCGCCAAGGTCGAGCGGCTCGCCACGGCGCTCGGCTACTGAGCCTCGGCTCCGCAACTCGCTGCAGGAGGCTGAGGTCTAAGCTGGCGACGTGGCCAAGATTGACGTTTCGGTCGAGACAGACGACCAGCCGACCCCTCCGCCGAGCCACCCGAACACCTGTCCGAGCTGTCACTCGCACTATCGCGACGACGAGCTCGAGCGCAGTCTCTGGGTGTGCGAGCAGTGCGGCCATCACTTCCCCATGCGCGCGCGGGCCAGGATCGAGTCCCTCGTCGACCCGGGGTCGTTCTCCGAGCAGGCGACCGAGCTTCACTCCGAGGATCCGCTCGGCTTCTTCGACCTACGCCCCTACACCGAGCGGCTCGCCGAGGCCGAGATGACGACCGGTCTGTCCGACGCCATGGTGGTCGGCCGCGCCGCGATCGAGGGCCGCCAGTGCGAGCTCGCCGTCATGGACTTCGCATTCATGGGCGGTTCGATGGGAAGCGTCGTCGGCGAGAAGCTCTCGCGCGCCTGCGACTCGGCGGCAGAGGCCGAAATGCCGCTCGTCAGCGTCACGAGCTCGGGTGGCGCCCGTATGCAGGAGGGCATCCTCGCGCTCATGCAGCTGCCGAAGACCGTGGCCGCAGTCGAGGACCTTCGCGACTCCGGGCAGGCGCTCCTCTGTGTGATGGCGCATCCGACGACGGGAGGCGTGCTCGCGAGCTTCGCCACCCTCGGGGACGTCCTGCTCGCAGAGCCGAACGCGCTCATGTCCTTCGCCGGCCCACGCGTCGTGCAGGAGATCACTCGTGAGAAGCTGCCCGACGACTTCGGCCGGGCCGAGCAGAACCTGCGCTACGGCCACATCGACGCGATCGTGCCGCGCCCGGAGCTGCGCCCGACACTCTCCCGCCTCCTGAGGTTGTTCGATGCCCCCAACTGAGCACGAGCTGCGGCTGCGGCAGCGCCTCGGGCGGTTGAGGAACCTGCCGCTGCTGGGCGGCGCGAAGCTGTCCGGGGAGCTCGAGCGGCTCGAGCGGCAATTGTCCCGGATCGGGGAGGAGGCCACCGACGAGGAGATCTGGCGCAAGGTCGAGCTCGCCCGACACGACGAGCGGCCGTACACGCTCGACTACGTCGAGCGGCTGCTCGATGACTGGTTCGAGCTGCACGGCGACCGAGCGCTCGGCGACGACGGAGCGATGATCGCCGGCCTCGGCAAGCTCGGCGACCGGACGATCGTCCTCATCGGCCAGCAGAAAGGCCGCGACATCCACGAGCGCGCCAGCCGGCGCTTCGGCATGCCGAACCCCGAGGGCTACCGGAAGGCGATGCATGCGATGGAGCTGGCCGACCGTCACGGCTTCCCGATCGTCACGCTTGTCGACACGCCGGGCGCCTACCCGGGCGTCGTCGCGGAGCAGCACGGCCAGGGCGCTGCGATCGCGGCATCGCAGGCGACCATGGCGCGGCTCAAGGTTCCCACCGTGGCGTGCGTGATCGGCGAGGGAGGCTCGGGCGGGGCGATCGCCATTGCCCTCGCCGACCGCGTCCTCATGCAGGAGAACGCGATCTACTCCGTCATTTCGCCCGAAGGTTGCGCGGCGATTCTCTGGCGCGACGCGGGCCAGGCGAAAAAGGCCGCCGCCGCCTTCCGTCCCGACGCGGTGCACTGTCTCGAGCTCGGCGTGGTCGACGAGGTCGTGCCCGAGCCGGTCGGTGGCGCGCACATCGATCCGGACCTGGCGGCGCGCCTGCTCGGAGAGGCGATCCGCGGTGCGCTCGCCGATCTCGACGGGATTCCCGGCGACGACTTGCGCCGCCGCCGGCGCGCGCGCTTCCGTTCCCTCGGCGTCTACGCCTAAGACAAGTTGGACTAGATTTACAGAGATTCAAAGACAGAATCGAGCGGCGCTGTCCACACCGTCCACAGGCTTATCCCCGCTATGTATGCGTTGTGTGAACCGTAGGAATACGACTCGAGACCGGGAAACGTGAGCAAGAAGCTCTCGGAATACGAGCGCAAGCGAGACCGGAAGAAGACCCCCGAGCCGTTCGGGAGTCGCGCCCGCAACAAGGATCCGATCTTCGTCATTCAGCGTCACGATGCCCGGCGGCTGCACTACGACTTTCGGCTCGAGCGCGACGGCGTGCTCGCGTCATGGGCGGTGCCGAAGGGCGTTCCGCTTGAGCCCGGCGAGCAGCATCTCGCGGTTCACGTCGAGGATCACCCGCTCGAGTACGGAAGCTTCGAGGGGGAGATTCCGAAGGGGAACTACGGCGCGGGCACCGTCGAGATCTGGGACCACGGGACGTACGAGTTGCTCGAGGAGAAGAACGACGGCGGGCTCACGGTGCGGCTGCACGGCAAGCGCCTCGACGGGACCTGGGCGCTCGTCCCGGCTCATCTCTCCGGCGACGAGAAAAACTGGCTCATCCTCCGCAAGCGCGAAGACGGGACGGTGTCCCGGGGGCAGGCGCCGCGCACCTATCGGCCGATGCTCGCCACGCTGACCGAGAAGCTTCCTAAGGGAGAGGGCTGGGAGTTCGAGCCGAAGTGGGACGGCTATCGCGCCGTCGGCTACGTCCACGGCGGCGAGGCGAAGCTCCTCTCCCGGAACGGGAACGACCTGACGGAGCGGTTCGCGGTCGTGGCGAAGGAGCTTGTGCAGGCGCTCCGCACGCCGGATGCGGTCGTCGACGGCGAGGTCGTCGCGCTCGACTCGGCCGGCAGGTCGAGCTTCTCGGCGATGCAACGGGGGAGCACGCAGCTCGCGTACGAGGTGTTCGACCTGCTGGAGGCCGACGGTGAGCCCGTCATCGGCCTGCCGCTGAGCGAGCGGAGGGCGCGGCTCGAGAAGCTGCTGGCGCGGAATCCGGTCGTCCAGCTCTCGGGCTCCTTCGTGGACGGCGACGCGCTGTTCGAGGCGGCACAGGAGCAGGGCCTCGAAGGGGTGGTTGCGAAGCGCGTGTCGTCGCGGTACGTCGAGGGAGGGCGTGGCCGTGACTGGCTGAAGATCAAGACGCACGGGCGGCAGGAGTTCGTGATTTGCGGTTACACGCAGGGCCAGGGCCGGCGGAGCGGCCGTTTCGGCGCGCTCGTGATGGGAGTCCATCGTGGCAAGGGATGGGAGTGGGTCGGAAACGTGGGGACAGGCTTCAAGGACCACGACATCGACGAGCTGCTGGCGAAGCTCGAGCCGCTGCGGCGGGAGGAGTCGCCGTTTCCCGTCGTCCCAAAGATGCCGAAGGTGAAGAAGGGTGACATCGTCTGGGTCGAGCCGAAGCTCGTCGCCGAGGTGGAGTTCGCGGAGTGGACGCACGACGGGCACCTGCGCGCGCCGTCCTTCCAGGGCCTTCGCGACGACAAGCCGGCGGCGGACGTGCATCGGGAGCGGCCGGCGGCGGCTCAGGAGGGGAAGGTCAAGCTCTCCAACCTCGAGAAGCTCTTTTGGGAGGACGAGGGCATCACGAAGGGCGACCTGCTCGACTACTACCGCGCTGTGGCGGGGGTGCTCGTGCCGCACCTGCGCGACCGTCCGTTCACGATGCGCCGCTACCCCGACGGCGCGTACGGCAAGGCGTTCTTCCAGAAGGACGCGCCGAAGGGGATGCCGGACTGGATTCCGCGCTTCCACGTACAGGTATCGACGCGCGAGCGGCCGCCGAAGAAGCGCTGGATCGACGCGCCGATCGTGAACGACGAGGACGCACTCCTGTGGATGGTCAACATGGGCTGCATCGACATGAACGCGTGGTACTCGCGCGTCGACCGTCCGGAGCGGCCGGACTTCGTCCTCTTCGACCTCGACCCCTCGCCGGATGTCGGGTTCGGCGAGGTGGTCCAGGTCGCGCTCCTCGTCAGGCAGGCGCTCGACGCGCTCGGCCTGGCTTCGTTCCCAAAGACGAGTAGCGCCGACGGCATGCACGTGCTCGTGCCGGTCGAGCGCCGGTACCCGTACACCCAGACGCGCGAGCTCTGCGAGATCGTGGCGGGCGCGCTTGCTCGGACGCATCGGGGGCTCGTGACCACCGAGTGGGCGAAGTCGAAGCGCCGCGGCGTCCTGATCGACGCGAACCAGAACGGGGAGGGGAAAACGATCGCGTCGGTCTACTCGGTGAGGCCACGGCCGGGAGCCCCGGTCTCGACGCCGCTGCGGTGGGAGGAGGTCGACGAGTCGCTCGACGCGACCGCATTCACGATGGAAGCCGTGCTCGAGCGAATCCGCCGCCACGGCGACATCTTCGAAGGCGTCCTCACGACAAGGCAACGCCTCGAGCCCGCGCTCCGCGCCCTCCGCTGACACGGCCACAATGACGTGGCTGTTCTTGCCCTGTCTCCGCGGCTGCTAGAACGCCTGCGTGGGCGGGAGGATCCTCTGGGATGTCGATACGCAGGTCGACTTCATCGAGCCTGGCGGGAAGCTGTACTTCGCCGGCGCCGAGGAGGCGAGGCCGGCCATGGGCCGGATCGTGGAAGCCGCTCGCGCCACAGGCGCTGTCCACGTCGCGTCGACCGACCAGCACGAGCTGAGCGACCCCGAGATCTCGGAGCAGCCGGACTTCGACACCACGTGGCCGCCGCACTGCCTGCTCGGCACGCGCGGCGCGGAGAAGATCCCGGAGACGAAGCAACTCGAGCCCCTGCCGTTGCCTCTCCTGCCCGTGCCCCACGGGATCCTGCGCCGGCTCCTCGACGGCCGCCGCGAGATCCTCATCCCGAAGAAGCACTACGACCCGTTCACGAACCCCAACACCGAAACCATGCTCGACTACCTCGATCCCGACGAGATCCTCCTCTTCGGTGTCGCCACGGAGATCTGCGACGACGCAGCCGTGCGCGCTCTCCTCCGCCGCGGCCGCCGCATCGCCTTCGTCGAGGACGCGGCGCGCGGGGTCGACGAGTCGCGCGCAGCCGCCTGCATCGAGTCGTGGCGCGAGCTCGGCGTGCGCACGACGACGGCCGAGGAGGCGGCCGCATCGTTCGGCTAAGGGATGCCGTGGTCGCTGCCGATGAGAGCCTGAGATGGTGAGCGACTGGTTGCACTCTGCGGCGGACTTCGCCACCACCTGGCTCCCCCTGGCCTTCTTCCTGCTCCTCCTCGTTCTCGCCTGGATCCTGTGGAAGACGGTCGCGATGATGCCGCGCACCAAGCCGGCAAACATCAGCCACGGCGCCAAATCGCAGACGACGTGGGAGGACGTCGCCGGCGTCGAGGAGGTTCGCGGCGAGCTGATGGAGGTCGTCGAGTTCATGCGCGACCCCAAGCGGTTCGAGCAGCTCGGCGCGAAGGTGCCCAAGGGGCTGCTCCTCTACGGTCCCCCCGGAACGGGCAAGACGCTGCTGGCAAAGGCCGTTGCGTTCGAGTCGGGCGCGAACTTCTACAGCGCCTCGGCCTCGTCGTTCGTCGAGATGTTCGCCGGTCTCGGCGCCGCCCGCATCCGTCGCCTGTTCATGGACGCGCGGAAGAACGCGCCGGCGATCATCTTCATCGACGAGCTCGACGCCGTAGGTGCTCAGCGCAGCGGACACGGCTTCAATCGCGAGCAGGACCAGACGCTCAACCAGCTGCTCGTCGAGCTGGACGGCTTCGAGGGCTCCGAGCAGGTCGTGGTGATGGGCGCGTCCAACCGGATTCAGGATCTCGACACCGCGCTGCTCCGGCCCGGCCGTTTCGACCGGCAGCTGCTCGTGCCGCCGCCCGACCTCGCCGGTCGTGAAGCGATCCTTCGTGTCCATACCCGCGGCAAGCCGCTCAACATCGACGACGTCGATCTCGTGACCGTGGCGCGGCAGACCTCGGGGCTCACCGGCGCCGAGCTCGCGAACATCTGCAACGAGGCGGCGATCAGGGCCGGCCGTCGCAACGACCTCACGATCAACCAGTCTGACTTCGACTGGGCGCTCGAGCGCGTCGTCGCGGGCCTGCAGCAGCGGAAGGTGCTGACCGAGAAGGAGCGCCGCATCCTCGCGTACCACGAGGGCGGACACGCCCTCATGGCACACCTCATGGGCTCGGTGATGGAGCTCCAGAAGGTGACGATCGTCTCCCGCGGGAACGCGCTCGGCTACGCCTTCTACCTCCCGGAGGAGGACCGCTATCTCCATACGAAGGAGGAGCTGGTCGACCGGATGATCGTCGCGCTCGCCGGCCGCGCCGCCGAGGAGGTCGTCTTCGGCCGCGTCACGAACGGCGCCGCCAACGACCTCGAGAAGGTCACGGAGATCGCCCGGGCGATGGTCTTCGAGTGGGGCATGTCCGAGAGCGTCTCCTCGCGGACGATGCGGGCAGACAATTACGCGCTCTCCGAGGCGACCAAGCGGGTGCGCGACGAGGAGCAGGCGCACCTGACGGACGGCGCCTACGAGGAGGCTGCCCGACTCCTGCGCAAGCACCGGGCGCCGCTCGATCGTATTGCGGCTGCCCTGCTCGAGAAGGAGACGCTCGTCCGTGACGAGCTGCTCGAGCTGGTTGCAGACGTCGAGGCCGAGTCGAGCGCCTCGGAGTCCGTCGGCGTGCCGCGGATCGTCGCGAGCGAACGCCCGGACACTCTCACCTAAAGGCTCTCAGCCACCGAACTGGGAGATGTCGATGGCGTTCTTCGGAGCGCTCAACGACGTGGCCTTGTTCCAATCGTCGAAGGCGATCGTCCCGGTCTGACCCTTCTTGCCGCCGACGAGGGCGACCGGATACGGCTTGCCGGTTTCTGCGACGTAGAGCTTGCTGTTGTCCGAGGTGTCGCGGATCGCCACGACCTGCTGACCCTGGTAGATCGTCGCGCCGTCGTTGACGAGCTTGCCGTGGTTCTTGCTGACCTCGGTGAGGAGCGCGCCGACGTCCGTCAACGGTGCGAAAGTGCGGAACTGAGGCTGGTTGGTCGACGCCTTGATCCACCTGTCGTGGAGGAGTTGGGCGACCGCCGCTCCGGCGTACTGCTTGTAGAAGTCGTCGCTGCCGTGGATGTACACGGTGTCGCCTATTCGGACCGCGTCGAAGTCGAGACCGTTGATGGACGCGGACCCCTTCGCGCCTTTGCCGCGGACCATGGTGAGGTCGAGCGTGACCGGTGTCCCGTTCGAGACGAGATGTCCGGAGACGTGCACCGAGCTTGCGCTGGTCGCTGCAGCCTTCGCATCGGCGAGTACGCGGGCCGGAGGCTTCGACGCCTCTCCATTCGACTTCTCGGCTTTCTTGCCGCTGCTGCCGCACCCGGCGAGCACGAGAGCCGCCAGGACCAGGGCGAGGGTCGAGACGCGCATCGTGGGCGCGAGTCTTTCAAATACGATCGCCGGGTGGAGACGCCTCGCTCGGTGCATCACGTGGGCCTCGCCGTCGAGGATCTCGACGGGGCGTTGGACACGTACAGACGGCTCTTCGGGGCGCGGCTCGAGCAGCGGTCCCTCGTCGAGGAGCAGGGCGTCGAGGCGGTCTCGATCCGTGTCGGGGAGAGCCGGCTCGAGCTGCTCGGACCGCTCGGCGAGGATACCCCGGTCGGCCGCTTCCTCGCGACCCGAGGCCCGGGAATGCACCACGTCGCGTACGAGGTCGACGACATCCGGGCCGCCCTCGCTCACCTCTCGGGCGAGGGTGCGGAGCTGATCGACGTGACACCGAGGCGCGGCATGTTCGGTCTCGAGGTCGCGTTCGTCCATCCAGATTCGGTACACGGCGTGCTTTCGGAGGTGGTAGCGGTTGGCTGAGGAGGAGCGTGTGCGCATCGAGATCGGCTTCGTCGGCGGCCAGATCGTGGGCAGCTTCGTCGACGCGCTTTCGGCGGACGAGCTCGAGGCGGCGCTGGGCTCGACGGGCGCGGGCAGCCCGGTGGTCGTGCTCGACACCGAGGACGGACCGCTGCACGTCGTCGTCTCGCAGGTCGCGTACTACAAGCGAGTCGTCCGGGCCGGCCGCGTCGGGTTCGCGAGTTAGCTTCGCCGGAGTCCGGGGGAAACGAAGGCCGGATGACTACCCCCGCCGAGCGTGAGCCTGCGCGCGACTCGCCCGAGCATGTGCGGGAGCTCGTCGCGCGCGGCCAGGGGGGCGACCGCGACGCGCTCGAGGAGCTGTACCTGATCCACTTCGACCGGATCTACAGCTACCTCCACGTCAGCGTCGGCAACCGGCACGACGCCGAGGACCTGACGACGCAGACCTTCCTGAAGATGCTGGAGAAGATCGGCAGCTTCAAGTGGCAGTCGGCGCCGTTCTCGGCCTGGCTGTTCCGGATCGCGCACAACCTCGCGATGGACCACTTCCGCGCCCGCCGCCGGTGGCAGCCGGAGGAGGAGGTGCCGGAGCCGCCCGGCGAAGAGGAGCCGTCGGCCGAGCTCGCCGCGATGCAGACGATCGGGCGCGAGTCGATGCTGAAGCTCATCGAGCGGCTCTCGCCCGAGCAGCAACAGGTGCTGACGCTGAAGTTCGTCTTCAACCTCCCGAACGCTGAGGTGGGGGCAATCCTCGACAAGACCGAGGGCGCGATCAAGTCGCTCCAGCATCGCGCGCTCGTCTCCCTGCAGAAGCAGATTCAGCAGCAGGAGGCGCCCTAGTCCCCGCTAGCCTCCGCGCGTGGCGCTGGAGGTCGGGATCGTGGGGCTGGCGAGCTCGGGGAAGACGACGCTCTTCCGCGCGCTCACGCGGGCGGAAACGCACGGCTCCGGCAAGGAGCACGTCGGGATGGCGCAGATGCCGGACGAGCGGCTCGACCGCGTTGCGGCGACCGTGGGGGCGCGCAAGATCACGCCCGCGGCGGTGCGCGTGGTCGACGTTCCCGGGACAGGCCCGGTGCTGCTCGGCAACCTGCGACAGGTCGACGCGCTTCTCGTCGTCCTCGACGGCTTCTCCGGCACCCGCGTTCCCGCCGACGACCTCGAGACGTTGAAGCTCGAGCTGCTCGTCGCCGACCGCGACCACGTCGAGCGCCGGCTCGAGCGAGTGGCGAAGCAGGCGAAGTCGGGGGATGCGCGCCTAAGGGCCGAGGCGGAGGAGCTCGAACGGCTGCTTGCGCATCTCGACGCCGGCCGCACGCTCGCCGACTGGGAGGGCGAGCTGCCGCCCGAGCTGGACCCGCTCACGACGAAGCCGCTGCTCGAGCTGATCAACGGTGCCGATGGCATCGACCTTCAGCTCGAGGCGGAGCTTGCGGAGCTGTCGCCGGAGGAGGCGGCGGAGTTCCGCGGGGGAGGCGAGTCGGCGCTGGGCGAGGTCGTGCGCAGGCTCGCGGAGACGCTCGACCTGATCACGTTCTTCACCGCGGGCGAGAAGGAGACGCGGGCGTGGACGCTGCGGCGCGGCAAGAGCGCGCTCGACGCCGCGGAGACGATCCACTCCGACATCGCACGCGGCTTCATCCGTTGCGAGGTCGTGCGGTGGGACGACCTCGTCGAGGCAGGCGGGCACGCGGAGGCCGCGCGGGCGGGGAAGCAGCGCCTGGAGGGGAAGACGTACGTCGTCGAGGACGGCGACGTCCTCAACATCCGCTTCAACGTTTAGGCGCCGGCGGGGTCGTACGCCCCCGCCGACACGTCGGGCTAGCAGCAGCCCGTGTCGCCGCAGCAACCGTCGCAACATTCGCCGCGCATCGCGTCTCCTTTCATCGATGACGATCGATGATGATACATTGATGACTGTCAATGCAAGCGCTTCCCGTTCTTCCCAACCTCTGCTGCGGCCCCGGCACCCCGGCGCTCGCCCCCGACGAGCGCGAGGCGCTCGCTGCCCGCTTCAAGGCGCTCGCCGATCCGGCTCGCGTCGCCATCGTGAACCGGCTGGCCGCCGCGGACGAGGTCTGCGTCTGCGACCTGAACGCGACGCTCGATCTTGCGCAGCCTACGGTCTCGCACCACCTCCGCGTGTTGCGCGAGGCCGGGCTCGTCGAGTCGAGCCGGCGCGGGACGTGGGCCTTCTACCGGCTCGTGCCCGAGGCCATCGAACAGCTCCGGGAGACGCTGGGCGGATGAGCCTCTAGCCTGCCGCTATGAGTGCGACGCCGGCCAGCGTGGCCGCGACGCCGGCGAGCTGGGGCCGGGCGATTCGTTCCTTCAGCACCAGGCGCGCAAGCACGACGAGCACGATCGGATAGAGCGAGCCGAGCACCGACACGACGCTGATCAGTCCGCGGCGGGCGGAAGCCCCGTAGAGCAGATTGGCGCCCGTGTCGAAGAGCCCGGACGCGATGAGGATCGGAAGGGTCAGGCGCAGACGGCCCGCCGCGGGGCGCACGAGCAGCGCCGCGATGCAGACCAGCGGGACGACCGTAAGCCGCAGC
>Ga0164304_10000233_pt1 | contig 14206 bp, 12 predicted proteins | sample Whisoiple_217_MG_FD_110216 | JGI IMG/M metagenome (GOLD analysis project Ga0164304, IMG submission 110216) | Soil microbial communities amended with pyrogenic organic matter from upstate New York, USA - Whitman soil sample_217_MG | ecosystem: Environmental > Terrestrial > Soil > Agricultural...
CGAGTCGGTCACCCAGAGGGCGTTGCGGGTGACCACCAGGTCGTTGAGGAACTTCGCGTCGGGCACGGTGAAGTCGTGCGCGATGGTGCCCTTCCAGGCGCGCACGGCATACACGTGGCCCTCGCCGTCGAGGCTCCCGGCGGCCCAGACCAGGCCGGAGCGGCGGTCGAAGGCCAGGCCCCGCAGGGACCGGCCGGTGCGCCCGGCCAGCAGCACCTCAGAGGTGCCGTGCGTCAGGTCGCCGGTGACGATGCGGCCATCGGCGAGCGAGCCCACGTAGTAGCGGTCGCCGGGGCCGGAGGTGATGCCCTCCGGCTGGAGGCCGGTGGGCAGGGAAACGGTTCTGCGCAGCGCGCTGCTCGCGTCCGACGTCAGCGCGCCGGCTGCGGTCGCGCTCGACACGGGTGCGGCGATGGCCGCGGCGGTGAGGGTGGCTGCGGCCGAGGCCGAGCGCAGGAAGGCGCGACGTCCCATGGGTTGAGTGGAGATGGCCATCTCTCATGGTGGGCGCCTACCGCCAGGTAGCGCCACCAGCAGCTGCAGGGATCTGAGGCCTCAGCTCACCACATGGCCTCGAGCTCGTCCCCCGTGAGGGCCGGTGGGTCGTACTTCGGCTGGTACAGGGTGATCGGCCGGGCGCCGGGGACCTGGAGCCGGATGGTCGAGCCCCACGGCACCTGTTCGACCTCGCCCTCGAACTGGGCACCGCGTGCCGCGAGCTCGTCCATGGTCGCCTCGAGGTCATCGCACATGAGGGAGAGGTCGAAGTGCTGGTCGGTGCCGCCGGACCGGCCTTCGTGCTCCCACGACCCGGGATGGACGCCCAGCTCGCTGGGGCCAGTCTTGAAGATCAGCCAGCCGCCGCCGGTGTCGACGCCCGGGAACTGCAGGACGTCGCGAAAGAAGGTACGGGCCGCCTCGGGGTCATCGGCGTAGACGAGCGTGTGCAGAGCAGTGATCATGCTCAACGGTAGAGGCCGCTGGCTGTCCCGGCTGCAGTTCGCGTGCGCAGGAGCGGCCCGATCACCAACAGGGCCGTGGCGGCGGCCAGGGCGAGGAGCCCGCCCGCGAGCCACATCACCCTCTCGTCAACCCCGAACAGGGCCCCGGCGAGCGGGGGCGCCAGCACCGTGCCGCCGATCGAGGCCGCACCGTAGAGGCTCTGGTAACGCCCGTGCATGGCCTCCGGGGCCCGGTCGGCGGCGTGGGCGGTGGCCGTCGGCTTGTACAGCATCTCGCCGGCCGTGACCACGGCGACCGCGGCGAGCACGGCGGCGACGCCTGGCGAGGGCGCCACGACCAGCCACCCCACACCGACGAGCGCGAACCCGGCCACGATCAGCCGTTCCGGTGCTCGGGCCCGCAGCCGGTGCGCCAGCCACGGCTCGAAGAGCACGATGAGCGCGCAGTTGAGCGAGATGGTCGTGCCGTAGACCCATGGGGCGGCGCCGAGGGAGTCCAGCTGCCACGGGACCGCGCAGTAGGCGAAGCGGTACGCGGTGTCAGCCGCGACCACCGTGAGCAGCAGCAGGACGAACCGCGGGTCGGCGCGCAAGGCCGCGACGACGCTGGTGGGTGCGCCGCAGGGCACCACGACACGTGCCGTCGCTGGCACCACGAACAGGACCACACCCAGCATGAGCAGGCTGGCCACGGCGTCGATGACGAAGATCGCGCCGAAGTGGTGGACCGCGAGCAGTCCGCCGAGCGGGGGTCCGAGCACGGTGCCGGCGTTGTTGACCGACCGCATCCAGGCGCTGGCCTGGCGACGGTGCTCGCGGGGGAGGGCGCTGGTGACGAGGGCGAACGAGACCGGGCGGCCGACGCCGCCCAGCGCGCCCATGAGGAACAGGACCACCGGGAGCCCGCCGGTCGGGGTGAGCGGGACGAGCACACACCCGACGGCGGAGGCGAGGGAGGCCACTGCCAGCGTGGGACGCAGCCCCCAGCGGTCGCCCACCGAGCCGCCGGCGAGGTTGCCGACGACCATTCCCACGCCCCAGACCGCCGCAATGGAGCCGGCGGCCGCCTCGTCGAGCCCACGGTCGGACACGAGGTAGAGGGGGACGAACACCCAGGCCATCGACCCGAGCGCGTTGACGAACCGGCCGACGAGCAGCCAGCGAACCCAACCCGGTAGCTCACGCACGCCCGGCATCCTGTCAGCCGCCGACGTGGCGACGGCGCAACCGGGGTCAGGCGGGGGTCAGGCGAACTGCCAGGAGCGCTTGCTCAGGCCGAACCAGAAACCGTCGATCACGCTCTCGTTGTCGAGTGACCCCGACTCGTACGCGGCCCCCAGCGCGACGTACAGCGGCGCCCAGTGCTCGGTGCGCGGGTGGGCCTCGTGGGCCGCCGGCGCCTTGTTCATGAAGTCGAGGATCGCGTCGATGTCCTGGCGCTCCAGCGCCTCGGCAGCCCAGTTGTCGAACTCAGCCGAGGCCTGCGGCGGCCGGCTGTCGGACCCCGCCGCCGGGTTGAACCAGCGCAGGTTGTGGGTGGTGAAGCCGGACCCGACGATCAGCGTCCCCTCGTCGCGCAGGGGCGCCAGCCGGCGGCCGAGCTCGAACAGCCGGCGCGGGTCCAGGGTGGGCATCGACATCTGGAGGACGGGGACGTCGGCCTCGGGGTACATCTCCACCAGCGGCACGTAGGCGCCGTGGTCGAGCCCGCGCGACTCGTCCCGGTGCACCGGGCTGTCGGCCGAGTGCACCAGCCGGGCGACGCTGTCGGCGAGCTGCGGCGCCCCGGGGGCCGAGTAGGTGACCTCGTAGTACTTGCGCGGGAAGCCCCAGAAGTCGTACACCAGCGGCACCTGCCCCGAGGTGGCGCTCAGGGCCAGGGGCGCCTCCTCCCAGTGCGCCGAGACCATCAGGATGTTCGAGGGGCGGCCGAACCGTGCGGACCAGTCGGCGAGCTGGCGGGTCCAGACCGGGTCGTCGGCGAGCGGCGGTGCGCCGTGGCTGAGGTACAGGACCGGCTGGCGCGTGGAGGTGGACGTCTCGCTCATGGTGGCAGCATACTCCGTTCCAGTTGAACATTCAACTAACTGCATGAGGCTCGGCATCCCGTGGCGAGCGTCCCATTCCCGCGGCCAGGTTCACGCTCGACGGCGGCCACCGGCTACCGTGCCTTCCGTCGACCATGTCCGAGCAGCGACGAATCCGCTGCACGTGGCGACAGGACTGAGGTGTGTAGTGAGCACGGCGCGCAAGCTGGTCATCGTCGAGTCGCCTGCAAAGGCCAAGACGATCGGCGGCTACCTGGGCAAGGACTACGACGTCGAGGCGTCGGTCGGCCACATCCGCGACATCCCGACCCCCTCGGAGATGCCCGCGGAGATCAAGAAGGGACCCTTCGGCCGCTTCGGCGTGGACGTGGACAAGGGCTTCGAGGCCTACTACGTCGTCGACTCGGACAAGAAGAAGAAGGTCTCCGAGCTCAAGCGGCTCCTCAAGGGCGCCGACGAGCTCCTGCTCGCCACCGATGAGGACCGGGAGGGCGAGGCGATCGCCTGGCACCTCCTCGAGGTGCTGCAGCCCAAGGTGCCCGTGAAGCGCATGGTGTTCCACGAGATCACCAAGGAGGCCATCCAGCGGGCAGTCAACAACACGCGTGACCTCGACACCCGGCTCGTCGACGCGCAGGAGACCCGCCGCATCCTCGACCGCCTCTACGGCTACGAGGTCTCGCCGGTGCTCTGGCGCAAGGTCAAGGCGGGTCTGTCCGCAGGCCGCGTCCAGTCCGTCGCCACCCGCCTCGTCGTAGAGCGTGAGCGCGAGCGGATGGCGTTCGTGCGGGCCTCCTACTGGGACGTCGAGGGCGACTTCACCCCCGGCGCCGAGAACAGCCAGTTCACCGCCCGCCTGACCCTGGTGGACGGCGCCCGGGTCGCCACCGGCCGCGACTTCGCGGACGACGGCTCGCTGAGGACCAAGGGCGCGGTGCACCTCGACGAGGCGACTGCTCGCTCCATCGCCGAGGCGGTCCAGGCCGCCAAGGTGGCCGTCACCGCGGTTCAGGAGAAGCCCTACACGCGCCGGCCGTCGGCCCCCTTCACCACCTCGACCCTCCAGCAGGAGGCCTCGCGCAAGCTGCGGCTGTCCTCCAAGACCGCCATGCGCGTGGCGCAGCGCCTCTACGAGAACGGCTACATCACCTACATGCGAACGGACAGCACGACGCTGTCCGAGTCGGCCCTGTCCGCCGCCCGCCAGCAGGCCCGCGACCTCTACGGCGCCGAGTACGTGCCCCAGTCGCCGCGGCTGTACGAGAAGAAGGTCAAGAACGCCCAGGAGGCCCACGAGGCGATCCGCCCGGCCGGCGACCGCTTCCGCACGCCGGCCCAGGTTGCCGGCGAGCTGCGCGGCGACGAGTTCGCCCTGTACGAGCTCATCTGGAAGCGCACCGTCGCCTCGCAGATGGCCGACGCCCGTGGCTCCACCGCGACCGTCAAGCTGGGCGCCACCCTCGGTGACGGCCGCAGGGTGGAGTTCTCCGCCAGCGGCACGGTCATCACCTTCCGCGGCTTCCTCGCGGCATACGAGGAAGGGCGAGACGACGACGGGGGACGCGACGCCAAGGGCGACGAGGAGCGGCGCCTGCCCAAGCTCAGCGAGGGCGTGGCCATCACCGTGGTGCGCGCCGAGGCCGACGGCCACGAGACCAGCCCCCCGCCGCGCTACACCGAGGCGACGCTGGTGAAGGCCATGGAGGAGAAGGGCATTGGCCGCCCGTCCACCTACGCCTCGATCATGGGCACCATCCAGGACCGCGGCTACGTGGGCAGCCGCGGCTCCGCCCTGATCCCCACCTGGCTGGCCTTCGCGGTCACCCGCCTGCTCGAGGAGCACTTCAGCTCACTGGTGGACTACGACTTCACCGCCTCCATGGAGGAGGACCTCGACCGCATCGCCAACGGCGACGAGCAGCGCGCCCAGTGGCTCGCCCGGTTCTACTTCGGCGACGAGGCCAAGACCATGGAGGGCCTGCGCCACCTCGTCGAGGACCTCGGCGAGATCGACGCCCGCGAGATCTCCACCATCCCCATCGGCGAGGGCATCGTCGTGCGCGTGGGCCGCTACGGGCCGTACGTCGAGGAGACCCTGCCGGAAGGCGTCGACCTGGCCACCGGCGAGGTCGCGGACGGCGCGACCGGCACCCCGCGTCGCGCGACCATCACCGACGACATCGCGCCGGACGAGATGACCCCCGCGAAGGCGCGCGAGCTGCTGGAGCAGTCCTCCGACGACGGCCGGGTGATCGGCCAGGACCCGGAGACCGGTCGCGACATCGTCGCCAAGGCCGGGCGCTACGGCCCGTACGTCACCGAGGTGCTCGACGAGGAGACCGCGGCCCTGAAGGGCAAGAGCAAGGTCAAGCCCCGCACGGCCTCGCTCTTCAAGGACATGGACCTCGCCAGCCTGGACCTCGACGCCGCGCTGAAGCTCCTCTCCCTTCCCCGGCTCGTGGGCACCGACGAGGAGGGTGTCGAGATCACGGCGCAGAACGGCCGCTACGGCCCCTACCTCAAGAAGGGCACCGACTCACGTTCGCTGGCGAGCGAGCAGCAGCTCTTCGACATCACGCTCGAGGAGGCGCTGGCGATCTACGCCCAGCCGAAGCAGCGCGGCCGCGGCGCCGGCACGGCCCCGCTGAAGGAGCTCGGCAACGACCCGGTGTCCGGGAGGCCGATGGTGGTCAAGGACGGCCGCTTCGGCCCGTACGTGACCGACGGCGAGACCAACGCGACCCTGCGCAAGGACGACGACCCCGAGTCGATCACGCCTGAGCGCGGGGCCGAGTTGCTCGCCGAGAAGCGGGCCAAGGGGCCCACGACGCGCAAGCGCGCGGCCAAGAAGACCACGACCAAGAAGGCCGCCGCCAAGAAGACCACGGCGAAGAAGGCGACCGCGAAGAAGAGCACCGCGAAGAAGGCCTGACCTCGTGGCGATCGACCCGGCAACCTCGAAAGCGCTCTCGCACCGCCTCGCCGTGGAGCAGTCGGCCCAGCGCCTGCCCTCGGTGGCGGCCGGGCTGGTCCGCGGCGGTGAGCTGGTGTGGTCCGAGGCCGTCGGCACCCTCGACGGTCGGGCCGAGGGGCCGGCGGCCGATCCGCGCACCCAGTACCGGGTCGGCTCGATCACCAAGACCTTCGTCGCGGTCGAGGTGATGCGGCTGCGGGACGAGGGCCGCCTCGAGCTCAACGACGGCATCGGCGCGCACCTGCACGACGCCCCGCACGCGCACGTCACGATCGGCCAGCTGCTCTCGCACACCTCGGGGCTGCAGGCCGAGACCTCCGGCCCGTGGTGGGAGCGGGTGGCGGGCGGGTCGTGGGCCGACCTCGTGGCCTCGCGTCCGGAGCTGAAGTTCCGGCCGGGGGCCCGGTTCCACTACTCCAACGTCGGGTATGCCGTGCTGGGCGAGCTGGTGGCGCGGCTGCGGCGTGCGCCGTGGGACGAGGTCGTCGCCGGCTCGCTGCTCGAGCCGCTGGGCATGGGTCGCACGACGACGCGCCCCCAGGCCCCTGCCGCCGAGGGGTGGGGAGTGCACCCTCTCGCCGACCTCCTGCACGTCGAGCCAGAGCACGACGCCGGCGCGATGGCGGCCGCCGGCCAGTTCTGGTCCACGGTGCAGGACCTGTCCCGGTGGGCGGCCTTCCTCGCGGGGGAGACCGCCGGCCTGCTGGCGCGCGGGACCCTTGACGAGATGTGCCTGCCGATCGCCGTCAACGACATCCCCGGTGCTGCCTGGACCGGGGCCCACGGCCTCGGCTGGCAGGTGTGGAACCTCGAGGGCGTGCGGTTCGCCGGACACGGCGGCTCCATGCCGGGCTTTCTCGCCGGGCTTCGGGTGAACACCGAGACCGGGGACGGCTGTGTGGTCTTCGCCAACGCCACCTCTGGTCTGCAGTCGGGACTGATCGGCGAGCTCATGGACATCCTCGCCGAGGCCGAGCCGATCCCTCCGAAGCCCTGGTCCGCCGACGCCGAGCAGGCGGCCTCCCTCGACCTCGTCGGGGAGTGGTACTGGGGGACGACCGGCCACACCCTGTCGCTGTCGCCCCAGGGCTACCTGGTGCTCGGCACGCCCGGGGTGCGGCGCGGCTCGCGCTTCCGGCCCGCCGACGGGGCCTGGGTGGGGCTCGACGGGTACCACGAGGGAGAGACCCTGACCGTCGTGCGCGACCCGGCGGGCCGCGTGAGCCACCTCGACCTCGGGTCCTTCCGGTTCACCCGGACCCCCTACGACCCTGCCTCCGACATCCCGGGCGACGTGCACCCCTCGCGCTGGCACTGACGGCCGCGCCCAGCCCGGGCCATCGGGCCGCGGTCCTCGCCTATGTGCGCGACGGACATGATCTGGTGCATTTGTGTGGATGAACCGGCCATGTCCGCGCGCGCGCCCCGGGCCTAGGGTTCACAAGAACCTGAGCCAGTGCCCGCTGGCTCAGTCCGCACAAGGAGGTGCCGGTGTGCCCAGCGATGCCCCCTCAGCAGCAATCCTGCAGACCCGCTCCCTGACCAAGGAGTTCCGCGGCTTCAGGGCTGTCTCCGACGTCAGCCTGAGCGTGGCCGAGGGCACGGTGCACGCGCTCGTCGGCCCCAACGGCGCCGGCAAGACCACGCTGTTCAACCTCCTCACCGGCTTCCTCACCCCCAGCTCCGGCCAGATCCTGTTCCGGGGCAGCGACATCACGGGGAAGCAGCCTGAGCAGATCGCCCACCTCGGGATCGCCCGGTCCTTCCAGATCACGAGCCTGTTCGACCAGATGAGCCTGGTCGAGCACCTCGAGCTCGCCCTCGCCTCGCCGACCGGGCTCGGCTACCGCTTCTGGCAGTCCTCCAAGCGCATGGGTCAGTTCCGCCAGCGCGCCCTCGAGCTGCTCGCCGAGGTCGGCCTGACCGACCGCGCTGGCCAGGCGGCGGGATCCCTCGCCTACGGCCAGAAGCGCGCCCTCGAGCTCGCCCTCGCGCTGGCGCTCGACCCCAAGCTCCTCCTGCTGGACGAGCCGACCGCGGGCATGGGACTGGAGGACGTCGACCGCACCATCGAGCTCGTCAAGAAGGTCGCCGGCGGGCGCACGGTCATCTTCGTCGACCACAACATGCACGTGGTCGGGTCGCTGGCCGACACGGTCACCGTGCTGCAGTCCGGGCAGATCCTCGCGGAAGGGACCTACGAGCAGGTGCGCAACGACGAGAAGGTCATCACGGCATACCTGGGCCAGGCCCATGTCTGAGACCTCGCCCGACATCGCTGCCAAGTCCTCGGCCGGCACAGCTCAGCCCGTGCTCGACGTCCAGGGCGTCTCGGCCTGGTACGGCGAGGCGCGGGTCCTCTCCGACGTCTCGCTCGCGGTGAGCCCCGGCGAGGTGGTGACCCTGGTGGGCCGCAACGGCGCCGGGAAGACCACGCTGCTGCGCTCGGTCATGGGCCTGCACCGCCAGGTCGAGGGCGTGATCCGGCTCGACGGCCGGGAGCTCGACCGGACCTCTCCCGACAGCCGTGCCAAGGCCGGCATCGGCTGGGTCCCCGACGACAGGGGCATCTACGCCAGCCTGACCGTCTCGGAGAACCTCACCCTGCCGCCCGTGGTCAACGAGGACGCCTGGAGCCTCGAGCAGGTCTACGAGCAGTTCCCCGTCCTCCACGAGCGCCGGGACTTCCCCGGCACCAAGCTGTCCGGTGGTGAGCAGCAGATGCTGGCCATGGCGCGCGTGCTGCGGATGGGGTCGCGGCTGCTGCTCCTCGACGAGCCCAGCGAGGGCCTCGCGCCGGTCATCGTCCAGCGCATCGGGGAGATCATCCGCCAGATCAAGGCCCAGGGCGTCTCCGTGCTGCTCGTCGAGCAGAACGTCACCTTCGCCTCCACCGTCGCCGACCGCCACTACCTGCTGGCCCAGGGCCGCGTCGTGGAGTCGCTCGACAACGACAGCTTCCAGTCCCGCACCACCGAGCTCCTCGAGTACCTCGGCATGTAGCACCCGCCACCCGGCATACCGACGCACCACCTCGACACCCCCGGAGGGGAACATGAAGCGCTCCAAGAACGGGAACTCCCGCTTCGCCCGGAAGTCCCTGGCTGTCACGGCCACCGCCGTCACCGGCAGCCTCGTGCTCGCCGCCTGCGGCGGGGGCGGCCCGGCCTCGGCCGGCGGCAAGATCAGCGACGGCAAGGTCGTCCTCGGCCTGCTCAACGACCAGTCCGGTGTCTACAAGGACCTGTCCGGCCCCAACTCCAAGGTCGCCATCGAGATGGCCGTCGCGGACTACAAGGCCAAGTACGGCGACAAGGCCGTGGCCAAGGACATCGAGGTCGTGCAGGCCGACCACCAGAACAAGCCCGACATCGCCAACACCAAGGCGCAGGAGATGTACGACCGCGACAAGGCCGACATCATCCTCGACGTCCCCACCTCCTCGGCGGCGCTCGCGGTCGCGACCCAGGCCAAGGCGAAGAAGAAGCTCTTCATCGACATCGGCGCAGGCACCACCGCGCTGACCGGCAAGTCGTGCAACAAGTACACGTTCCACTGGGCCTACGACACCTACATGCTCGCCTCGGGCAACGGTGCCGCCACGGTGCAGTCCGGCGGCAAGAAGTGGTCGATCGTCTACCCCGACTACGCCTTCGGCCAGGACATGACCAAGTCCTACACCGCGGCCGTCGAGCGCGCCGGCGGCACGGTGCAGCAGTCGATCGCCACGCCGTTCCCCAACGACAACTACGCCACGTTCATCACCAAGGCCGCCGCGTCCAAGCCGGACGTCATCGGCATCATGGCCGCAGGTGGCGACCTGGTGAACTTCATCAAGCAGTTCAACCAGTCCGGGGTGGCCAGCACGACCAAGCTCGCCGTCGGCCTCATGTTTATCACCGACGTCCACAGCCTGGGGGTCGACCAGTTCAAGGGCACCACCTTCACCGACGCGTGGTACTGGAACTTCGACAAGCAGAACCGTGACTGGGCCGACAAGTTCATGGCCAAGACGCAGGTGCGCCCCTCGTTCGCCCACGCCGGCAACTACTCCGCCGCGATGAACTACCTCGAGGCGGTCCAGGCGGCCGGCACCGACAACAGCGACGCCGTGGTCAAGCAGCTCGAGGGCAAGAAGATCAACGACATGTTCCTGCGCAACGGCGAGGTCCGTGCGGCCGACCACAACGTCGTCCACGACGTCTACCAGGTCAAGGTCAAGAGCAAGGACCAGGTCAAGGAGGAGTGGGACCTCGAGCAGGTCGTCAAGACGATCCCCGCCAGCGAGGCCTACGCACCGCCGTCGTCCGACTGCAAGATGTGACGACCCGGCCCCGGCGGGAGACCCCCACCCGCCGGGGCCGGCACCACCCCGCAGGCACACCCTCGCCGACCGCCCCCGACGAACCGGAAGAGCAATGACGGCATTCATCCAGTACACCCTCCAGGGCCTCGCGCTCGGCGGGTTCTACGCGCTCGCCGCGCTCGGCCTGGCGGTCATCTTCGGTGTCCTCGGCGTGGTCAACTTCAGCCACGGCGCCTGCTACATGCTCGGTGCCGTCGGCGCCGCGGTCCTGCTCGACGCGACCGGGCTCGGCTTCTGGGCCGCCCTGCCGATCGTCACGCTGGCGATGTTCGTGTTCGGCGTCCTCATGGAGCGCCTGCTCGTCCGGTGGCTGCTGCGGCTGGACCCGCTGTACAACTTCCTGCTGACGTTCGGCATCACGCTGTTCCTCGTCGACCTCGTCAAGCGCCGCTACGGCGTCTCGTCGCTGGCCTACGAGCTCCCCGCGGGCCTGAAGGGCCGCGTCGAGATCGGCAGCGTGTCGCTGTCCAGCTACCAGATCTTCGTCGCGGCCTTCTCCGTCGTGCTCTGCCTGGCGGTCTGGCTGCTGCTCACCCGGACCCGCGTCGGCATGATCGTCCGCGCGTCCACCGAGGACGCCGAGCGCTCCCGCGCCCTGGGCATCAACGTGGGCCGTTGGGTCACCCCGGTGTTCGGCTTCGGTATCGCGCTCGCTGGCCTGGCCGGTGTGCTGCGGGCGCCGACCGGCTCGGTCAACGCCGACATGGGCAGCTTCTTCATCATCATCCTGTTCGCGGTCGTCGTCATCGGCGGCCTCGGGTCCATACTCGGAGCAGTCGTGGCGGGCTTCCTCGTCGGACTCGTCGAGGCCTACGGCCAGGGCTACGCCGGGTCGTTCAGCCAGGTGCTGATCTTCGTGCTCATGGCGGTGGTCATCCTGGTCCGGCCCTCGGGCCTGTTCGGTCGCGAGGAGGCCGCATCATGAGCCAGCAGCTGGTGTCCAAGGTCGACGTCGAGCTCCCCACGGAGCCCTCGCTGACCGCCCGCCGCCCGGCCCTGCGCTGGGTCGGCCTCGGTGTGGGGCTGCTCGTCGTCCTCGCCCTGCCCTGGTACATCTACCCGCCGGTGGCCATGGACATCGCCGCCTGGGCGCTGTTCGCGATCTCGGTGGACCTGCTGCTCGGCTACACCGGCCTGCTGTCCTTCGGGCACGCCGCCTTCTGGGGCACGTCGGCATACACGACCGGGCTCATCGCGACCCACTTCGGCCTGCCGTTCCCGGTGGCCGTGCTCGGGGGCGCGGTCGCTGCCATGGTGCTCGCCGTCCCGACCGGCTACCTCGCGGTGCGGCGCACGGGCATCTACTTCGCCATGGTCACCCTGGCGTTCGCGCAGATGGTCTACTTCATCGCCAACCAGTGGCGCGACGTCACCGGCGGGGAGAACGGGTTGCAGGGCATCCCGAAGAACCTCGGTGGGATGACCGACCTCATCAACAGCGACGCCTTCTACTTCTACTACGCGGCCATCCCGATCATCCTGCTCGGGGTCCTGCTGGCCTGGCGGATCGTCAACAGCCCGTTCGGCCGCGTGCTCGTCGCCATCCGTGACAACCCGGCCCGCGCCCGTGCCCTCGGCTACGACGTCGAGCGCTACAAGATCATGGTGTTCGTCCTGTCGGCGGGACTCGCGGGTCTCGCGGGCGGTGTCTTCTCGGTGAGCCACGGGTTCGCCTCGCTCCAGGAGCTGGTCTGGACCACCTCCGGCAAGGTCGTGCTCGTCACCGTCCTCGGCGGGATCGGCACGCTGTGGGGAGGACCGGTCGGTGCGGCGCTCGTCGTCCTCCTCGAGGACCGGTTGGCCTCCTCGGGGTTCAACGGCATCGGGATCATCACCGGCGCGATCTTCGTGGTCATCGTGCTCGCCTTCCGCCACGGCATCTGGGGCACCGCCCGCAACGGCCTCGGCGCCTGGCTTCGCTCGCGCCGCCGCTCCCGCGAGGACGTCTGAGGGTCCTCACCGGGCAGGGCTTGACCCTCACGCCACGGGAGGGGCCACAGTGGTCGACATGACCGATGGCACGCAGCTGACCACCCTCACCGTGGGCCAGGTGGCCGACCAGCTCGACCTCACGGTGCGCACCCTGCACCACTACGACGAGATCGGGCTGCTCACGCCGAGCGAACGCTCGCCGGCCGGCTACCGGCTCTACACGCCGGACGACCTCGCGCGACTGCAGCACGTGGTGGTCTACCGGCGGCTGGGGTTCACCCTGGAGGAGGTCGCCCTCCTCCTCGAGCACCCCGAGAGCGTGGCCCAGCACCTGCGTCGCCAACGCGCAGCGGTCATGTCCCGGCTGGACGAGATGCGCGACCTCGTCGTGGCCATAGACCGAGCACTGGAGCGAGAGATGAACAACCAGCCAGCCACCCCCGAGGACATGAAGGAGCTCTTCGGGGAGGGGTTCCACGACGGCCAGCAGGAGGCCGAGCAGCGGTGGGGTGACACCGACGCCTGGAAGCAGTCGCAGGAGCGCACCAAGCACTTCACCAAGGCCGACTGGGTCGAGGTCAAGGCGGAGACCGACGCCCTGCACAAGGCGTTCACCGACGCCATGGACTCGGGGGAGCCGCCCACGAGCGAGGCCGCGATGGACGCCGCCGAGATGCACCGGCAGCACATCACGAGCCGGTTCTACGACTGCTCACCGGCGTTCCACCGCAACCTCGCCGACCTCTACACGAGCGACCCTCGCTACGAGGCCTCCTACGACGAGATCCGCCCGGGCATGTCCCGCTACGTGCGCGACGCGATCTACGCCAACGCGGACCGCCAGGAGGCCTGATCGCCCCCGCGGTCCGAGACCGGTACGGCGCCGGCACCCCACCCGGGGTGCCGGCGCTTTCGCGTGTGGCCGCGGGAGGTACTACGACCATCGCCCAATACCGCGCGTCCATGGCGCGACCGCACAGTGGTCGCACGGCCACAGGTGGTGGCCACCACGAAGGGGACGAAGCGATGAACAGCTCCACGAGGACCGGGGTGAAGGTCGGTGCGGTCGCGCTCGGACTGGCCCTGACCGCCACCGTCGGCGCCCAGCCCGCCAGCGCCAAGGGACTCGAGGTCCGGGCCCAGGGCACCTGCTCCCAGGGCAGCGCCTGGAAGCTCAAGGCCAAGGCGGACAACGGTCGCATCGAGACCGAGCTCGAGGTCGACACCAACCGGGCCGGGCAGGCGTTCGCCGTCCGCCTCATCGACAACGGCGTGCTCGTCTGGTCGGGCAGCCGCACGACCGTGGCGCCGAGCGGGTCGTTCTCGGTCGCCCGGCTGCTGACCAACCGGGCCGGCACGGACCGCATCACCGCCACCGCCCGCACGGTGTCGACCGGTGAGACCTGTTCCGCCGTCGTCGTCTTCCCCGGATAGGGCCATCGCGCCACCACCCACCCGTCACACTGTTCCCGGAAGGAACTCCCATGAAGCGCACTCTCATCACCCTCGCCGCCCTCGCCGCGGCCCTCGGCCCGGCCGCAGCGGGCCTGTGGGGCAACGCGTCGTTCTCCCAGGCGGTCCCGGTCCGGGTCCCCGCCAGCGGCCAGGTCGCCACGCTCCCGACGTCGGAGGACTCGACGCCGTCCCGCCCGGCGTCCACCACCACCCGACACCTCCCCACCGCGACGAGCACCACCCGCGTCGACGACCACGGTGGTGACACCCCGCGCGACCAGCGCACCGAGCCCGGCGACGACCACGGCGGCAGAGCGACGTCCACCCGGTCCTCGAGCAGCACCCGGCACTCCGGCCACTCCTCGAGCGGCACGTCCACGTCCGGCAGCACGTCCACCTCGACCTCGAGCAGTGCCTCCGCGACGGCGGACGACCACGGTGGTGACACCCCGCGCGACCAGCGCACCGA
>Ga0164304_10000239_pt1 | contig 14056 bp, 11 predicted proteins | sample Whisoiple_217_MG_FD_110216 | JGI IMG/M metagenome (GOLD analysis project Ga0164304, IMG submission 110216) | Soil microbial communities amended with pyrogenic organic matter from upstate New York, USA - Whitman soil sample_217_MG | ecosystem: Environmental > Terrestrial > Soil > Agricultural...
CGCTGCAGCTCGCGCTTGCCCTGCCGCAGGTGGCGCTCCGCCCGGTCGAGGTCGCCCGCCATCATCGACACGTAGACCTCGGGGTGCGATACCGCGGCATCCAGGCTGGGCGAGATCGCGGCCAGCGTGGCCTCCGACTCGTCGAGCAGGCCGAAAGCCGTGTCGAACTCGCCCCGCATCGCATGCAGGCTCGCCAGCGGCTGCAGCGCCAGCGCGTGGGCCCAGGGATCGTCGATCAGGATCCGGCAGATCTGTCTGCAACGGGCGATCGCCCGCGGCACCGGCGTCGGCCCAAGCGCCACGGAAGCCGCCTCCCAGCCCACCGCGTCGTGAACCACGCGGGCGTCCGATGCGGTTTCGGCTTCGGTCGCCGCCCGCTGCCACGCGCGCTCGGCGTCCGCAGAGCGCTCCTGGATCCACCACAGCATTCCGCGCAGATGCCACAGCCGGGCCAGGCCGGCATGATCCGCGGCCGCCTCGAGCTGGGGCTCCAGCGCCGGCCCTAGCCGTTTGGTCTGGCGGGCGACCCCGTCGGGGTCGACCTGCAGCCGGGTCAGCAGGCGCTCGACCTGCGCCCTGGCCGCCAGGGAATCGTCTGACCGCGCTTTCGCGCTTCTCCAGGCCTGCCGCAGATACGACTCCGATTCGCGGAACTGGCCCTGCTCCCGCAGCACCGTTCCCAGGTCGATCAGGATCCGCAGGCGATCGCCGGCTCCCGGAGATTGCAGCGCCAGCGCCCGGTTCAGCAGATTCACGGCTCCGGCGCGGTTCCCCGCCGTCACCGCCCGCCGCCCGGCCTGGCTCAGATGGCGGGACGCCTCAGCGGCGAGCCGCTGGGCGTCGGCGCTGTCCGCTCGGCTCAGCTGCGAGTGGTAGCGGTGCGCCTGCTCGAGGTGGTAGCCGGCGATCTCGTCGGCCGCCGGACCGGGGTCATACCGGGTGAAAAGCCACCGCACGTAGGCAACGTGGAGCTCCGCCCGGCGGCGCTTGGACAGGAGCTCGTACGCGGCGTCGCGGACCAGGATGTGGCTGAATCGGTAGCCCGCCTCGTCGGCGAACTCGGAGCGGCCGGGCTGGATCAGCTCGCGCTGGACGAGCCCGACCAGCGCCGCATCCACCTCGTCACCGCCGTCCGACAGCGCCCGCACCGCGCCGCGGTGGAACCCGCGCCCCTCGATCGACGCGGCGTCCAGGGCGCGCCGCTCGGCCACGGGGAGAACGTCGATGCGCGCGGCCAGCAGGGCGTGAATGGTTGGCGGAGTGCGTGACGCCGGCGCATCCGCACGCATGGCGACGAGCTGTTCGAGGAACAGCGGGTTGCCCTCGGCGGCGGACATCAGCTCGCTGCGGCTGATGCGCGCCCTGCGGCGAGCCGCCAGGCGTCCCAGCAATCGGGCCGACTCGGCGTCGGTCAGCGGCGCCAGGCGTATCACGCTGCGGGCGCCGCCGGCCCGCTCCCACCCGGGTCTGCGCTCGAACAGCTCCCCGCGGCTCGAGCACACGATCAGGATCGCGGCGGTGGCACGGGCGGCCACCTGCTCGATCAGATCGAGCATCGCCCGCTCAGCCCAGTGGATGTCGTCGAACATCACAACCAGCGGCCTCGACTGAGCGAGCGCCTCGAACAGCCGGCGGACGGCCCACTGCGGGCCACGAGCGGTTGACGTCGCATCCTGCCAGCCCGCCACCACACCGATCTGAGCAGCGATCGTGCCGGCGTCGGGTTCATCGTCCAGAACGCTGGTGATGCCCGGGACACCGTCGCCGCCGGCCAGCTCGTTGGCGACCTCGGTGAGCGGCCAGTACGTGATGCCGTCGCCGTATGGCAGGCAGCGTCCGACGACCACCGTGGCCTCCCGCTCGGCAGCTTCGAGGAACTCCCGAAGCAGCCGGGACTTGCCGATCCCCGCCGGCCCGGTGACGGTGACCAGCACGCACCGGCGTCGCTCGCGGCAGCGCTTGAGGCGCGCGCGCAGCATTCGCAGCTCGGCTCGCCGTCCCACCAGCGGCACGTCTCGGGGACGCTGGAAACGGCCGCCCGTCTCGGCCAGCCCGACCACCTGCCACACGCGCAGCGGGCGTTTCTTCCCGGGAAGCTGAGCCGACGGATGCGTGCGAAGGCGAACGGCCTGGCCGACCAGGCTGCGCGTGTGCGGCCCGATCAGGATCTCACCGGGCGGGGCGGCGGATTGCAGGCGGGCCGCGGTGTTGACCGCGTCTCCGGCCACCATGCCGTGTCCCGCGGCGATGTCGCCGGCGGCCACCTCCCCGCTGTTGACACCGATCCGCACCGTCAGTCCGATCCCCAGGTCGGCACGCAGTCGCGAGTTGAGAGCCGCCATCCCGTCGCGCATCTCGACCGCGGCCCGCACTGCCCGAAGCGCGTCGTCCTCATGCAGCACGGGCACGCCGAACACCGCCATCACCGCGTCGCCGATGTACTTCTCGACGGTGCCTCCATGTCGCTCCAAGGAAGCCCGCATGGCTTCGAAGTAGCGGGTCTGGACGTCTCGCAGGGCTTCCGGGTCGAGCCGTTCTCCAAGACCGGTCGAGCCCGCCAGGTCGGCGAACACGATGGTCACCACCTTGCGCTCTTCGCGCCGCCCCACCTCGGGCGCGACGAGCGGCGTTCCGCACCCGTCACAGAAGCGGGCACCGTCCCGGTTCTCGTGACCACACGCAGCGCAGATCATCACCAGCCGAGTCTACGGCAGTCATCGATGGCGACTCTCGTCGTGGCGGGGCAGCCCGTCGTCGGGGATCGGCTCCCATGGTGCGGCGTAGGCAACAAACTGACGCACGCTGGGACGGATCCCGGGATCCTCGTCGAACGTGCCCATCCGGATACCGATCGAGTCAGGGTGGCTGAGATTGCGCCCGAACAGCGATGAGCCGCAGCTGCCGCAGAACCACTTCTCGCCACCGCCGGGCGGTTGCCACATCCGCAGCATGTCCTCACCCGCGACGATCCGAAATCCGCCCGGCGCGGGATGAGCGTTCGGCGACGCGGCCGCTCCGCTGCGCCGCTGGCAGCGCTTGCAGTGGCAGTAGCTGGCCGCGACCAGAGGTGCGGTCACCTCGTAGCGCACCGCCCCGCAGTTGCAGCCTCCGGTCAGTGGGAGGTCGCTCATCTCAACCCGTCGCCTCTCCGGTCGTGCCGTGTGTCTCGAGATCCGGATCGACGATATCGTGTCGCCGTGAGGGTCGCCGCCCTGTATGACGTCCATGGCAACGCGCCGGCGCTGGACGCGGTGCTTGCCGACGTGCCCGGCTCGGGTGCCGACCTGATCGTGGTGGGCGGTGATGTGGTGGAGGGGCCGCTGCCGGTGGAGACGCTGGAGCTTCTGGACGCCGTCGTGATGCCGCTGGTCTGGGTGCGGGGGAACTGTGACCGGGATCCCAGCGGATGGGTCCGAGAGCGCGTCGGCGAGGAACGGGTTGCGTGGCTTGCCGGGTTGCCCACGACCGTCACGATCGACGTCGATGGCCTCGGCGCGGTGTGCTTCTGCCACGGGTCGCCGCGCAGTGACGAGGACATCGTCACGGCCGTGTCGGCGGTCGCACGGGTCGAGCCGATGCTGGAGGGCGTCGACGAAGCGCTGGTCGTGTCTGGGCATACCCACGTCCAGTTCGACCGCGTGGTGGCGAACCGGCGACTGGTCAACGCCGGCAGTGTGGGGATGGCGTACCAGGGGGAGCCCGGCTGGGCCTACTGGACGACCTTGGGACCGACGGTGGAGCACCGTCGTAGCGGCTTTGACGCCGACGCTCTGGCAACGACGCTACGCGATAGCGGGTATCCGAACCCCGAGTGGTTCGAACCCGAGAGCGCCGAACAGGCGGCGGCGGAATACGAGCAGATGGCCCGAGCACAGCACTGACCCCAACCCCGGGGAGCCCCCAATGGTGCGGTCAGCCTCCCGTACAGGTGGTGAGATGCGAATGCAGGTCGGGGGTTTTCCCTGCTGCGATGCGGCTCCCGGAGGACAAGACTGGTCGCATGTCCATCGTCCACCACATGTGTCGCGATCAGGATCCGGCGGGGTGATCGAGATGCGACGCTTGCGCCGACTGCTCTGCTCCCACCACCAGACCGTCCACGCTTCCGCCGGCACGCGCTGCGTGGCCTGCGGTCGGCGGGTCTGACCTGCCGGCCGCCTCGGATCGCGGTCGTTATCCCCGCGTCCCGTTCGCCGCCGCAGGCGGGTCCGCGTCCGACGTCTCCGCGATCGGCAGATCCGCGATGACGGTGGTTCCGCAGCCTGCCGGGCTGATGACCCGAAGCTGTCCGCCAAGTGCGCTCACCCGATCGGCGAGGCCGTTCAGGCCGCTTCCCAGCTCGCGATCGGCACCTCCGCGGCCGTCGTCGGCGACCTCGACGTGGAGCTGTGCATCGTTGCGGCGCACGCTAACCCGGACGGTCTGGGCGTCCGCGTACTTCGCCGTGTTGGTGAGTGCTTCCGAGATGACGTAGTAGGACGCCGCCTCGACCTGCGACGGAACGCCCGGCGGCGGGTCGATCGAGAGCTCGACCGGCACCGGACTGCGCCGAGCGAGCGCCTCGACGGCGGCGCGCAGCCCCTGGTCGGTCAGAATGGCGGGATGGATGCCTCGCGCCAGCTCTCGCAGCTCGGCAAGCGCCTGCATCAGCTGATCGCTTGCGGCGTCGAGCAAGGCCGAGGTCTGACTGGTCTCGTCGACGGTCGAGCGCGCCATGCGCAGCGCGAGTGAGAGCGACACAAGCTGTTGCTGGGCTCCGTCATGGAGGTTTCGCTCCAGGCGGCTGCGCTCGGCATCGCCGGCGGCGACGATGCGAGCTCGTGAGGCGGCAAGCTCCGCGCGTGCCGCGGCGCTTGCCAGCCCCAGCGCAACCAGCTCGGCGAACTCCTCGATGCGTGTCTCGGAGTCTGGGGTGAGTGGCGCGTCGCGGGTGGTCGAGACGACGATGGCGCCCCACAGCTCCCCTCCGACGCGGATCGGGGCCGCCACCGACGCGTCGATGCCGAGGCTTCGGATCACTGCCGCGAACTCACCGGCGACATTCGAGTAGTCGTCAACGCGGGCGGCGCGGTTGTGTCGTCGCACCTGTCCCACCGCGGTGGGGCCGTCGAATGTGACCCGGGAGCCGGCGGGGAGCGAGCGGAAGCCGCGGGTCCAGCCGCCCACCATCGTGCCGGCGTTGGCATCAGGTTCGAACCGGACGACGTTGGCCGAGCGTCCGCCGAGCAGGCAGGCGACCTCCTCGGCCACGATATCGAAGACGCTGGATGAGTTGATTTCGGACGCGACGCAGGTCGCTACCCGGCGCAGAGCCGCCTGCTGCTGGGCGAGCCGGCGCAGATCGGCGGCGGCCCGGTTCCGCTCGGTCACGTCCTGCCCGATCCCGGTGGCACCGGTGATCTTGCCGTCCGCGTCGCGGTCGGGGGTCGTGCTCCACGAGATCTCGCGAATCTCTCCCGACCGGGTGCGGAGCGGGGCTTCTTCATGGTCTGCCACCTTCCCCGCCGCCAGCTGCTCGACGATCGTGCTTTGGTCGTTGAACGTCTCTGCCCAGACGCGGCCAAGCAGCTCCTCCCGCGTCCATCCACTGAGCTCGCACAGGTATCGGTTGCAGAATCTGATTCGCCCGTCGAGGGCCGTGCTCACCGCGACTAGCTGGACACCCTCGAGAACGTCGAGCAGGCGCCGCTCCGAGGCTTTCGCCTCCTGGACCCGCGCCCGCAGCTCGACCTCAAGCCCCTCGTTCCGGGCGATCCGAGTGGGGCCGTGCTCCTCTGCCACCCGCGGCGCCGGCTCTCGCAGCGGCGCCCCGCACCCGCCGCAGAACCTGTTCGTCTTCGGGTTCTCGTGACCACACGCTGCGCAGATCATCACCAGCCGAGTCTACGACCTGGCCCCAGGCAGCGTCCGACCGGTCTTGGCGCGTACTCGAAACGCTGTGAAATAGAGCAGCGCCGCGGCTGCCAGCAGCATCCCCCAGCCCCAGGTCAGCCCTGGCGTGATCACGTCGGGCAACATGCGGGACGTGGTTCCGCGCTTGACCAGCTGTTCGTGCCAGAAATCGTTTGCAGCGACCATCACGCCATAGACGAGCAGCACGGCCAGGTAGCCGGCCAGCACCGCCCGGAGTCGGGTGGCGCGCATGGTCGGGAGCGCTCTGCGCAGGCCAAGCGCCGTTGCCGCCAACAGCCAGCCGTCCAGGCCCTCGTGGTTTCCCAGGTGCACCGCATGGAGGTGCGGATGTCCCGGCTCGGGCAGGATCTTCTTCGACATGAACACCTGTGACAGGACGGGGACGTCGCCGACGTAGACGCCGACGTTGGCGAAGATCCACGGCAGCGCAGCGACTCCCATCACCGCCAGGAGCGCGATCGCCACGCGGTCGCCGATCCCGACCGCCATCCGCGGGCCCGGGCCGGTGCGGCGAAGCGCCACCGCTGTGACCGCCGCGGCGATGCCGACGCCGCAGGCGGCGAGCAGGTTGGACGGCTTTGCGTCGAGGTTCGACTGGCTGATCACGCCGGGCCAGGCGATGGTCATGCACAGCACAACCGACGCAGCCGAGGCGCCGATCACCGCCCGCCGTGAGGCCGTCGTGTTCGGCGAGCTCAGCAGCCGGTCGGCTGCGGGCGCCAGCAGCGCCAGTGCCGCCAGCGAGATCGGCCAGCCCAGGAGCACCAGCACCCGTGCAGCACCCGCGCCGAACCCGGTGCCGGTGACGTTGTAGAAGTCGCTCGCGGGGAGGCGTGCGTAGGTGATCCAGACCAGCGCCGCCACGATCGCCCACATCAGCCACAGCGCCCGCGCCTCTCGCAGACTGGGCCCCTCTGCGACGGTCGCGATGCTCACGCCGTCCTCAGCTCGGGTCGCATCCAGAGGCCGTCGCGCGGGCGCAGCGAAACGCGCGCCTGCGGCACCACCGGCCGGGACGGATCGAGCCGCAGCCGCCAGCGGCGGCCTAGCTCGGCCAGCACCAGCACCGCCTCGAGCATGGCGAAGCCGACGCCGATGCACTTGCGCGTGCCCGCGCCGAACAGTGGGTACGCCCAGTCGGGGCGGGCAGCGGCGACATCACCGAGGAATCGGTCGGGGTCGAACCGAAGCGGATCGGGGTAGAGGCGCGGGTCGCGGTTGACGACGAAGGTCGGCATCAGCACGGCGGCCCCGGCCGGGATCATGTACCCGCCGATCTCCTGGTCGCGCAGCGCGCGCCGCTCGATGCCCCAGGCCGGCGGATACAGCCGCATCGACTCGAGCAGCACCGCCTGGGTGTAGGGCAACGCAGCGGCGTCCTCGGCAACGAGCGCACGGTCGCCGACCGTCTCCGCCAGCTCGTGATGGAAGCGGGCCTCGGCCTGAGGGTGCTGGGCGAGTGTGTACCAGGTCCAGCTGAGCCCGTTCGCGGTCGTCTCGTGACCCGCGGTGATCAGCGTCAGCGCCTCGTCGCGGATCTGCGTGTCACTCATGCCGGTGCCGTCGCCCTCGACGTCGCGGGCGGCGAGCAGGATCGCCAGCAGGTCGCCGTCCCCGTCGTCGGCCTCGGCGCGGCGGTCCGCGATCACCCGCGCCGTCGAGCGCTCCAGCTGCTCGATGCCGGCGCGGAAGCGACGGATGCGGGGAAGCGGTGTTCGCAGCAGCACCGGCAGCAGTGCAACGGTCAGGTAGTCGAAGAACTCCCCAACCTCGGCCACCGCGCGGCCGATATCGCGCGCGTCGTCGTCCAGCTCGGCACCGAACAACGCGCGCGAAACGACCCGCAGCGCCAGCTCCGACATGTCAGCCGCCACGTCGCGCACCTCGCCCTCGCGCCAGGCCGCGTCGATGCGATCCGCCTCGTCGACCATCACGGCCGCATAGGAGGCGACGCGGCGGCGGTGGAAGGCCGGCTGCAGCATGCGGCGCTGGCGCAGGTGGAAATCGCCCTCGCTCGTGAGCAGGCCGTTTCCCAGCACGATGCGGGCCCGTTCGAAGCCGGGCCCCTTCTTGAACGACTTCTGATGGGTGACCAGCACCTGGCGGATCAGGTCGGCGCGCAGCACGACGTACACATGCTGCGGCCCGATGCGAAAGTGCACGAGGTCGCCGTGGCGCTCGTGCAGCCCGGTCATCACTGCCGTCGGGTCGTCGTGGAGGCCGGTAACGACGCGGAGCGAGCCGAGGGCGCCCGGGCCGGGTGGGAAACGGTGGCGTCTGATCAGGTGCGGTATTGTCGCGAGTCGTCAGCGATGCTGCAACCACCGCGACAGGGTGTCCCCTGGTGGCTCCGCGCATACCTGTTGGTGGGCGCGGTGCAGGGGCTTGCGATCGGGCTGACGGGCCTGATCCGGCCGGCCCACGTGGTCGGCTTTCCACTCCAAACGACGCCGCTGAACACCCGGTTCGTCGCCGCCTTCTACCTGGCCGGAGCGGCCGGGCTGATCGTCTCGGCGGCGGCGCGTCGGGCTGTGGACACCCGCATCTTCCTGGTCGGGTTCATCGCTGTGACGGCCCTCCTGCTGGCGGCGACGATCTGGTACTGGTCGACCTACACCGACGGAGGCATCCCGTATCCCTGGGTGACCTCCTATGTGGTCGAGCCGATCGTCGGGGTGGCGATCCTGGTGGGGCTGCGGCTGTGGCGCGCGGACCGCCCGGGCCTGCACCACATGAGCGCGGTGTACGTCGCCGAGGCGGCCGTGTTCGCGGTGGTCGGGCTGGTGCTGGCGACCGCGCCGGACACCGCCGTGCGCATCTGGCCGTGGGCGCTGACGGCGGTGCTGGCGCGCACCTACGCGGCCATCTTCCTGGCGTTCGCGCTGGGAGCCGCGCTGGCCGCCGGCGAGCGGCGTCCCCAGGCGGTGCGGGCGTTCGCAGTGAGCTCGCTGACGCTGGTGGCGGTGACCGCGGCGGTGTCGCTCGCACACCACGCGAAGTTCGACGGCGGCCCGTCCACCTGGGTGTGGGTGGCGGGGCTGGCGGCCGGGCTGGCCGGGTTCGCCGTCGCCGGGATCGCATCGCTTCGGCCTGCGACGGAGACGGCGTGACGGCGCCCAGCCTGCGGCCGTACCTGTGGCTGCTCGGGGCCGCGCTGCTCGCGCAGGGGCTGCTGTCGTGGGCGCTCGACTGGGACGGGCGTGCCAGCAACGCCCTGCCCTGGCGATTCGCCAACGCCGACCCCCGGCACGCCTTCATCCACGTCGCCTGGGGCGCCGTCATGCTGATCCTGCTGGCGCGAGGTTTGGACGAGCGCGGCTGCGTGCGGCTGGCGCTGGTGTTCGGCGTGTTCTATACGGCGCTGGCGGTGCTCGGCCTGGTCGTTCACCACCCGCTGGGACTGCGCCTCGACCGTGGCGAGAACGTATTCCATCTGTTGGTCGGTCCGATCACGCTGGCGCTGGGCCTGCTCGCGCTGCGCGCACAACGGATACCAGCGTGATCGCGGCCGCGGCGGTGCTGAGCGTGCTGGCCGCGCTCGCCGTGGTGAAGACGTTCGAGCAGCGGATCCCGCCGGTCGCCGTCCGGATCGGGCTGCTGGTGTTCGTGCTGGGACCGCTGGCCGGGATGGTGTATGCGATGTGGGCGCTCTGGCAGTGGGCGTTGCATCCGATCGATCTGCTGCTGCTGGTGGTATTCGCGGTCGTGACCGGGCTCGGCACCTCGTTCGGCTACCACCGGCTGCTGACCCACCGCAGCTTCCAGACGACTCCTTGGATCACCGGCATGGCGCTGGCGGCCGGTGCCATGGCCGTGCCCAGCCGGCCGATCGACTGGGCGGCGCGGCATCTCGAGCATCATGCCCACGCCGACCGCGAAGGCGATCCGCACAGCCCGCTCGACGGGCTGCTGCACGCTCACGTCGGCTGGATGTTCGGCGTCAGCGCCGCCAAGCGCGAGCGCTACTGCCGCCGGCTGATGCGGGATCCCGTCGTGATGTTCATCGAACGGACGGCACTGGTGTGGTTGGCGCTGGGACTGGCGGTACCGGCCTTGATCGACGGCTGGCGCGGGCTGCTATGGGGTGGGATCGTACGGATGGCGATTCACAACCACGCCATGTTTGGTGTCAACTCGATCTGCCACGCGTTCGGCTCGCAACCGTTCGCAACCGGGGACGAAAGCCGAAACAACCGGCTGATCGCAGTGCTGGCGTTCGGCGAGGGCTGGCACAACAACCACCACGCCTTCCCGGCCATGGCCTATCACGGTATGGGCAGCCAACCGGACGCCACCGGCCTCGTGATCCGGGGGCTGGAGCGTGCCGGGCTGGCCTGGGACGTCAACAGGCCGGACCCTGCGGCGGTGGCCAGGCGACGAACACGAGCGATCACGGGCTCTACGCGACCCCAACCGCGTCGATCGCGCGCGTGAGCGTGGCTCGCTCCTGCGGCCACGCCGGCGTCGGCGAGGCGGCAACGATCACCGTCCGCCCGGACTGAGACTGTGCCAGGCAGGCGATCTCGGTGTAGCGGGTGGTGCCGCTGGTGTAGGAATCCTGCACGCACCGTGCGGCGACGCCTCCGCCGAGCCGGAGCTCGCCTCGGCTGGCGAGCAGCTGCACGTTGCGATCTCCCTCCCCGCGGTTGTGGCTGAGGCGGAACCCGACCCATGAACCGAGCTGCTCCTCCTCCGTCGCCGGCGTCGCGTTCAGATACGCGCGCGGATGGTCGGCATTGGCGCCCAGCACGAAGGTGGCCGAGCCAGGATCCCCGGACACCCGATGCCAGGCGGGAGGGGCCGCCAGCGCGGCCCCTCCCGTGGCGAGACGAACCGAACGCCAGTCATGGGGTGCCGCCTGCGTTCGCAGCGAGGCGAGGACGCCGGCACTGACGGCCCGCCCGCCTGTCGCGGCCGACCCGGCCGACCCGCAGGCCGACGCCAGCAAGGCCACGATCAGACCAACCGCGACGATCGCGCCTCGAGCCGCCGTCAGCCGTGCGGGATCAGAGGTCGCCATCGCCATCGCTGGGCCCACCGAAGTTGTCGCCGTCGCCGTCGCCGCCGCCGTTCTGGGGGATCCCCGACGACGGTGCCTTTGCCGTCGATGTGGACTTCCCGCCGCCGTTGCCCCCACCGTTCTGGGACGTCGCGGGCGGCGCCTTGGCGGTCGATGCCGCGGGCGGCGTGCGCACCGAGTGGCTGGAACTGTTTCCGCCGCCCTGCCCGGACGTGCCGCCGCAGGCCGCGGCCGCCATCGCAACGCCGAGCACCACTACCAGCAACTTGCTACGCATGATCGTCACCGTTCCTCGTGTAGTCGTAATCACAGAATGGAACGAACTACGGCCAGGCGGCCGTGGCCGGATGTGCCGCTCACAGAATTCGCCAATCTGGACGCCGTCGTGGTGTTACGCCACCGCGTAGAGCGGCCACTGTCCCGGGACGCCTTTCAGGGCGCGCCGGCCGCGGTCGGAGAACTCGAGGCCGGATCCGGCGACCAGGTCCTTGACCGTTCCCGACACAAGCACCTCTCCACTGCCGGCTTCGGCAGAGATGCGCGCTCCGACCGCCACCGCGAGGCCTGCGAGCTTGCTCTCGTGCACCTCGCACTCACCGACGTGGATGCCGATTCGGGTTTCGAGGCCGAGCGGTTCGAGCCCTGCCACGATTGCCTGACCGCAGCGGATCGCCCGCGCCGGCCCGTCGAACGTCGCGAAGAAGCCGTCTCCGGCCGTGTCGCGCTCCTCCCCGCGGAATCGCCCCAGTTCGCGCCGCACCACCGCGTGGTGGCGGGTCAGCAGGTCGCGCCACGCACGGTCTCCGAGGCTGGCCGCCCTCTTGGTGGAGGCCACGATGTCGGTGAACATGACCGTTGCCAGCACGCTGTCGGGTACCTCCGGGGCGGCCTGGCCGGAGACAAACTCCGCAACCAGGTCGGTCACCTCCGCCGAGAGGTGGATCTCGAGGTAGTCGTCGCCGCTGACCAGCATCGTTTGCGACGAGGGGATTCGCGCAGCAACGTCAAGGGCGTTGGCCCGGTCGGAGGTGCGATGCAACACCACCGTTGGCACCCGGACGGCCGGCAAGACATCGCGCAGGTCGGTCTCCTCGAAGGCACGGTTGAGGGCATACGCCACCGCCGGGCCAGCGCCGATACGGAGGTAGTTCGCGAACCAGCGCCGCTCCTCCTCGCTTGGAAACAGGCTCGGACAGCCCTCGCGCATGATCTCGCCGGACAACGCGTCGGTTCCCCAGCGATCGCGGAGATCAGCGAGCGCGGCGATGCTGTCTGGGTCTTCGAGCCCATGGCCGTAGGCCCGGGGATGGAACAGCGCCAATGCAGCCGTCCGCTCCGGATAGGTCGCTGCGTACAGGGCGGCCATGCCACAACCTTCGTGGGAGGCAAGGATCACCGTCCTGGCCGACCCTGCTGCGTCCAACACGGAGTGGAGATCCTCCATCCGAGTCTCCAGGGTGGCGAACTGGCCGCCGTGGTCGGACAGGCCGGTGCCACGCTTGTCGAACAGGATCAGCCTGAAGCGGGAGGACAGCTGGAGGTAGAAATCCCGCCACCTCGGATATTCCCACCCATAGACGAGGTTCGACATGTAGTCGGGCACGTAGACCAGGTCGGTGTCTCCCTCACCCACGACCTGGTAGGCGATCGCGACTCCGCCGCTCCGCGCATACTGGATCTCCCTCCCCACCACGCGCCGCATTGTCTCCAAGAGCAGTCCCCGAGGCAACCAGCGGACATGCGCGAAACGATCTGCTCCTCAGGCAGGCCGTGCCAGCACGAACACCACGTCACCCAGCCAGCCCACCGGCACCCGCGGATCGACCACGTGTGTCACGTGCTCCGCGGCCCGCCCGGCCGCGCCGTGGCTGGATGCGAGCCGCCCGGCGATGTAGGAGGCGTGAAACGTGCGAGGCACGACCCGCCATTCCACCATCGTGAAGCCGGCTTTCTGCAGCATCATGTCGAGCGTCTCGGGAGTGAAGTAGTGCAGATGAGGCCGAATGAACCAGGGCCAGCTGCCATGACGCACCCGGGCATGCAGGCCGGCCACGTTCACGGTGGACAGCGCCAGCATGCCCTCGTCGTCGAGCACGCCACGCAGCCGGCGAAGCGTGTCCAGGGGGTCCACCAGGTGCTCGAGCACGTCCAGCATCACCACCGCGTCGCGGCTGCCCGGCTCGGCGTCGAGCGTCTCGACCGTCCCCTGTTCCAGGTCGACGTCGAACAATCGCCTGCCGGTTTCGACCGCCCAGCGACTGGGCTCGATGCCCTTCGCATCCCAACCGGCCTGCTCGGCAACCGACAGGAAGAGCCCCGCATTCGAGCCCACCTCCAGCAACCGGCGGCCGGGCAGCAAGTAGCCGTCCAGCCGGTCGATCACCCATCGGAACAGCTCACGCCGGCCCTGCTCCTCGGACAGGTACTGCTCGTCCACCATCGCCGTGTAGTTCTCGACGATGCGTTCCGGCGTGTCGGCCGGCCGCGAGCTGGTCATGCCGCAGTCCAGGCAGCGGACGATGTCATCGTGGCGGGCGAGGCCGCCGCTGGTGCACGAGAACTCGCTGACCGAAGTCTCGCCGGTGACGTTGGCCGGATACAGCAGCGCAGCGTCGGCGGAGCCGCAGAGCGCGCACGTGTGCTCGACAGGGCCGCGGAGCGACGGGCGCTGCTGCCGTGCGCCGGAGAAGGTGACGGCCGAGCGGCGGCCACGGCGTCCGCGCGTCGCCGTGCGCCGCCCGCAGTAGACCAGGCTGTGCGCGACGTAGCGCAGCGATCTGGCCACCGAGATCGAGGATGACTCCTTCGTGTAGCGGGTCTCGATCGGCACCTCGACGACGCGCTGGCCGGTGGTGACGGCGTCCACGATCAGCTGTGAGTCGAACACGAAGTCGTCGCTGTAGCGCAGGATCGGCAACTCCAGCAGGCAGCGGCGTGTGTATGCGCGGAGCCCGCTGTGCAGCTCCGTGAAGCGCGAGCCCAGCATCAGGTTTTCGAGCGTGGTTGCGGTGCGATTGCCCAGATACCGGTAGAGCGGCATCCCGCCACCGCGAGGGTCGGAGAGACCGGCGAAGCGTGAGCCGAACGTCATGTCGGCACGGCCGGCGAGCAGCGGGGCGATCA
>Ga0164304_10000240_pt1 | contig 14055 bp, 14 predicted proteins | sample Whisoiple_217_MG_FD_110216 | JGI IMG/M metagenome (GOLD analysis project Ga0164304, IMG submission 110216) | Soil microbial communities amended with pyrogenic organic matter from upstate New York, USA - Whitman soil sample_217_MG | ecosystem: Environmental > Terrestrial > Soil > Agricultural...
CACCAGGCCGTCCTCGGTGACCCAGTACCGGGCCGGGCGCAGGCCGTTGCGGTCCAGCACGGCGCCGATCACCGTGCCGTCAGTGAACGCGACCAGGGCGGGGCCGTCCCACGGCTCCATCAGCGTGGAGTGGAACTCATAGAACGCCCGGCGCGCCGGGTCCATCTCGGTGTGGTTCTCCCACGCCTCCGGGATCATCATCAGCACCGCGTGCGGCATCGAGCGGCCGCCCAGGTGCAGCAGTTCGAGCACCTCGTCGAAGGACGCGGAGTCGCTGGCATCCGGGGTGGCGATCGGGTACAGCCGATCCAGATCACCGGGGATGAGGTCGGTGGCAAGCCGGCTCTCCCGGGCGCGCATCCAGTTCCGGTTGCCGCGCAGCGTGTTGATCTCACCGTTGTGCGCGACGAACCGGTACGGGTGCGCCAGCGGCCAGGACGGGAAGGTGTTGGTGGAGAACCGGGAGTGCACCAGTCCCAGTGAGCTGGTGACCCGCTCGTCGGACAGGTCGGGGTAGAAGCTCACCAGCTGTTCCTCGGTGAGCATTCCCTTGTAGACGATCGTGCGCCCGGACAGGCTGGGGAAGTAGACGTCGAGGTCGTGCTCGGCGCGCTTGCGCACGCAGTACACCCGCCGCTCCAGTTCCATCCCGGTCTCGTGCCCGGTCTCTGCGCTGGCTAGGAACACTTGCTGGAAGCGGGGCATCGCCGAGCGGGCTGTCGGTCCGACTCCCTCGGGCTGCACCGGCAGCTGCCGCCAACCCAGTACCCGCATGCCCTCCTGCACCGCGAGGTCCTCGACGAAGGCCATCACGGCGGCCTCCGCTACGTCGTCGTCCGGGAGGAAGGCGGTGCCGACCGCGTACCGACCCGGTTGCGGCAACTCGAAGTCGACGACCTGCCGGAAGAAGCCGTCGGGCACCTGGATCAGGATGCCGGCGCCGTCACCGGTGTCGGGCTCCCCGCCGCGGGCGCCCCGGTGTTCGAGGTTGCGCAACGCAGTGAGAGCCTTCTGCACGATTCCGTGATCGCGGCGGCCGGCGAGGTCTGCCACGAAAGCCACACCGCAGGCGTCATGCTCATAGGCGGGGTCGTACAGACCGGCTGCCGGACGTCCGCTGTTCGACCGTCGAGGATTCGATCCTGCAGGCAGGTAGGTAGCGGTCACAAGCACCTCCCGTCGTCTCGATTGGGTTGATACACGCATCGGGACGACGTGCACCCATCTGCGGTGACCCTCAGGTTACCGCAGCGGATTACCCAGCCGTTATCTCTTCTGGCCGACGGCCTCGCCGCCAGAGCGTCGATTGACTTCGCCGCCACAGGGATTGACATACCGTCACACTCTGTGCATTCCCAGGGTACTGCAGCCGCAGTGCACAGAGGTGCCGCATTTGGCAACTTTCTTCCCAAATTGCCACCTGCGGCACGTCCGAAACGTATGCACACACTTCCCCGGTGGGATAGATGTGACAAATGTGACGGTGAGGCCTGACGGGCAGTCGCCGAAGATGCCCGACGGTCGGACGATGACGCATCCGGCGGGGGTGGCGTCGTCCCCCGTCGCCCGTCTGGGTGCACAATCACCCCCAACCGGGTGCTCGCCGGACCATCGGCGGCTGCTGGGAAAGGATGCGTGGTCGGATGGATGACCGTCGGTTGCTGTTGGTGCATGCCCATCCCGACGATGAGTCGTCCATGACCGGCGCAACGATGGCCGGCTACGCGCGGCAGGGCGCCACTGTTGTCCTGGTGACTTGTACCCGTGGCGAGCTGGGCGAGATCGTCGCACCCGATCTTGCGGGGTTGCGCGAAGTCGATCCCGACGGGCTGGGTCTGCACCGGGAAGCAGAGCTGGCTGAGGCACTGGCCGAGTTGGGCACCACGCGGCAGCACTGGCTGGGCGGTCGCGGTCGCTGGCGCGACAGTGGGATCCCTGCCACCGAGGACCCGGCGGCCTTCGCCTGCGCCGACCTCGATGAGGCGATTCGGGCGATGGTCGGGATCCTGCGCACCGAGCGACCGCAGGTGGTGGTGACCTACGACGCCGACGGCGGGTACGGGCACCCGGACCACATCCAGGCCAACCGGGTGACCATGGCCGCGTTGGATCCCGCTGCTGACCCCCGCTTCGCGCCGGAGCTGGGCGCGCCGTGGCGGGTGGCGAAGGTCTACTGGATGACGTTGTCGCGCAGGCTGATCCAGACCGCGGTGGAGGCTGGGGTGTTGTCGTCGATGGAGATAGTGCCCAACTCGCTGCCCGACGAGGAGATCACCGCGGTGCTGGACGGGCGGGCGTATCTGGACAGCAAGGTCGCCGCGCTCGGGCGTACCGCAGTCAGGTGGATCTGCAGACCGGGATATTCGCCATGCTCACCCAGGTCCCCGAGTTCGCGGTGGAGAGCTACCTGCTGGTCCGCGGGCAGCGCGGGCCAGGCTCGGGACCGTACAACTGGGAGGACGATCTGTTCGCCGGTCTGGCGGGTCGGCCCGTGGCGGATTCCGGATGAACTCTGCGGAGGAGATTCAGGGTGCGCTGCGGCGCGTCCGGCGGCGCGGCGTCAGGCGCTGGGGGTCCAGCCGGGCCGTTGCGGCCGTCACCGTCGTCATTGCCGGCGGTGGTCCCGCCGTGCTACTCGCCCGGCGCGCCGGTGCGCATTCTGCGGAGTTCGCGCTGCCGGGTGGACTGACGGATCGCTGGGAATCAGCGTCCTCGGCGGGCCGCCGCCGGCTCACCGGGGAGCTCGGGATGCGACTTCCACCGGAGTCGGTGCTCGGGTTGCTCGACGACTACGTCACACACACCAGGCTCGTGATCACGCCAGTCGTGCTCTGGGCTGGCGAGCAGGCCCCCGCGGCGGGAGTCCTCGCCGTCCCGTTCGCTGACCTCGACGTCGAGCCGGTGTTCGTGGCGAGTTCGGAATCTGATCGTCCGGTGATCCGCCTGCCGCTGCACGGCGGCTGGTTGCACGCCCCGACGGCTGCCGTCCTGCACCAGTTCCGCGAGGTCGTCCTGCACCGCCGCCGTCATAGCCGCATCGCGGCTACGTGAGTGCCAATCGGTGCTGGAGCACTTAACGCCACTCACGACCAGTAACGTGGGCGCGTGCGGGTGGCGACGTGGAATGTGAACTCGGTGCGTTCGCGGATGCCTCGGCTGTTGCCTTGGTTGGACCAGCGGGTGCCGGACGTGGTGTGCTTGCAGGAGACCAAGCTGCCCGCGGACGCCTTCGACGAGCTGGTCCGTCCCGCGCTGACTGAGCGCGGGTACGCCGTCGCCCACCACGGCGACGGCCGGTGGAACGGGGTGGCGATTGCCTCCCGGGTCGGTTTGGACGACGTCGTCGCGGGGCTGCTCGACGAACCCGCCAATCCGGTGGGGCAGCTTCCAGGGCCGGAGGCCCGTGCGGTGTCGGCGACCTGCGCAGGATTGCGGGTGATCTCGGTGTACGTGCCCAACGGCCGCACTCCCGAGGACCCGCACTACCTGTACAAGCTGGACTGGCTGGCCGCGCTGCGCGCCACCGTGGCCGCCGGAGATCCTGCGGTGACGGTGGTCTGTGGTGACATGAACGTGGCTCCCACCGACGACGACGTCTACAATGCGGCCGCCTTCGCCACCTCGACCCACGTCACACCCCCGGAACGCGACGCCCTGCGCGCCCTGGAGCTGCACGACGTGGTGCGGGAACGCTGGCCAACCGAGCGGATCTTCACCTACTGGGACTACCGCGCCGGCATGTTCCACACCGACCGCGGGATGCGGATCGATCTGATCCTGGCCGGTGCGGCAGTTGCGCCGCGGGCGTGCGCCGCGTGGGTGGACCGCCACGCCCGCAAGGGCGCCGGCCCCAGTGACCACGCGCCGGTGATCGTGGACTTCGACGACGCGCCGGACGGCGACTGTGGCCCGATGGTCCCGCCCCCGTCAGCGTCCCGTAGCGGTGCCCGGCGCTGATCTTCGCGCATCGGGTGTGGGCCACGCCGCGCTGCGGGAGACGATCGCCGTCCTGTCCGACCCCTTGGCCGTCGAGGACATCCGGCAGGCAGAGCAAGACGTCCTTGCCGGGCGCACTGTCAATGCCGAAGATCTCCGCGACTCGATGCTCTCGCGCCGTCCCGCCACCGCGTGACAGACGCGGCGATGTTGACGGCGTGCGCTGGCTCACCGAGGCCAACGGAACTAAGCGGGCTCGCAGTTGGTGGTGCAGCAGGCGGCCGGGGGGGCGGGGCCGTCGGTGCCGTAGGTGACCGAGTCGGCCTTCACGGCGTAGACCTCCCAGGGTTCTTGACCAGGTCCATGAATCCACACCTTGTCCTGCACCGCATAACAGCAGGTCGTGTCGTCCTCGGTGAGCGTGTCCAGGCCTGCCCCGGTGAACCGTTTCGTGGCGGCATTGACCTCGTCGGTGGAGTCGACCTCGACACCGAGGTGATCCATCACGGTGGCCTGTCCGGACTGCCCTTCCAGGAGTACGAGCTTCAGTGGTGGTTCGGGGATGGCGAAGTTGGCGTAGCCGGGGGCTTGCCGACGAATTCGAGCGATGTCAAGATAGAGAGATGTCGAAGCAAGGTGAGGCGCCCGTGGACGTCGAGCCGGTGGTGTTCTGCTGCTCGCCGGTGACTCGCCGGCCGTTGTCCGCAGAGGAGGCCGCGGAGTTGGCCCGAGTGTTCAAGGCGGTAGGTGACCCGGTGCGGCTGCGATTGCTGAGTCTGATCGCCGCACACGCCGGCGGGGAGGCCTGCGTATGTGATCTGACCGGGGCGTTCGATCTGTCGGGTCCGACGATTTCGCATCACCTCAAGGTGCTGCGAGAGGCGGGGTTGATCGAAGGTGAGCGGCGCGCCACCTGGATCTACTACCGGGTCCGGCCGCAGCTGCTGCGCCAGCTCTCCCACGTGTTGGTCCCGGACCCGGCGGGGGTCTCCACGTGACGGCCACGGTGAGCAGGCCGTCGCCCGGTGTGGTGGGACGGTTGTCCACTCTGGACCGCTTTGTGCCGGTGTGGATCCTGGCCGCGATGGCGCTGGGCCTAGCCGCCGGTCGACTGATCCCCGGCCTGGGTAGGGCCTTGGATGCGGTGCAGGTCGCCGGGATCTCGCTACCGATCGCGGTGGGACTACTCGCGATGATGTACCCGGTACTGGCCAAGGTCCGCTACGACCGTCTCGACACCGTCACCCGGGACCGGCGGCTGCTGGTGCCGTCGTTGCTGCTCAACTGGGTCCTGGGCCCGGCTCTGATGTTTACCCTGGCCTGGGTGCTGCTGCCGGATCTGCCCGCCTACCGCACAGGACTGATCATCGTTGGACTCGCTCGGTGCATCGCCATGGTCATTATCTGGAACGACCTGGCCGGTGGGGACCGGGAAGCCGCCGCCGTGCTGGTCGCACTGAACTCGGTGTTCCAGGTACTCGCCTTCGCCGGTCTGGGCTGGTTCTACCTGGTCGTCCTACCCCGTTGGCTCGGCCTGGGCACCGCCGCGCTGGACGTGTCCAGCTGGGCGATCGCCCGCTCGGTGCTGGTGTTCCTCGGCATCCCGCTCCTGGCCGGGTACCTGAGTCGCCGCCTGGGTGAGCGGGCCAAGGGCCGGGACTGGTACGAGACCAGGTTCCTACCCAAGGTCGGGCCGGTGGCACTTTACGGGCTGCTGTTTACCATCGTGATCCTCTTCGCCCTGCAAGGCGGGCAGGTCATCAGCCACCCGCTGGACGTCGCCCGCATCGCGCTGCCCCTGCTCGCCTACTTCGCGGTCATGTGGTCCGGCTCCTTCGCCTTGGGCAAGGCCGTCGGCCTGAACTACGAGCGCTCGACCACGCTGGCGTTCACCGCCGCCGGTAACAACTTCGAGCTGGCCATCGCCGTGGCGATCGCCACCTTCGGCGCTACCAGCGGTCAAGCCCTGGCTGGGGTCGTCGGCCCGCTGATTGAGGTCCCCGTTCTGGTCGGGCTGGTCTACGTCGCGCTGGCCGCCCGCCGCTGGTTCAGCGCCGCACCCGCACCCCATCCCGCCGAGGTGGCCTTCGATGGCGGCACCTTGCCGTAGCCATGACTCAAGGAGCGACCCGTGTCCACCACACCCGAGGTGCTGTTTGTCTGCGTGCACAACGCTGGCCGCTCCCAGATGGCCGCCGCGCTGTTGCACCACCACGCCGTAGGTGCGGTCACCGTTCGCTCCGCTGGCTCCGCTCCAGCTCAGGAGATCAACTCAGCAGTGGTCGAGTCGATGCGGGAGCTGGGCATCGACATTCGCCAGGAGTTCCCAAAGCCGCTGACCGACGAGACCGTCCAAGCCGCCGACGTGGTGATCACGATGGGCTGTGGCGATGCCTGTCCGGTCTACGCCGGCAAGCGCTACCTCAACTGGGATCTGACCGACCCCGCCGGCAAGACCATCGAGCAGATCCGCCCGATCCGCAATGAGATCGATCGCCGCGTCCGTGAGCTGCTCGCTGAGCTGGTCCCGGCCATCTGAGCACGCGCGCCCAACCGCTCAGCAGCAGCCGGTCGTCGCGTTGCCCCCGGCCGTCGTCAGCCCGGACACCGCCCGGCGCACCACCGAGGCGGGATCGGTGGGAGTCGGCGGCGCCGTCTGTGGGGCACAGTCGAACAGCGGCGCGGTTGCCGGGTCGACGGCCACCGCAGGCTCCAGCAGCAGGAACTGTCCCGCGTAGGGCTCCCGGGAGTAGATCTCGAAGCTCTTGGCGCATACCGCGGTCGGCACCCCACGGGCGTAGGTGTGCTCGTCGTCGTCGAGCACCGCTTTGAACGGGCCGCGGTAGATCACCGCCTGGCCGAGCTCGCGGCATTCGCCCTGCTTGCCCTTGTAGGCGACGACCGTGACGCTGCGGAACTCGATGCCGTCCACCACGCGCCACGGCTCGGGATCCCGCTTGACCAGGTGCACACCGTAGAAGCCGGCCCGCTCGAACGCCGCCAGGAACGCTTCCTCCTGGTAGGCCCCGGAGATGCAGCCGCTCCACAGCTCGGGATCGGCGCGCAGGTGATCGGGCACCTCGACGGCGCTGACGATGTCCGAGATCACCGCGCGGCCGCCCCGGCGCAGCACCCGGAAAGTCTCGGCGAACAACTGCTCCTTGTGCTCGGTGGCGACGAGGTTGAGGACGCAGTTGCTCACCACGGCGTCCACCGAACCGTCCGCGACCAGCGGTTGTTCGGCGCGCAGCCGCCGCTGCTCGGCTTCCAGCGTGGCCAGCGTGGCCACGTCAGTGACCGGGTGGGAAGCGAGCCAGCGGTCCAGCGCGTCGAGGTCCAGTGCGAGATCCTGGATGCGGCCCTTGCGGAACTCCACGTTGCCGTGGCCGATCCGCTGGGCGACGACCGGTGCGGCGCTCCTGGCCAGTGCGAGCATGTCGTCGTTGAGGTCCACCCCGATGACCCGACCGGCCGCGCCGACCACCTGCGAGGCGATGAAGCAGATCTTGCCTGCGCCGCTGCCGAGGTCGAGCACGGTGTCGCCTTCAACGAGGTAGCGGCTGGGATCGCCGCACCCGTAATCCCGTTCGAGGATGTCCTCGGGGATCGCGGCGAGGAAGCGCTGGTCGTAGTCGACCGGGCAGCACAGCGCCGGCTGCACTTCCTGCGCTCCGGCGCTGTACCGCTGGGCGACCGCAATCTCCACGTCAGTGGGGCTGGACAACGACGGCATCGGGGTCTCCCTGCGACCGTATGGTGCCCCCGGGGAGGTAGTACGTGATGACCTTGCCGCCGGTTCAGCTTCTGGCGTGATCGGCCCGGCGGTTGTGGGCCCGCTGCTAATCGGTCGTTGTTTCGTCGTTGGGCTCGGTGAAGACTCGGCTGCCGAGGAAATCCTCCGGCTTCAAGGTGGTGAGCTCGTCGCGGCCGACGGCTTCGTCGGTGGTCATCATCCGGCTCGCGTGCCGCAACCGGGCCCGCTCGATCGCATTGCGCACGCTACGAGCGTTGGCGAACCGCGGTTGTCCCTTGCGGCGGTCGAGGTACTCCCGGAAGGTCTTCGCGGCCTTCGGGGTGAAGCTGTAACCCTCCGCCTGCATCATCAGCTTCCCGATGCCCTCCAGCTCATCGAGCGTGTAGTCGGGGAAATCGATGTGGTGCGCGATCCGCGAGCTCATCCCGGGGTTCGACACGAAGAAGGAGTCCATCCGGTCTTTGTAGCCCGCGAGGATCACCACCAGATCTTCCCGGTGGTTCTCCATCACCTGCAGCAGGATCTCGATGGACTCCTGCCCGTAGTCGCGCTCGTTGTCCGCGCGGTACAGGTAGTAGGCCTCGTCGATGAACAGCACACCGCCCATCGCCCGCTTGAGGACCTCTTTGGTCTTGGGCGCGGTGTGCCCGACGTACTGGCCGACCAAGTCGTCCCGGGTCACCGACACCAGATGCCCGCGGCGTAGGTAACCTAGCCGGTGCAGCATGTCGGCCATCCGCATCGCCACGGTGGTCTTGCCGGTGCCCGGGCTCCCGGTGAAGCTCATGTGCAGGTTCGGCCTGGAGGTGGACAGCCCGAAACGGCTGCGAGCCCGATCGACGAGCAGCAGCGCGGCGATCTCCCGAATCCGGTTCTTGACCGGTGCGAGGCCGACCAGTTCGGCGTCCAAGGAGTTGAAGACCTCGTCGATTCCGGTCTCCGCGCGCTCCTCGGCGAGACTTATCTTGGCGTCCGGCGGCAGAATCTTCTTTTCCTCGGCGGGTTCTTCCTCGGCTGCCCCCCGCCCGGCCGCGGGGCGGCCGGGAGAGGACATTCCGAACCCGATTCGAGTGGGTGGCTCGCTCATTGCTGCCCGTTGTACCGGCGGCCGGGTGGCGCGTCGGCGGCGTAGGGATGCAAGGTGTAATTGATGGTGCGGTCGTGGGTGTCCTGGCGGTCCAGCCGGAAGCCGGGCTCATCAGACGGCCGCTGCACGATGAAGGACAGCGCGACGGTCTGCTTGCCGTAGTTCGCGTTGTAGGCGTTGAGCCTGATGTACTGCTCAGGCTTGGCCTTGCGGCAGGCGTTGACCTCGGCGAGCACTCCCGCCGCGTCGGCCAGGTCGAACATCGGCAGCCCCCACATGTCCCAGTAGACGTTGCGGGGATGTGGGTCGTCGGTGAACTCCACCGAGCAGGGCCACTTGTTGTCCAGCGCGTACTGGATCTGTGCGGTGATCTCGGCGTCGGTCAGGTCTGGCAGGAAGGAGAAGGTTCCTTGGGTGATTCGCATTATCTAGCTCCCTAAATCGATCCGACTCAGACCGAGGTCGGTGTCTCGACGACGTCGGGTATGTCGGTCGACTCGTAGTTGAAGGAAATGTCCCCCCACGTGGACAGCGCGACGTCCAGAGCAGGACACTTCTTCGCAGCCGCCTTGAGGATGTCCTGGGCCTCCTTGCGGTAGTCCCGTCCTTCGTTGCGAGCCTTGATCATCGCCTCTAGTGCGACCCGGTTGGCTTCGGCGCCCGAGGCGATGCCCATCGGGTGGCCGATGGTGCCGCCGCCGAACTGCAGCACCACATCCTCGCCGAGGTAGTGCAGAAGGTCACCCATCTGCGCGGCGTGGATCCCGCCCGAGGCCACCGGCATCATGCCCGGCATGGAGCCCCAGTCCTGGTCGAAGTAGATGCCCTTGACCGGGTTGATGGGCTGCTTCATCTCCCGGCAGGTGTCGTAGTAGCCGGCGGTGGCGTTCGGGTCACCTTCCAGCTTGCCGACCACGGTGCCCGCGTGAATGTGGTCCACCCCGGCTAGGCGCATCCACTTGGCGATCACCCGGAAGTTCACGCCGTGGTTCTTCTGCCGGGTGTAGGTGCCGTGACCGGCCCGGTGCAGGTGCAGGATCAGGCTGTTAGCCCGCGCGAACTTCGCCATCGACTGGATCGCGGTGTACCCGATGGTGAGGTCGATCATGATGATGACGGTGCCGACCTCTTTGGCGAAGGTGGCCCGCTCGTACATGTCCTCCATCGTGCCCGCGGTGACGTTGAGGTAGTGGCCCTTGACCTCGCCGGTTGCGGCGATGGCTTTGTTGACCCCCTCCATGGAGTACAGGTACCGGTCGCGCCAGCGCATGAACGGCTGGGAGTTGATGTTCTCGTCGTCCTTGGTGAAGTCCAGCCCGCCGCGCAGTGCCTCGTAGACGACGCGGCCGTAGTTGCGGGCGGACAGCCCCAGCTTGGGCTTGGTTGTGGCACCCAGCAGCGGGCGACCGAACTTGTCCAGGTACTCGCGCTCCATGATGATCCCGTGCGCCGGGCCCTGGAAGGTCTTGACGTAATGCAGCGGGATCCGCATGTCCTCCAGGCGCAGTGCCTTCAGGGCCTTGAACCCGAATACGTTACCGATGATCGACGACGTGAGGTTGGCGATCGAGCCTTCCTCGAACAGGTCGATGTTGTAGGCGATGTAGGCGATGTACTGGCCCTCGGTATTGGGAACCGGGTCCACCCGGTAACACTTGGCCTGGTAGGTCTCGTGCGCGGTGAGACGGTCGGTCCACACCACCGTCCACGTGGCGGTGGAGGACTCGCCGGCGACTGCGGCGCCGGCCTCCTCCGGTGGCACCCCTGGCTGGGGTGTGATCCGGAACGCGCACAGAATGTCGCTGTCCTTGGGCTGGTAGTCGGGTAGCCAGTACCCCATCTCGGCATACGGGATGACCCCTGCTGACCAGCGATCTACCTTCTTCTTCTTCTTCGATCCGTTGACTTCGGTGTCAGCCACTCGTACCTCCTCTTGGTCTGTTTCGAGCGTGGCGGTAAATACTCAGCTTGTCTATCAACTCTTTGGCTACGACTATGTCATGATTGCTCATGACTGAATCCCGGTTGCGCACTCTGGTCGCGCTGGCCGCAACCGGGTCGGTGCGCGCTGCCGCCAGCCGCCTGACGGTCACCGAGTCCGCGGTGTCGGCCTCGATCGGAGCCCTGGCTCGCGAGCTCGGCGTACCGCTCGTGGAGCCGGTGGGCCGCGGAATCCGGCTGACCGCGTCCGGTGCCGTCTATGCCCGCTACGCCCGCCAGGTCCTGGGGTTGCTCGACGAGGGCGCGGCGGCGGCGGTCCAGGAACTCGACCCGGAACGGGGCCGGCTCCGGCTCGCCGCGGTCACCACCGCAGGGGAGCACCTGCTGCCCGCCCTGCTGGTCGAGTTCCGTCGGCGTCACCCCCGAGTCGCGCTGGCCCTGGAGGTGGCCCCCAGCGCGCAGGTGTGGGACCTGGTCAGCGCGCACGAGGTCGACCTGGTTATCGCCGGACGGCCTCCCTCGGGAGTAGAAGCTCACGTGGTCGCCACCAAGCCCAACGAGCTGGTGGTCGCGGCGGCACCGTCGGTCGCCGACGCGTTCGACTGGACCAGCACCCCATGGTTGCTGCGCGAGCAGGGCTCAGCTACCCGCACGAGGGTGGAGGCCTACCTGAGGTCGCAACACGTCGCACCACCTCGGCTGGTGCTGGGTTCCAACGGCGCCGTGGTGGCCGGCGCGGTCGCCGAGCTCGGTTGCGCACTGGTCTCCCGGGACGCCATCACCGAGCTGCTGTCCGACGGGCGACTGGTCACGGTACCGATGCCGGGCACCCCGCTACTTCGGCCGTGGCACGCGGTCGCCGGTATGTACTCGGGGGCCTCCACCGCGTTGTTCGTCGAGCACCTGCACGCGTCCGGGTGGCGACCCTGCGCAACCGTCCCCCCACCGGATCCACCCCCATCACGTCAACCCACTGGGGGACGTGCGCGGCAGCGGTCCGGGCATAGGCTCGGTGGTGGCGGCGTGGACTGGCCCGTCGCCGTGGAGGGAGGGCCATGATCGAGGCGCTGCACGGAACCGCTCGAGCGATGGTGAGCCGGCCGCGCGGCATTCTCGCGGCCGACGAGAGCATCGGCACCATGTCCTCCCGGCTGGAGAAGGTCGGGGTAGCCGCGACCGCGGAGAACCGCCGGGCCTACCGCGAGATGTTGCTCACCACTCCCGAGCTGCACGAGGGAATCAGCGGGGTGATCCTGTCCGACGAGACCTTCAACCAGAAGCTCAGCGATGGCAACACCTTCCCGTTGGCCGTCCACGCGCTGAACATCCTGCCCGGAATCAAGGTCGACACCGGCGCGAAAGACCTAGCCTTGTCGCCTGGTGAGAAGATCACCGAAGGCCTCGACGGCCTGCGTGAACGGCTGCAAGATTACGTCTCCCGCGGGGCCCGGTTCGCCAAGTGGCGTGCCGTGATCACTATCGGTGAGAACAGGCCGACCCGTAACGCGCTGAGAGCCAATGCACACGCGCTGGCCCGCTATGCCGCGCTGTGCCAGGAGTCGGTGGTGGTGCCCATCGTCGAGCCCGAGGTGTTGATGGACGGCGATCACACCATCGAGCGGTGCGCCGAGGTGACCCGGGCGGCCCTGGAGTATCTACTCGCAGAACTGGACGACGCCGGGGTGGATCTGGCCGGCACTGTGCTCAAGCCCAACATGGTCGTGCCCGGCACGACATCAGGGCAGCAGGCCAGTCCCGAGGAGATCGCCGAGGCGACAGTGACGACGCTGCGGGCGGTGTTGCCCGAGACGTTGGCCGGAGTGGCCTTCCTCTCCGGTGGTCAGTCGCCTGAGGTGGCGACCGCGAACCTGGCCGCGATGCAGAAACACGAGACACCATGGCCGCTGACCTTCTCCTTCGGTCGGGCGTTGGTCGACCCGGCGCTGAAGGCGTGGCACGGAGATTCGGCACTTATCTCGGCGGGCCAGCAGGCACTGGCCGGACGGGTGCAACCCAACTCAGCCGCGGTGGCCTGACACTTAAAGACTGTAGACACTTAAAGGAAGAGACCCTCGCGCAACGCGGTTGCCACCGCCGCCGCCCGGTCGGTCACGGCCAGCTTCCGGTAGATGCCCCGAATGTGGCTCTTGACGGTCTCCTCACCGACCAGTAGGGCGGTAGCAATGCCGCGGTTGGACGAGCCGCTGACTATCAGCGAAAGCACCTCGCTTTCCCGGGGGGTGAGGCCGAGGTGTGCGCCGGGCCAATACCCGCCAGCCCGCAGGCGGTCGGCGGACGCCCCGGCTCGGGCACTGAGAGCCGCGTCGACCACCACGCCACCGGCATGCACCCGTCGCAATTGCTCGACCAGCTCCGGGCCGTCGATGCGCTTGAGAAGGTAGCCCGCCGCGCCGGCCTGCATGGCTTGGAACAGGTACTGCTCGTCGTCGTAGACAGTGAGCAGGACGACCCGGCGTCCGGGGGAGTCGGAGATGAGTTCGCGGCACAGGTCCAGCCCGCTCTCCCCGCCCAGTCGCACGTCGGCGAGGACGACGTCGGGGTCCAGCCCAGCTACTACCCGCCGTGCTGTCGCCGCGTCCGCGGCTTCGCCGACCACCCGGACCTGTCCAGCAAAGCGACTGAGCATCGCCTTGAGACCGGTGCGCACCATCTCATGGTCATCGACCAGGACCACACGGAGCGGCTGACCTTCCATGTGCCAGCCTTTCATATGCCAGCCTTCCATTTGCACAGTGTAATCGGGTTATCCCCTCACCTTTCCCTCCAGGAGGGGACGCCTGGCCGCGGCAGCGTGCATACGGTCAAGCGCGGCCTATCGAGGCTTGCGGGGCCTTGCGGGGCCGTGCGAAGAAAAGGGGTGTGTCGTGCCCGACAAATTGTTGCGAATGGAGCGGGCTGGCTCCAACACATCGCGGCCAGTGATGCTCGGGATCGCCGGCGACAGCGCGGCCGGGAAGACCACGCTGACCCAAGGGTTGGTGGACGCGCTGGGCGCCGATCGAATCACGGCCCTGTGTGTGGATGACTACCATCGCTATGATCGCCAGGAACGCAAGGGGCTGCCATTTACGGCGCTGCACCCGGACTGTAACTACGTGCAGATCATGGAACAGCACCTGCAGCTACTGGCGACTGGGCAGCCAGTCCTCAAACCGGTCTACGATCATGACACCGGCCAGCTCACTCGGCCCCAACTCATCGAGCCCACCGAGTTCGTGATCGTCGAGGGCCTGCTACCGCTGTGCACCCGGCTGGCCCAGGCGTGCTTCGACATCAGCGTCTACCTGGACCCGCCGGAGCACATCCGCCGCGACTG
>Ga0164304_10000241_pt1 | contig 14047 bp, 8 predicted proteins | sample Whisoiple_217_MG_FD_110216 | JGI IMG/M metagenome (GOLD analysis project Ga0164304, IMG submission 110216) | Soil microbial communities amended with pyrogenic organic matter from upstate New York, USA - Whitman soil sample_217_MG | ecosystem: Environmental > Terrestrial > Soil > Agricultural...
ACTGCAATCTTGATAAATTTCGTTGTTTACCCTTTCTTATGATTCATGACTTTAGTAGTTAGTATTATGGCTCTTGCACTTCACCCTTTGCACCTGAGTTCTTTCTTGCCATCCCTGCCCCTGGACAGCTTGTTTTCGACTCAAGGGATTATGGTGATGCTGCTGGCCGCCTATGCGGGGGCGATGTGGATGTTTCTCACCAGTGCTCCGAAGGTACACACGGTGATGGTATCCGATCTCGGGCAAGCGAGGGAGTTCTATGAAGGTATGCTAAACCTGCCCGTAGCAGAAGTGCCACTGCACTACTACTACAATTACGAGCAAAGTTTGGGGACAACTGGTATCGATCCGCTGTATTTGTCGCCGAATATGGCGAGGGCAACGAGTACTCAAACGATGGGGACTCCCGAGGGTTTGTGGTATCAGTTGATGAAAAATACCCAACTGCACATCATTAGCGGGGCCGGTGCAGGGGAAAAAAATCGCCAGCGTCACGTTTGTTTCGATCGCGATTGTTTGGATCAGCTATTGATGAGGGTACAAACTCGTGGCATTAAGTATAAAATTCGCCGGGAAAAGCCACTGAATTTTTTGGTCAAGGATTATGACGGCCGCGTCATTGAAATGGCTGAGGTTAGTAATTAAGAAGGTCGTTCTAATTAAACCTAAAACGATCTCGCGCGCTACCCCCGGCTTCTTTTGTTGGGTAATATCATTCCGGCTGGGCCGGAATGATATTAGTCGCGAACACGGCTCATCTCCAGAGAGATAATGGCTCAATCAAAAAATGATAAGAATAATTGAGATTTTTGAGATCTAACTCGATCCTGGTTAAACTGCATTAATTGGTTGCTGGAGATTGTTTCCTAGGCCAACAATAATCAGTAACACTCTTGTTAACTAAAACCTGGAGACAAGTAATCATGGCAGAAGTGGAAGTTCTTGTAGAAAGTTTGTGGGAACTTGATGAGGATCAGCTAGAATCACAGATTGGCTCTCACGTACAAGCCATAGGGGATTATGTTGCTCGACCTGAAGCAAAAGGGGTAGACCCAGGTTCCTTGGAATCTATTGATGTGAACGTTGCGACTAGAGCATCGATCGATCCAAGATTTCTAGATGCTGGTCGGCAGCTTTTCGATCGCGTCAACCCCTTAACTTACGAGCTGATGTGCAAACCCCTCGGAGGAGACGATGCAGAGACTCGGAAGATTTTAGATGAAACAATAAATCAGAACTATACCAAAGCGGCTGGGATGCTGGCTCCTGTTTTAGTCAGTGGAGTTGGGTTGGCTCCTGCTGTTGCTACTCTTGTTGCAACTCTAATCATTAAAAAAGTTTCCACATACCTGGCTACTGGAATTTGCGAGACTTGGGAGAAAAGTTTAGTAAAACCTGCAAGCTGATCTTTATACAAAGATTAGTAATAAAAACTCTGTGAGGCGATCGCACTTCTGTATTAATAATTTTAAGAAGGCGATCGCACTTATCTACCCCTATTTGACGAATATCTGTTACAGCCTTAAAAACTTTTACCTTTTGCAACTACTTCTTTACATCGTCGCATAGAGGGCGATCGCTCTTGAGATTGAGATCAAAATTCATTGTCACAATCACTCAATCTATCCTCCGAGTTCTCTAATTTTCTCTCGCGCTAATCCGGCTCCTGCCGTGTCATGACAACTTTCAAAGAGCCGCAAAGCTTGTCGAAGTTTTTTTAGAGCTGTTGTTTTATCGGTATGAGAAATTGTCATAGCCTGGTCGTACAAATCGCTAGCTTGTTTGTCAGGGAGATCGTTCCCTGAGGGATAAATGTCTTGGGGCATATGCGTTAAAAATTGGAGTTTCGCTCTGAAGTTGGGAAGTTCAATATCACATTAACATGATAGTATGATTATCAAACTATTTTTTATGTAAATAAATGTTTATATTATAAATTTCAAAAAAGAAATTTCTTTGGTATATCAGATTACATAATTAGCGAGTTTAGTTAGTTTTGGTGACAAATATTGATCTGAGTAACATTTGATTTATTCTTCAAATAGTCATGCAGCCAACTGCAACTGTGCTTGAGTAAATCATCCAAATCCAATTTCCAAAGAATCACTTTTTCTGCATAGCCAGCCGAACCCATTATTTTACCGTCATCACTGAAACTGACATCAAATATATAAGTCTTATCTCCTTGCAAAGTTGCTAGCAGACTGCCATTTAAATTCCAAAGCTTAATCTTTCCATCACTACTTCCTGAAATTAAAGTTTGACCGCTAGGGCTAAACTTAGCTTTTGAAAAACCGTTTTTGTCGTCATTCTTAATATTTTTAAATAATTGGTTATTTATTATACCCCAAATTCTTACAGTCATGTCGCTGCTAGCGGTCACAATCATCTTACCGTTAGGACTAAAATTGACATCTAAAACTGCATCTTCATGACCTGGAAAAGTTTTGACTAATTTCCCATCCAAACTCCAAAGCTTCACTGTTCTGTCCTCACTAGCTGAGGCAATGGTTTTGCCATCAGGACTAAAGCTCACGCTTTTAACCTCTTTATTATGACCCACAAAAGTTTTGAGTAATGTCAGCTTGTTATCTAGTTCCCAAAGCTTCACTGTTTTGTCACTATTGGCTAAGGCTATTTTTTTGCTATCTGGGCTAAAGCTCACACCTAAAACACGATTTTCATCCTCTTTGAGAGTGTCAATTAATTCACCTTTAATGTTCCAGAGTTTTAGTGTTCCATCCTTACTAACAGAAGCAATTGTTTTACCATCAGGACTAAATTTTACTTTTGATACTTCCTGATTGTCTGCTTTAAAAGTCCGCCACCACTTGCCATCTCTATGCCATAACTTCACAGTACCATCCTTATTTCCTGAGACAATTATCTGACTGTCTGGGCTGAAACTAAGGCTAGTACCTTGTAAAATTGTCGGTGATACCATACCATTGCGGCTCCAGATATATACAGATTGATCGGTACTCGCTAAAGCAATCATTTTGCTGTCTGGGCTAAAACTAGCTTGATTGATAGTTCCGTTAGTAATTTCTATATTTTGCAGTTGTTGGCGATCTTTTAGGTTCCAAATTTTAACTCTACGATCGCTACTGGTAGAAGCGATTGTTTTGCCATCCCGACTCACATCCAAGTAAAGTACATCATCGGTATGACCTGTCAAAGAGCCGATTTGTTTACCTTTGACATTCCAAATTTGCACGGTATTATCAGCGCTAGCCGCCGCAATTGTCTGGTTATCAACAAAACGTACTCCAAAGACTTTTTCAGTAGCTTTTATATTCTTGACTTGCTTATAGTTTTTTACATTCCATAGTTTGATAGTCTTATCCAAACTTGCCGAAGCAAGAGTTTGACCATCTGGACTAAAATTCAAATCCCTAACTTGATCGTTATGTTTTGGAAAAGTTGAGAGTAGTTTGCCATTGTAATGCCAAAGCTTTACGGTATACTTTCCCCTGGCATTTGCATTTGTAGCAGTTGCGATAGTTTGTTTATCAGGACTCAAACTAACAGCGGCAATTCCTTCTTTGTCTGTTATCGATCTGAGCAATGTGAAAGTGTTATTATGCTGACGCTGCCATAGCTTGATCGTTTGATCCGAGCTAGCGGAGATGAGAATTTGACCATCGAGACTAAAGCTGACACTAAAAACCCCATCTTTATGCTTTTTGAGGGTTTGGAGTAGACTACCATCGCGCCGCCACAATTTGATGGTATAGTCTGCACTTGCTGAAGCAATCACCTCACCATCGGGGCTAAAAGCTACACTCTGAACATCATCATTATGTCCCTCCAGGCGGTTGCGCTCCCTCATATCGTAAACTATCTTCCTTAAAGCAAGGATGACTCGCATCTTGGTGTCTTCCCTAACCACAAATGGAAACGTATTTTTCAAACGTTCTCCGGCTTTAATACCTTCTATGAGTGCTTCTAACTCATGCTTAGAGGCTAAACGCTCTTCGGTTAAAGCACTAGAAGCTTCAAGTAATCGGTTTTGAGCATCAATAGCATTATTAATTGCAATCGAAGTCACACTACTCAATACTAAAAATGCAGCATTTACCAGGCTCCAACGGGTAATACTTTTGTTACGTCTTCGCTTAATACTTCGTCGCACAAACTCAGTTTCTAACTGGTTCAACCAGTTGTCTTTTTGTGAGTTAAGTACCTCTTTTTGCAACACATCTAGGTAAGGGTCAACATTCCAAAGAAACCGTGGCTCTTGTTTGCTTTTCCATTCTAGAGCAGCAGGTGTTAAACGGCGCTGCAATCTTAAGTTTTTCTCCTCTTTTACCCAATTCAGCATCTTTTGCCAACCCCGCACCAAAGCATCATGAGCCGGTTCCACATAGGGATTCCCCTCAGCATCTTGTCCTTCCACCAGTAACCGTGCTTTCGTAAAGCACTCCCTTACTTTTTTAACTAAACTATTTTTATCTGGCGGATATTCCAATTCCGATAACGGGACTTGTCTGCGCGCTAATTCACCCCCACCCAGGGCTACCATCCGCAACATTACATGACGGATAACTTGGCTATAAGCTGGATTTTTTTGAACTAGCGCCTGATATTCCTCATCAGCCCTTTGAGTCAGGGATAGGATTACTCCCCCCAAAGCTTGATAATCTGCTTGAGTTAGCGCCCGATCGATTGTTATCCCTTCATTTTCTGCATCCCATTGTCGCTTTAAATATTTGAGATAAAGTTCGCTCAAGGCAAAAGAAAGGAGTGGCAATGCTCCCGGCATATCCGCCACTTCATCAATCAATTGTTCTACAAGTTCGTGGGGTTGAAAATACATTACCCGTGTTTCTGCGGGTTTCTCAATTGCTTCCCGCAGTTCGGCTCGTGTCATCGCAGGTACAATAAATCGTTGGTTGAGCCAACGCTTTTTCAGCTCATTTTCAGTATTTCCTACTTCGTTTTTAAGGACTGTGGGGAAAAACTTTAAGCCAGCATCTCTGACTTGAGGTTCAAAGTCAGAACGTAGGCTTAACACTACCCGTAATTGATACGGATGGGCATCAATTGCTTTCAGTATCTGTTGGAAAAACTCTTGCCGCTGATACTCATCAGGACAGAGTGTAATTATCTCTTCGCTTTGATCTATAAAGATTAATAACTGGGATTTGGGATTATTTTTATCCCAGACCGCAATACTTTGAGTCAGAGTTTTTTGTTGATTTTGTAATTCAATTTTGGGTAACTGGGCATCAACAAGGGCATTATTTAGGGCTTTGAAAGGTGTTTCTCCGAGGCGTATGGGTGATAAAATACACCATCGATCGCTCTTTTCCTGTTTCAACTTGGGAATTAATCCGGCTTTGACCAAACTGGATTTACCAGAACCCGAAGCACCTAGTACCACGGTTAGAGGATTAGTTTTGACAACATCTTGTAACTTTTCTATTAGTTCGCTTCTACCGAAAAATAGTTGGCTATGTTCCTCTTCAAATGGTTGCAAGCCACGATAGGGATTTTTGGATTCATCCAAAGGGGGAGCGGGTGGTAGATTTAGCGCGTGTCCTGGTGTGAGGAAAATGTATTCTCCCTTGTCGTGTTTTTTGAGGGGATAGATGCCAGGAGTCTGACGGATGGCACGGGCTTCAGTCGCAATTTCAACGCGATCGCGCAAATATAGATAGAGTTCAGTTGCCGTAATTACACCATCCCCGGCAGGCTTGCCGGTTTCTGCTGGTGGAAAGGCATCGGCTTTACCTTCAAGTGCCTCAATCAACGCACAGGCAAACGGTGAATGGCTTCCAAGTTGTCCGCGATCGTCTTTCAGGTCAAAGGCATCCCATGCAGATTGATCGTAGGCAGCCGAAGTGAGGACTTGCCATGCGGGGTCTTGAATGAAGCGATCGTAGCGTTCTTTGTGGAGTATACCCAGTTCAACAGGAATCGCTTTGCGTAGGCTTGACCAGCGAAAAGCACCCGCAAAACAACAGTCGAGAATGCCTAAAAAGTGACGGCAGGGAAGCTGAAGCAAGGCTTTATTCACGTCTGACATCGGCAGGTAAGTGCTAACATTGCCCAACTTAGCGTTTTGAGGAATCAGATAGCCTTCCGGGCCATCCTCGCCGTTGAGGGCAATCCCATGTCCAGCGAAGTAGAAAAGGAAGCGATCGCCTGCTTGAATTTGTTTCGGTAATTCTATCTCTAATATCTGCCGAAGTTGGCTGAGGTTAGCTTCTTGATTCAGAAGCAGAGTAACCGTGTAATGATGCTCGGTTTCGAGGAGACGGGCGATTCCTGTCGCATCACTGACTGCTGTTTTGAGTGAAGAAATGCCGTTGTTGTAGTCGTTAATACCAATAACCAGGGCATAACTGTGTTCAAAGTTTGACATAGTAATTTATCTCTTATCACTGGACAAAGCCTTCAATAATTGAGTCTTATTTCAGACAAGTAGGAAATACAGAAATTGGCAAACAAATCTTTCTGGTTAAGGTCTAATAAAAATAGATACATATTTCCCTGAAGCAGAACCAATGGGCAAAAGATCAAATTGCTCGGAAGGAAATTTATTTTGGATAATTTTATCTAAATACTTAGCTGCCTCTTCATTTTTTGAAGTGTAACGAATTTCATTGACTGGTGTATTGATGTCCGGATTCGGGAATTTATATTTGTCGAAAAAATCTTGTTCTTGAGGAAGTAAAAATATATTTTTATCCCCAAAATTCTTGCTAAATAATTCTTTAATGTTATTGGCTCTTGTTTCTACATCCGGTCTATTTTTTATAAAATAAATACGAATTTCATAATCTTTCAGGATTTGAGGATCTACATAAGTTTGTGTTGGTATAACTTGTGGAGGTCGATAAACATTAGTTAAAATAGGATAAACGATTGTAATAACAATGAGTCCACAAACAAGGCCCAGTCCGATTAATGGCCACTTGGGCAATTTCACATTTTTAGGTTGACGTTCTTTTGCCTCGTCCTTTAGGTGAAATTCTGTGTACGGCTGTTGCTCATTTCTTAAAATATTAGAGAGTTCCGTAGAAGGTACGATTGAAACAGGCATACTACGGTCATATGCATTTGCACCAATCAAAGGATGCTGCCTGTGATCGGTTGCACGTTTAACATTGTCACGCACATACTCAAATAGCTCCCCAACCGTCACAATTCCATTTTTGTCACGATCGGCAGCACCTCGCATTCCTTCTAACAGATAGTGAGTAAAAACTCCATGCCCCCCTCCCCATTTAGCATCCTCAAACGAAACCTCATTTGCCTCCGCCGAGGTTAGTAGAGCGATTCCTCCTCTTGCCTTACTAACTTCTTGTAGATAGCGGTTTACAAATGTAGAATCATCAACAGCACTTCTACGACCAATTCCTCCAGCAATCGCTGCACTGTGGCAAGTATCAGCTAAGACAATGACTTTCTCTGCGAGCAGATTTTCCCTCAGAGACAAGTCAATTTCACGCATGGGTAGCGCAGTGCCTGCGATATCACCCGGATCTGTATCGTGAGTAAGCAGGTAGACATTGCCTGGTCGGTCAAAATCCGGTGTGCCATGACAGGCGAAGTAGATAACAATAAGGTCTTCTCGTGCTGGCTTTTTCAAAAAAGCACGGAGTGCTCGTGTAATGTTGCCAGTTGTTGCTTCCTCATTGGTTAATTTACAGATGAATTCTTTCTTAAAGTTGCCTCCACTGGGCGTGAGGAGTACGTTCTGAAGCTCCTCTGCATCCCGATCGGCGTATCTCAGATTCCAACCGTGATATCGATACCGTGAGATACCAACAATAATTGCCCAGCGATCGCACTTGCGATACTCTGAGTACAGCTCTAACTCGGAGAGTATGGGTTCTGCACGTCGGCTAGTAGGTTGCTGTTCGGACATTTTATAGAAAGGTTAATTGCTAATGCGTTCTCTGGCAATTGAAAATTCTAGAGCTATTCTCGAACTCAACATAGAATTAATGCAAAGAAGCCGTAATCTGTTTTAATTTAATGAATAGCCCCATTTACAAAACACCTATCGCGTTAGTGTGATTTTTATGTCCTTTGTTGTCCATTCCTGACTTGGATCGAAAATGGGTACTGCCGCACGGGTGAGTTCTGGATGTCGATCCACATCCGCACCAACTGCAGCCAGAAGTTGTCCAAGTGGATTATCGCCACGCTCGAGGTTCTGTGCCTTTTTGCCAATTTCTTCATCAAGGGAGGGTAACTCCAGCCAACGAAAATCATTCTGCTTGATGGTGGCAAAAACTTTGATAGTTTCTCCTCCATTTAGGTATCTTTCTGGTAGTATCAAGTTGAGTGGAAGCAGCATCTCTTGATTAGGATTGAAGGGATAAAAAACTGCCTCTGGTCTTTGAAGTTGAATGCGGGAAACCGCCCAGTTGGGTTCGAGATCCAGTACAGCAATATTCAAAACTTGAGAGGAAGTATTTTTTATTCGCAAGAATGCGTACTCACCAGATTTAACAACTAGATTAGTAGGCTCGGAAAATGGCTGCGGTTTTTTAGGCATTTCCTGTCGCCAATTTGGTTGTGTAAGTAATTCCACCTCTAGTTTATTGGTCAAATCCGAAAATTGATTGCTCAACTGTTGAATTGCTTGATATTTTACTAAGTGTATCAATCGTTTCACTACTTTTTGCGGAGCATCAGAGTCATCAATATTTAGTGGAGGTGTGAGGTTTTCAATCGGTGTACCAATACAAATTTCATACTCCCCTTTTTGATTAACCGCAACTAAATAATCTTCCTTTTGTTGTGCATCCGCCAGTTTCAACCAACCATTTCCTGCCAATGCTTCCTCGACTGCTGAGAGTGCATCATCCTCCCGATCCTTAATAGCTTGAGGCAGTTGATTGTCTTTCTCACCAACCTCTTTTTTGAAAAGACGTACTCCCCGTACCAGCTCTACAGGGGCTGATAGCATCACGGCTTGAGCGCCTTGCTCAATGTTGCCCGGACCTAGCACTTCAATTACATCTGCCCAGGCATCAGAAGCGCCAACGCTGGCAATCTCAACGATCGCCAATTGCTTGTTTTTCTGGATAAAATCTGTAATGCCAAATGGATAAATGGCGAAACGATAACCTGGACTAAGACCGTTTGCCATCCCCGTATTCAGCCGAACTTGCTTGACGACTTTCTTCGGTTCTGAGTCTGCCTCTGTTACCTCTTCCTCAATTACCTCAAGCACGTTGACGGCATATTGTAAAGATCCGCGCTCAACTCCGAAGACAAAGCGATCGCTCTGGCCCACGAGCATTGGCATCTGAGGGAACTTGCTTTGAATTTTTGCACTGACGCGATCGTGCAATGTTTTGTACGTCAATCCTGAAGGGCTACTGGTTAACGTATCGATCATCCAGTACGTCAGCGCCCCATGTCGCTCCTTACCACTCACCGCATACTCGTAGGCATACTCGCTAGGACGACAGGCAGCTAGCAATACATAATCTCTAGGTTGAGGAAGCCACTGCCCGGGGGTAATACTTGCAGCCGTTCCATCAGTTAGAGCCTGCCAGTTTTCGATTAGCTCTTGTCGCTGGGCAACCAAGCTTTCAGAGTCTCGCGGTGCTGTGTCGGTTTCTCCGGGGCCTCGAATTGCAACATCGTCGCCTCTAGTGGCTTCTCCAGAGTGGCAGCTATCCAAGACAAGGGTGACAATCAACCCTTTGTCCGTCATCCGCTTCAACAGTGTCGCCAATTCCACATCCCGCAGGTAGCGCCCAGATTCGTTGCCCACATCTATCGGCACAATTCCCTCATCGAGTTGGTCATTCCCCTTCAATTCTGGATAGATGGTTGTCGTTCGTCCTCCATGTCCAGAATAGTGAATGTAAACCTGCTCTCCCGGCTGAGCTATTTCTGTAATGGCCTGAAACTTTGCCACAATATTTTCATAAGTTGGTTCCGGGTCTTTGGTTTCGATTGTTTCAGCGACTTCTGGATTGGGAGAAGTCAGCTTGAAGATCTTTTCAGAAGGAATGTTGAGCGTTTTCAGAAGGTAGTCCGCTACAATATTAATGTCACGCACGGCTCCTTTAAGACTCTTGTACAACCGATTGGGTAAGTAATAGTCAATGCCAATTAATAAGGCGTAAATATTCGGTATTTGCTCAGGTTGCTCGGTCATTTTTACCTCATCACTCCAGCAGTATCTGTTTAACTCAGAGAGTTGATGTATCAGCAGAGTTATGGCTCAACAAGTTCAAGCTCTTGAGAAGACTCTGCCAATTCAGCAACCTATCTTTTCGTTTAAGGTTTTATTAACTACCTCGCGAACAGCTCAACCCAGTTGTTGGCGAGTGCGGGTTCCGACAATTCCGTCTGGCTTCAAACCCTTCTGCTGCTGAAATTCCTTGACGGCTTTGTCTGTCCCCGGCCCAAATTCACCATCAATCCCAACTACAATGCCAGCTTTTTTCAAGCCTTCCTGAAGCTTGAGTACATCCGAGCCTTCCATTCTGGGCATCGCCAAGCGCAACGTTCTGGGTTTTTCATCCCACGGCGCTTTAGGAAACCCTCGAGCAGGAGAGCGATTAAGTGCATCCTCGGTTTGAGGGCCAAAACCGCCATCTTCGCTAATCCTTTGATCGGGATGATTCTGATTCCAAAGCTGCTGAAATGCGAGTATTGATTGACTGCGAAGATCGATCGTCCCGTCGCCTTGGTAGTCGAAGTGAGGTGGATCCCCTGGTAATGGATTCCAGCCATACCGCATTAAATAAACTTCCCAGCCTGTTGCATCTTCAATGTCGATCGCTAATCCAGTTTGGTGGTTGCTGGAGCCCGGTCGAGCTACAGGATTAGGATTGTTGAAGCGATCGTTATACAGCAACATTTGCTGAGCGATCGTGCGGTAGGCAGAGTTCACCTGCATCGTTTGACCTCGATCTTGAATGGCTTTCTGGAGTGCCTGTTTTGCCGGGGATTGTACATAGGGAAAGGCTGCATCCAGCAAGTCTACATTGAGGTCATCAAAACTGACAAAGGCATCTGGCATAATCAGTTGCAGTTGATATATCAACTGCTGGGATAAGCCATTGACCACCGCCGTCGAAAACATGGGTGCATCTTGGAGCAATCCGGCGAAACTCGCTCTAACTCCCAACATATCCCGTTGGACAAATTCTTCACAAGCTTCGACAATTACAGGTTGATTAAAGAGAATATCGTTTGAGCCACTCATGGTTTTCTCCTATCTGTTTGAATTGGGTTACACAATCGATGTTATAGTCCCAATTCTTTTCGTGTTTGGGCACCTACAACACCATCCGCCATTAGCCCTTTCTGCTGCTGAAACTGCCGCACTGCCTTCTCAGTATCATTACCAAAGACTCCATCAGGTTCGAGATTAATTCCTGATCTTTTCAAAGCTTCTTGCACTTGACGAACCTCCTCACCTTGCATGAGAGGCTCGGTGAGTTTCAAGGTGCCAGGTGCTTCTGCGATAGTTTCCCCTGTTACTTCTTCGCCTGTTCCTTCATAGGTTAAGAATGACTGCCAGGGTTGTCCCAAAAACAGTGCTCGTTCAGCCAATCGTCGGCGTGTCAGCCCTAGCCAGGGTTCACCGTTTACCTTATTCCACACAGGAAACTGATTAGCTGCTCCTTGATAATTTCCCTCGTTCAAAAGCCTCAGAAGAGTTGAATCTCCAAAACCGTCTGTTCCTGGGCCGACGTTGAAGCAGAAACAAACCAGTGCAGAAAACTGACTGTCATTGAGCTGAACTTCAACGGCATCCTCAACAAAGGATTCAAATTTTTCTAAATCTATTCTCAGCAATTCTTCTGCCTGTGTTTGGCTAATCGTCAGTCCTGGGTAAACATCATCGCCAGTGTGTCCGTAACCAATTGTCCAAACTCCACCGCCGTCATCATAAGCAGTTAGCTCACATCCTTCAAAGGTAGTGAGAAGCTTAAAGCCTTCTCCATTGATATGGTTTGAACCTCTGCGTTCTGCCACATCAGGCGGTTGTTCGTCTGGAGGATGAATGTTGTATGTTTTAGCCACGCTGAACTTTAAAGCCTCGATTAATGCTTTTACTTGCCCATTTGTCTGCGTGACTTTAACGGCTAGGTCGTCTTTTATTTCGTACACGCGACCATCGCCAAAGATTTCAAGCGATCTTCTTGGCATTTGAGTTTTTCCTTCTTAAAGGGTAGATTCGATCGCAACACCCATCCTGAAGAGCCCGAGCGCCAAACTTTTGCCTGCCTCTAACAACCTGTGAAAAGAGTTTATCAATTCATACTGGTTATCAAAAGTCTTTTTCCGATCGGTGATTTTACTTATTATATATGTCTGTTCCAGAGTCTGTCTCGGGATTTTCTCTAACCTTTACAAAAGTTTATTTTTGGCGATCGAGAGCAGTGTGCTGCTGGTTCTATTTAACGATCGCGATCGCCCAATTCCACCACTATCAAATTACACTTATTAGTCTTGGACGTATCAACTAACCAAAGAGCATAGTTGAAAATTACATTCAGCACCCGCCACTGGCACCTACAGTTTTATTGCGGATAGAAGTGACTCAGGAGAGACAGTAGTTAGTAAAATACTTAATAATTTGTATCAGTAAGCATAACCTTGTTGGGAATGGGGCCCGAAACAGCTCTCGATTCCACTCCCCGTCAACGGTTTTGACCCAATAAGTCAGAAGAGTGGATTTGCGGCTATGGGAGTAGGGGCGTAAGCTTACTCGTGACGATGTGACAAAGGCTTTAGTTTTGTGGAATTTAGCAGCAGGGCGGACAGTCACAGCCGCCGCCCCTGCGGAAACCCGGTTTTGGTCGGTCAATTAATCTTTGCTTCCGCGCTAGATTTTTCAGATGCCGCAGCTTGCTTTATCTCTGAAATCGCTTTCCGGCTGAAAAGTTGGAAGTAGAGAGAAACAAAAAACTCTTTGACGGGAAAAACTATAAATGTCAAAGGATTAATTGTGACGATGATATTGCGGACATCGGCTTTAGCTTGTTTGATAACTTGCTGCGCTACCCAATCTGGAGACATGATGCCGATGGGGTTTAAATTGCTTTTAAACGGCCCTAAAATCAGTTTGCGAACGATGCAGGGCGCGTCTAGCCGGCGCAGGGTGACTAAATCTCCCAGGGCGCGTTTGCTGAGTTCGTACAGGGGACTGACAGCGGGAATTACTTCTGCTTCTGAAGTGTTGATCCAGACTTCTTTGCAGGCGATGTTTTCGTTAGTGCGGACTGTTAAGAAAAAGAGTTCCATCAGCCGCCACGCGGAAAAAGTGTTAATTTCGTATGAGTTGGCGATCGCCTCTCCTGTTCTTTCTCGCTGTACGTTAATCCCGTGATTGATGACGAGAATATCGATTTTTTCTAACAATAGGGCTAAGTCTGCCTCTTGGCCAGCTTGCCAAGTTACGGTTTTTACAGGTAAGTTTTCGCCGTCTATATTCAAAGTAATTACCTCATTTCCTGAGGAGAGGGCGATCGTTTTTGCACCAGCTTTGTGCAGGTGTTTGAGAAGCAAACGTCCTAAAGTTCCCGATGCACCGGTGACGGCTACAGTTTTGCCTTTGAGAGAAAGTGCTGTACCCATAAGTTTGTCTATTAAGGTGAAAGTACCGCAATAGTAAGCATTTTGATTGTCGAAGTGGTGCCGCCAGTGATAAGGTTTATTAACTAACCACTTGCCGGGGGGAGTAAGGAAGTCTCCCGGTTGGTGGGTGATGTCGGTTAATTCGTCTGCACCTTTGATGCCGATCGCGCGGGCGATCGCGCTCAACAAAAAGCCTAAAGTATAAATACAACCGGCTGCTGCGCCCCAGTGATATTCCGGCAGCCCAAAATAAGCTACAACCCACAGCAACAAGCCCAAAACCATCATCGCCGCAGCTTCGGGCACGTCGTGACGCCAGTGTGCTTGCTTGTAAATTGTCTCGCTGACGGCTGTCAAATTCGGGCGGAAAACGCGGTGATGCCAAGTGTGCAGCTTTTGCAGGGGTGCCCAATAATGGGACACGACGTGATAAAAGTCTCGTATTATTTCTGCCCAGCAGACAGAAGCTATTGCC
>Ga0164304_10000242_pt1 | contig 14046 bp, 14 predicted proteins | sample Whisoiple_217_MG_FD_110216 | JGI IMG/M metagenome (GOLD analysis project Ga0164304, IMG submission 110216) | Soil microbial communities amended with pyrogenic organic matter from upstate New York, USA - Whitman soil sample_217_MG | ecosystem: Environmental > Terrestrial > Soil > Agricultural...
CGGGGGTTGAAGGTCGTTTGAAATGGTGTCCACGGATCCCACCTTTGCGCATCGCTAGTCAGGCCACCGTGGCAGCCGCAAGCTCAAGGCTGAAACACGCCATCGCGGCAAAGGTTACCTTGTCATGCTCCGAAAGGAATTCGCCGGTGCTGGTCGGGAAAAAGCTGCCAGCGGGGCATAAGGAGTGGTTGGCTATTCGGGCCGGTTGGTTGCCTTCCCGATGCAGACTGGGCATCACTATCGCCCCGGGTCGGCTGAAGCACAAGCTTCCAGGTTGGTTGTGAGTGCGCTGGTCACGGTCCGGTCAGTCCGGGATGCCCCACCCGATTGGATAAAAGTCAGCCCCAATCCGGTACAAAGCGGTTGCCGAGTGACCTAATGGTTTCGGGAGGCGGCGGCGATTGTCATGTGCCCAGCGCGGCATAGGCTCTTGGATATCAGTCACGTGGAGTGTTTTCTCGGGCGCTCCGGTGTTGAGACCGATTCCCGCTGAGGGAGGTGCCGTATGTTGTTCCGCGTGCGTCGTGTTCTTTCCACTTGCAGGGAGCGTTTGGCAAGCGATCCTCGCGCAACCGGCCAGATCCTGATCATGTTTGCGATGATGCTGACCGCGATGCTCGGCGCCCTGGGACTCTCAGTGGACCTTGGCATGGCGTTCTCCGAGCGGCGCACAATGCAAAGTGCGGCCGATGCCGGGGCGCTGGCAGGCACCCGCGTAGTCTCCAAGTCCCAGCAAGGGTCGCCAACATCCGCCTGGAGCGAAGTCCAGGCCGTGGTCACTGCGAACAAGATGGCGGCTGGCACAATCACGTCGATTGATTGCAACTATGTCACCGACAACGGCACGCTTATCAACCCCTGCACGGCTACGGTACCGGCTAACGCCACCGGCGTTGAGGTAACCGTGACCGAGAACCATCCAACCTATTTCATACGCGTCGTGCCTGGCGGTCCATCGAGCGTAACCACGAGCGCAGTGGCACGGGCGAACGTCAAGAAATTAGGCGCCCCGACGGATGGCCCATATTTGCCGTGCGGCGTCAATACCAAACTGGCGAGCGGCGGGACGTACAGCATCATGCAGAAGGTAGACGGCAAGTGGCAGATCGACCCGGCCGCAGTCGGCAAGGTCTTCAACATCCACGGTCCCCAGATCGAAAAGTGCAAGGCGAAGTCTTCGCGCTACAAGGGGCTGGCCGACGTCGCGCTCAACAAGAATCTGCCGATTCCAGGCTGGTTCTCCTACAAGGAGGGCGACACGGCGGGATTTATCTCGGCCGACGTCGAGGGTCCGGATGGCTGCAAGGCCGGACAAGAGGTGATCAACTGCGTCGTCTTCCTGCCCATCGTGGTCGATAACCCGGAAGAGCAAAACAATGACCGGCGCCAATGGGCGGTCGGCTATGCGCCCTTCTACATCACGGGCAATAACAGCGGGAACGAGCACTACGGCAAGCTGCTGGCAGACTACCTGGTCTACGGCAAGGGCCAAGACGGAGGTTTTGGCTGGCAGCAAGGCTACGAGGGGCCGATCACGATCCGTCTGACGAAATAGGCGGCCGGAACAAGTACGCGGTCCGCCTGAATCCGCCGGGCGGACCGACGTGCGGGACCCGGTCCCTACGTCACGGCGACTGGCAGGACGATAGTCCTGATACATCACCCCTCCAATGGGTCACTTGGGCTCCCCCGCCCGCGGAGTAGCATTGCCATGGTTGACGGAGGGGCACCATGGCGCAGCGCGAAGTCCGGGAATTCTATGTAGTCCACCGCGGATCAGAGGGCACGAAGGTTCTGGCGCGGCTCATTCATGGGACACCGCACCGGAGACTGCTCGATCCCTACCTCAGCCAACTCGTCCACGCGAGCGCCGACGGCATGCTCCTGCTCGTGGATGCCGACACGCGAGAGCCCGTGCTGCGCTGCCTCGTCGAGGAATCCAACCCCCGCCGTCGGGAAACGCGAAGCCGCGCACTGGGATTCTGGCTGCTCTGACCAGGACCTCACTGCCATCAGTGTCGCTGAGTTGTTTTGTCACGCTACAAACTATTATTGACAGCAATCTTAAACGCTCCTACGCTTCGCGACCTGTGTTTCCCTGCTTGGCTGGAGTACGGGAAAACCGGTTGGCCTTGACACGGGAAAACCGATTGCGCCTATACGGAGTACATCCAAACATTCCAGCCTGTGACTCGCGGGCACCTCGCCCCCGGAGGATGACAGCATGCGGTTTGTCAGGTTGTTGGCTGTTCTTTCGATTGTACTCCTCTTCATCCAATTCCGGTTTACCTCTGCTCAATCCAATTCCACTACCGCTACCTTCCGACCAACCGCAGACGCCCGGGTGACGGAGCGATATCCCGACAGCAATTTCGGTGAACAGACGAAGTTGGTTGCCGACAATGAACCGCCCAGCGAAAATAGCTACTTGACCTTCGCGGTCGATGGAGCGGCGGGAGTTGTCAGCAGCGCGGTATTGCGGTTGTACTCCGTATCAGAATCATCCGTTTCCGGCCCCCAGCTCTATCTCGTTAGCCCGGACTGGTCGGAGGATGGCCTTACGTGGAACAATCGGCCAATCCCGACCGGAGGCGTGATCGCTTCTGCCGACACGATCCACCCGGACACCTGGGTGGAACTGGACGTGACGTCCTCAGTGACCGGCGACGGCACGTATTCCTTCATGGTGGCCGGAACCTCGGCCGACGACGCCATTTACCGATCGCGCGAGAGCGATCACCCGCCGGAATTGGTCGTCACATTCGAAGCTGCCACGAACACGCCGGTATCGACGGATACACCAGTGTCAACAGATACGCCGGCATCGACCGATACGCCAGAGCCCGCAACCAACACGCCCGAGCCAACGGAACATCATCATCATCCGACCAAGACGCCTACCGAGACGGACACTCCTGAAGCGGCAACAGATACTCCGGAGGCGGCAACGAACACTCCGGAACCGCCGACCGCGACCGATACTGATACCGATACGGCTACGGCAGAACCGCCGACAGCGACCGAGACCGGAACGGTCACGCCGCCTCCGCCCACGGCCACACCAACCCGTACTATGACACCCGTTCTGCCAACTGCAACACCGACTCGGACCTCGACGGCGGTGCCGCCAACTGCAACCAGCACAGAGACGGCCACGCCATCAAGCGGCGGCGGGTCACTGTCACCGACGCCGACTCCAAGCCTCACGCCGACACCCGTGCCACCAACCGCCACCGCGACGCGGACATCGACACCGATTCCACCAACCGCGACGCCGACCCGAACATCGACTGCGGTCCCGCCGACCCGAACGCCAACCGTGGGTCCGACCGCCGCGCCGACCGCGGCGCCAACACAGCCTTCGGGCGGTGGCTCGACGACGATCGTGGCCGCCGGCGATGTCGCTTGCGATCCTGGCAATACCGGCGCCTTCAACAATGGCAACGGCACGGCTACTGAGTGCCACATGAAGCAGACCGCGGCGTTGATCTCGCAGATCAACCCATCGACGGTGCTCATGCTGGGTGATGCCCAGTACGAGACAGGCACTACCGCCAACTTCAACGCCTCATACAACCCGACCTGGGGGCAGTACAAGGGCAAGACCCGCGCTGTTGCGGGCGGCAGCCACGACTTCTATGGGAGCGGTGACTACGCCAGCTACTTCGGCTCCGCTGCCGGCACTGCCGGGCAGAATTGGTATAGCTTCGATCTCAACGGCTGGCACATCATCGTCCTGAACAGCTACTGCTCGACTAACGGAAACTGCAGTGCAGAACAGCAGTGGCTGGCCAACGACCTCGCCAACAACAAGAGCGCCTGCACGATGGCTCCCTGGCATGAACCGCGCTACTCGTCCGGTTACCGGCACGGCAACCAGCCCGGAATCGACTGGGCTTGGGATATGCTCGTTAACGCCAAGGCTGAGCTGGTCCTGGTCGGTCACGAGCATGAGTACGAGCGGTTCGACCCCATCGGGACTAGCGATAACTCTGACCCGAATGGCGTCGTCGAGATCGTTGTGGGCACCGGCGGAAAAAGCCTGGAAACTGCCTGGGGCACGATCCAACCTAATAGCGTGGTCCGCAACCGTGACACGTACGGTGTACTCAAGGTCGTGCTGAAAAACGGATCCCTGGATTACGCCTTCGTGCCCGAAGCCGGCAAGTCGTTCACCGATTCAGGCACGATCACCTGTCACTGACCTCGCTGTTCCCATTCCATCGTTCGACCTGCGCGGGTTGGCGCCGACATACCGGCCCGCGCAGGTCTGTAGGCATCATGGCTCGCCTGGCGCTGCCTCGGCGGTATAACCGGATCCGAAGGGAGGGATGGCTGTGCAGACCGTGCTCTACATTTCGCCGATGGAATTGGGTGATGAGCTTCAGGTCCGGCAGATCCACGATCGCTTTCCGGTCGATGCACTTGAGGACGGAATCGGCATCGAACAGCTTGCCGCGTTCATCGGCAGCGGGTTCTATGCCCTCGAGCTGACCGTGGCCGACGGCGACTTCCAGGAGCAGTTCCACCGATTCCTCGCCACTCCGGAAATCGCCCGGTTCTTCCAGGAGCTCAGCCGCCACATCGCACACCTCCCGCTCAACGAAGAAGGCACGGCCGAAATGCCGCTGACGACGCAGATGCTGCGCTGGCACCGCGGCGGTGGCGCCGATTCGATCACGCGTGACGACGAAGTCGGCCTCGACTGACTGCAATTTCACGGCAAGCTTTGCCGCGTTCCCCAGCATCCGATCTTCGCCATCCTGCGTAGAGACACCATCGACGCGAACAGCTCTCGATCGCGTCGTGCGCGAGCCCAATCGGGCCGGACTTATGGAGGAGAAATCGATGCAGGTTCCCGCAATTCGACACCGGATGCTTTCGACACTCGCCGTGGTGGCAATGGCGTTGGCCGTGATCGGGCTCCTGGGTGGGAGTCGCGAGGCGAGCGCCCAGAGCGATACCACGGTCACGATCGCGAACTTCGCCTTCTCGCCGGGCACCATAACCGTTCAAGCCGGTACGACGGTGACGTGGGTCAACAACGACTCAGTCGCCCACACGGCAACCGGTGACAACGGCGAATTCGATACCGGATCGATCGCTCCAGGCGGAAGCGCCTCGATCACGTTCGACACAGCTGGCACGTTCGCCTACCACTGCACGATTCACCCGAACATGACGGCATCAATCACCGTGCAGGCCGCCAGCGGCAATTCGGGCAATACCGGCAATAACACGAATACCGGTCAGACCGGGCAGTTGCCGAATACGGGCGCGGGCGTCGGTAACGATGGCTCGAGCCTGGTCGCGTACGCTGTCCTCGCCAGCCTGGTTTTGGCGATTGGTGCTTTTGCCGTGCGGCGGCGGATCTCCTGATTCAGCAGCGGTCTACCTAAATCGCCTGGTTGCTGCCTGTGGAGTGGCTGAGTAGCTGGTCGGTCCTGGCGGCCATGATGAAGTCGTTCCGGTGCAGCCCCTTGACGGCGTGAGTCCACCAGGTCACGGTCACCTTGCCCCATTCGAGCAGGATTGTCGGGTGGTGGTCCTCTTCCTCGGCAAGCTGGGCGACGGCATCGGCGAATTGTACGGCGAGCATCCAGCCCTTGAACCGAAAGGTTCGCTGGAGCCGCCGTACGCCCTCGACCTCGATGACCTCCCAATCGGGGATCTGCGGCTTGAGCTGTAGTTCCTCGTCCGCGGTCACCATCGGCGCGCCGGGTCGGCATGCCTCGCAATGCTCCGCTGTGAGCGCCACTGCGTGCTCCTTTCTTGGGACTCGACTGATCTGACCACCAGCGTCGCACACTGAGGGTCGGATCAGCCGAGCACGCGCGACTCTTCACTATCGTACTTCCGACACCCCCCGAACGTGCTGGTCCGCTCTCCCACCCACAGGTACTGGCGCGATCTTCCTAGGTCGGTCACCGTGTCTGTAGACACTTTGACGAGTGTCTTCGCCGTTGATCGGTTGGGAGGGAGTGGATGAACAGCTTGTTTCGATCGGTGATCGGAACGCTTGTCGCGCTTGCCTGCCTCGGCGGGCTGCTGGCTCCAGAGGCCGACGCCGCGCGCGGCTGGTGCCAGGCTGATCCGGTGATCATCGTCGACGGTCAACTGGCCGATGTCTTCGTCGGCAGCTCGCCCGACATGCTGCCGAAGGCCACCGGCCCGATCAAGATGGAGATCACCATCCCGACCGGCTCGACCGGCAAGGTCGTCCTGACCGATCTCGGGTTTCTGCGCGGGTATAGCATCACGTTCAAGCACTCGAGCTCGCTCACGAAGACGAAGTCGCACACGCAGGTCAAGGTCCGAGTTTACGCGCCGGCCGCAAGCTCACAGCTTCCCGTTACTGTGACCTTTGCCCCTCGAAGTCTCGGTAGCTCGCTCGGTGAGATTCTGTTCGGCAAGAGCAACACCGGGACGTCCAACCAATGGGTCTCGCTGACCACTCGTTAGCCACCTGGATGGCTTACGACATCGCACTCTGGCCGACTGCGGCGACATGAGCCGCTGGGATGGGTGGAACACATACCGCGGTCTTCCCCCGCCCTTTGTCCGCTACCTGGCAGCAGTCAGTCTCTCTGGTCCGCTTTGCGCCATCGCCTGGCTGATCCTCGCTCCTGCGGATGAGGGCGGGACGAGTCTCGTGCCCGTCATCCTTGTCACTGTCCTTGTGGTGATGGCCGAGCGGTTCCAGGTTCACTTGACGCACAAAACCTACGTCAGCACGGCGACGGCCGTCTATGTGGCCATGCTTCTGACCTTGCCCCTCCCGACTTGTGGCGCGCTCGCGTTGCTTGGAACCGCGGCAGCTCAGGCGCATCGGTTCTGGATCCGTCCCTCACTTGGTATCGCCGAGCCGCTCTTCAATACTGGTCAGACCGCGCTCTACGTGACCGGTGCCGCGGCGTTCTTGCAACTCGCGGCGCCGTGGCGTGGCAACGTCGATGGCATCCCGTTGGCGCAGCTCGTGATCGCGTCCGCGGCCCTGCACGCGGGGAACAGCCTGCTGGTTTCCGGCGCATCTGCTCGTCATCTCGGCCGGCCAACATTGCGGGTCTGGCGACGCAACCTCCTGTTGGATCTCGGTCCCCACGCCGCGTTGACGCTGATTGGCCTCTGCGCCGCGGCCTTGCTGACGGCCTCGCCGCTACTGGTCCCGACCCTTCTCCTCCCGGCGGTTCTCGTCCATCGCGCCGTGCAGCAGTCGACCGAGTTGCGCGCGAACGTCCGGGACGCATTGGCGTCGCTCGTGGAGGTCGTGGAAATGCGCGACCCCTACACGGCCGGTCATTCCAGGCGGGTTGCCGAGCTTGCGCGAGCGATCGCATTCGAAATGGGGCTTACTGCTGAGGAAGCGGACGCGATAGAGGTGGCAGGCAAGGTCCACGATCTCGGCAAAGTAGCAATTGACCCCGCTGTGTTGCTCAAGCCCGGCAAGCTCACCGACGCCCAATGGGCGGAGATGAAGCGGCATCCGGTTCACGGCGCGGAGGTCCTGGCCAGATTCGCGGCCTTTCGGTCCGGGATTCCGCTTGTGCGCAGCCACCACGAATCATGGGATGGGTCAGGATATCCGGACGGTCTGCGTGGGACCGAGATTCCGCTTGGAGCGCGGATCCTCGCGGCTGCCGACACCTTCGATGCCCTGACCAGCGACCGTCCCTATCGCGCGGGCATGGAGCTGCCCAAGGCCCGAGCAATCCTGCAAGACGGTTCGGGACGGCAATGGGATCCGACAGTCATCGAGGCGATGTTCCGCGTGCTTGACGCGCATGGGGGTCAATTGACAACCCAGGCCGATTCAGCCGTCGGTATGTCCGCTGAAGTGCGCGCTGCTTAACGGGCGAGGACGTCGGCGAGGGCGCAAAGCTCGGGCGTGACCTTGTCGACCGGAGCGATCGCCGTTTCGATCGGGATCAGCGAGATTCGGCCGCGAATCAGCCCGGCCATCAACCCGCTCTTCCCCTCGAGAAGTCCTGCCGCCGCCGCCGCCGCGGTTCGGGTCGCCAGCAACCGGTCGAACACCAGGGGCGAGCCTCCGCGCTGCAGATGGCCGAGGATGGAGAGGCGGGCCTCGAACTCGGGCAAGGTCGTTAGATGGTCAAGGAGCTCAGATGCCTTGAGCGGACTGCCCTCGGCTGCAACCACGACGAAGTGCGATTTGCCGGCTGCGTAGGCCGCTCGCAGGGCGCGTGTCGCCTGGTCCTTGTCCACCGGCACTTCCGGCGTCAGGATCAATTCGGCACCGGCCGCGATGCCGGACATCAGGGCGATGTAGCCACTGCGCCGCCCCATGACCTCAACCACGAAGGCGCGATGATGGGATGAAGCGGTATCGCGAATTCGGTCGATCAGCTGAACGGCGGTGTTGAGTGCGGTATCGACCCCGATCGAGGTATCCACGCCGCCGAGGTCGTTGTCGATGGTCGAGGCGATGCCCATCGTCGGCAGGCCGGCTGCGTGCATGGCCAATGCGCCGGTGTGCGACCCGTTCCCACCGATGACAATGAGCCCGTCGACTCCGGCCCGCTCGAGTTGATGCACAGCGCGCACTTGTCCGTCGTCGGTCTTGAACTCGAGGGCACGCGCGCTGCCGAGCATCGTGCCGCCCCGCGTGATGATGCCGCCGACGCTGCGCACATCGAGGGGGACGAAATCGCCATCCATGAGGCCCCGGAAACCGGATCGGACACCGACAGTCTCCACGTCGGAAGCGGCCGCGGTTCGGACCACCGAGCGAATCGCCGCATTCATGCCCGGCGCGTCGCCGCCGCTCGTGAGAACTGCGATCTTGCGAAAGGCCACCGCGTATCCCTTTCCTGGCCGAGCGTCGCAATTGACCAAACGCGCCGATCCGATGAGGATCAGCGCGACATGATTACTTTACGCGGTTGGAATGAACTGTGTGGCTATTCAGGCCGCAATCTGTTCGTCATTGCGCCCTTCGAGCTCTGCTCGCCAGATCAGTACGGCCGCGATCTCGTTCGAGCTGACGCTGTAGAGACCGAGCGTCGCCGGAGCGTCCGATCGGCGCCCTTCGCGAACCTCGTCCGCACCCAGGTCCTCGTCGCTAAGCATGCGTTTGACCGCGTCATACCGGCCCGGGTCCCGTAGCGAGAGCTCGGCGAGCGCAGCGTCGACTTCGTCCGCGGTCTCCCAGTCGATCTCGTACAGTCCTGCGCACGCGCACTCGAAGGCGACGCCGTTGACGTGCGCCATCACCTCATCGCAGGCATCGCAGAGCACGACCGGCACGGCTACCTGGGCCGGGGCGGCCGGACTGCCGGGTCGTTCAGGTGGCAACTCGCCGAGGGAATCGAGGAGTGCCGCGTAATGCGTGCAGCGATTGTGGTAGGTGAACCCGAGGCAATCGCAGCCCAGGCGGTTGACGCGGTGGACCGTTTCCGGATGGCTGAGCGAGAGCGCAAACTGCTCGCCGGTCAGCGGATAGGTCAGTATGCGAATACCGCGCTTCTGGGCCAGCCGGGCAAGCCGGTTCAGGGCCTCTTCGCGTGTTTCGACCAATCGAAGTTTCGTCACCATGGCGGCAATGCTCCTTCCTGAACGAGGATTGTTGGTCAGGGACGGAGCGTCGACACCGCCGCTGAACCGCCAATCCAGGAAGGTCCATTATACCGCAAAAAGTACAGATGTTCTATTCTAGTACGGATCTGCTGAGGCGATTATGTGCCGGAGGCTACCTCCTGCCCGGGCTGAATCCGGACCAGCAGCACCGGAACTGCGGACCGCCGGACAACATCCTCGGCCACGCTGCCCAGGAACCAACGGGCCACTCCGCCGCGTCCGTGAGTCGTCATCACGATGACGTCGCCGGGCTGGGGATCAGCCAGGATCGCCCGGTCGACCGAGCCCCGGCGTACCTCAGACGAGACCTCGAAGCCATCGGCCGCCAGCGTGCTCCGGACGCTCTCAAGATACTGCTGCGCCCGGTCGGTCTCCTCTTTCACGACCTGATCGAGCGCTTCCTGCTGCAGTGCCCATGACGACAACCCCTTGCTCTCGAGGTATGGGTATCCCACCACGCTCACGAGGAGCAATGGAGCATTGGACGCCCGGGCCAACTGGGTCGCGTTCGGGAGCGCTTGCTCAGCAAGCTCCGAACCATCCAGCGGAACGATCACTCTCTTGTACACAGCTCTTCTCCTCCGGTCGCCAACTCACGCAGATCTCTGCCCCGAAGATAGCCGCAACTCAATCCCGGCATGATGGCGACACCTGGAGTAGACGTGACAATTACGTGACTGACGTCTGGTTGGCGGACTCTGACGCTCCACGGGCGTCGCCCGCGAATCGCTCGTTCATGTGCGGATTGTGCAGGTGAACCGGCTCCTCCACCGGTTTGCCGCGCACCCGCAGGTTGAGCGCCTCGACCAGAACCGAGAAGCCCATCGCAAAGTAGATGTACCCCTTGGGGATGTGCTGGTCGAACGATTCCGCCACCAGCGACATGCCGATCAACAGCAAGAAACTGAGGGCGAGAATTTTGACCGTGGGGTGCTGGTCCACGAAATGACTGATCGGGCCCGACGCGACCAGCATGATCGCCACCGAGATGACCACGGCGGCCACCATCACCTCAATATGCTTGGCCATCCCGACCGCGGTGATGACGGAATCGAGCGAGAAGACGATGTCCAGCAACATGATCTGGACGATCACTGACGCGAACGACGTGGCCGCTCGGGTTGTCCCATGCACCTCGTCGCCCTCGAGCTTCTCGTGGATTTCGAAGGTGCTCTTCCCGAGCAGGAACAGGCCGCCGATCAGAAGAATCAAATCGCGCCCCGAAATTTCCTGACCGAGCACGGTAAAGATCGGCTCGGTCAGGCCGATGACCCAGTTCAGCGAGAAGAGCAATGCGATCCGGGTGAGCATGGCCATGGCCAGCCCGAGCGTCCGCGCCCGGTCCCGCTGATTGACCGGCAACTTGCCGGCGAGGATCGAGATAAAGATGATGTTGTCGATGCCGAGGACGATTTCGAGCGCGGTCAGCGTTAGTAACGCGGTCCAAATCTCGGGGTTCGATATCCAGTCCAACCTGCGTTCCTTCTCCGATGGTCGTTCTGACGGCCAGGGAGCGCTCGCGCTCTGCCCGGGACTGCGTCACGGCGCAGTGGCAGGTATTTTACGGGCATGATTCGCCCCGCAGTAAATCTCGGCGACCGGTGCGGCGCGACGTAAACTTGGACGGCTTGCGACAAGATCGAATCAGATTCCGGTCAGGATTACCAAGGTCGTGCGCACAATCGGATCCCGGCGAGACTCGCATTCCCCGCATGTCCCAATTTCTGGCAGGCTCCGTACTGGATTGGCAATCGCCGTCCTGATCATCGCGTCCCTTTGGCGACTCTGGCCTGCGGTCGACACCACGCCGTTTCACCGGGATGAAGCGCGCTGGATCGGCAACTCCGTAGTGCTCCGGGAATGGCGCCACCCGCTCAGCATCCGATGGCAGGACGAAGGGTATCGCAACGTCTACGGTACGCTCGACGAGGTGAACCGGCGGCGATCGCAGCCACCGCTGGCCATGTATGTCTTCGGCCTCGGGCTGATCGCGCAAGGCGAGCGCCTGCCCACTACCGGCTACTGGATCATGAGCCAGGACACCGAGTGGAATGCCGCGCACGGCAATATGCCTTCGGCGGGCGAGCTCCGGGCAGCCCGGCGCACGAACGTCGTCATCGCAATCTTGACCGTCCTGGGGCTCTTCATCATCGGCATGCGGCTGACAAATCGAGTTGGTGGACTCGTGGCCGGTCTGGGCTATGCGATGCATCCGCTCGTCCTCGACACTTCGACGAGAGCGTGGTCGGACCCGCTGGTCGTGCTCTGTGTCGTTGCTTCGGCTGTTGCTGCAATCCGATTCGGGGATCGACCAACGTTTGGCCGCGCCGCAGTTGTCGGAGTCTGCCTGGGCTTGGGCGCGGCGGCCAAGCTGAGCCCGCTGATCCTCGCACTCGCGCTCGGTGCGTGCGGGATTGCACCGATCGTCTGGGGAGTGCTGCGGCGCAAGAGGATGGCAGTTCGTTCCGGGCTCGCGCTCGTATGTGTACCGGTCGTGGCCGCCTTGACGTTTCTCGCCTCATATCCATATCTCTGGACCGACCCGATCACGCACACCCGCCGGATGTTCGCGTTCCGCTCCCTCAGCTTCGAACTCCAGGCACTCGTGTCGCCACATGCGCGAGTCGCCGGGCTTGGCGACGCCACCCGCCGGTTCGGGGTGCAACTGGCCGAACGCGAGAGCATCGGCGGACTCCTGCTCACCAAATTCGACCTGAATCCGGCGTGGAGCTGGTTGCGGGAAATCGACCTCGTCCTCGCCGCGCTCGGCTGGGTGCTGCTTACAGCGGTGCTCTTTCGCCGGGACTTCGAACCCGGCTTGACCATGCCCGTGCTCGTGATCGGTGGGCAAACGGCCTTGATCGCCGCCACGTTCCGGCTGGACTACGCGCGGTACATGCTACCGCTCTTGCCGGTCATTACAATCGGTATCGGAATCGTCGGCGGACTGGCGTGGTCGTTCGTGACAAGTCATGCGCACGTTGTGATGATGGAGAGTCGCGCCTCCAACGCTATGTCAGAAACCGCGACCTGATGAGCAGCGGTCGTGACGATTCGAATCGTGTTCGGGTTGAAGTCCGCGTCGAATGGAGAATGCCTTGCTTCGCACCCGATTCACTGATCTGATCGGCATCAGCCATCCCATCGTGTCCGCGCCAATGGCGAGCAGCGCGAACGCCGAGCTCGTTGCCGCTGTCTCCGCTGCCCGCGGATTCGGCCTGATTGGCGCGTCGAAGAGCGCAGATGATCCGGCCCGCCCTGCCTGGTTGCGGGAACAGATCCGGCAGACCCGATCTATGACAGGCGAACCGTTCGGCGTGGGCCTGGCGCTCAATTTCCCGCAACTCGACGAGTTGCTCGAGGTCGCACTCGAGGAGCGGGTTGCAGCCGTGGCAATCTCATTTGGCGACGTCGTCCCCTATGTCGACCGCGTGCACGCTGCGGAAACGAAGATCCTGACGCAGGTACAGACCGTCTCCGAAGCGAAACGCCTCGCCGGGGCCGGGGTCGATGTGCTCATTGCCCAGGGTGTGGAGGGCGGCGGCCACATAGGCGAAATCGGCATCATGTCGCTCCTTCCGGCAGTGCTGGACGCGGTCGATATCCCTGTTCTCGCTGCCGGTGGGATTGCCGACGGGCGTGGGCTGGCCGCGACATTGCTGATGGGCGGAGACGGTGTCTTGATGGGCACACGATTCGTAGCCAGTGCCGAATCTGCCTCCGGCCAATGGCACAAGGACGCGATCATCTCCGCGAGCACGGATGACACCGTGCGAACTCTCTGCTACGACCTCGCCCGGAATGTGCCATTTCCGGACGGGATTGCCGCTCGCGTGATTCGCAATAAGTTCACCAAACAGTGGCACGGCCAGGAGGCGGAGATCATCGCTCGCCGCGACGAGCTCGACGCCGAATTTGCCGCCGCAATCGGATCAGGCACGCCCGAGTTGAGTGCAATGTGGGCCGGCAGCGCCAGTGGCTTGATCCATGCCGTTGAGCCGGCCGGCGAAATTGTCAGACAGATTGCTACGGAAGCCGAGCAACTCTTGCGACGGAGACCAGCTGACGTCTGCCGCTAGTTTCCGTTATGGCCCGGTCGCATCGATTCCGCTCCCGGGCGAGCTGTCCGGGACGGCCGACTCGATGACCGGGGGATTCGACTCTTCGGTGGGTGCTTCGAACACTTCGGTGGGCGTCACGACCACCTCGGTCGGCTCGTCCACCACCGGCGCGATCGTCGGGGCGTCCACCGGTGTCGGGGTATCTACCGGCACGTTCGTGGCGCTTGCCGTCGCCACCACCAGCGGACCGGGATCCTCGGTCGTGTCGAAGTAGCCAGCCGCATACGCCGCGCCGAGGGCAGCTGCTGCTGCGATCAGTAACACCAGGAATAAGAGCGGCCAGGGTGAGGATCTTCGGACCGGACGTGGCGCCGCACGTTGTGGAGACGGC
>Ga0164304_10000243_pt1 | contig 14045 bp, 9 predicted proteins | sample Whisoiple_217_MG_FD_110216 | JGI IMG/M metagenome (GOLD analysis project Ga0164304, IMG submission 110216) | Soil microbial communities amended with pyrogenic organic matter from upstate New York, USA - Whitman soil sample_217_MG | ecosystem: Environmental > Terrestrial > Soil > Agricultural...
AGCTAAATACTCGCACTCACTTCGCTCCCTATAGAGAGTAAATGTTAATTCATAATAATTTTCCCAAGCCTGAATCCCTAGTAGTTTTATTCCTAAAGCAAAATAGGTAGCTGCTGTTTTATAGGCCGTGGAAGCTTTGGCTTTTTTGCCTGCTATTAAATTCAAATTTGACAATTTAACTTTCTGCTCTAAATTATCAATCAATTCCACACCTATATTAAGATGATTGACCAAATCGAAAACTTTTTCTTCTAGTTCTTCTTCTGTCGTATTTTTTAAAAGTAGTTGACCGATTTTGAGGTGAACTTCTTTTTTATGCTCTTCTGGGATAGTGCCATAAGCTGCTTGTTGCACTCGATCGTGCAAAAATTTAAAAGCAAGAATAATTATGGGAGAATTTATTATTTGTTCTGGTGTAAATTCCAGATCAGAAATAGGTAATACTAAATCTTCCTGAATTGCTGGCAAAAGGTTTTGATAAGCGACTGCTGCTGATGTTTCATGGATAATAGAAAGGGTATGCAAATCAAAAGTATTGCCTACACAAGCAGCTAACTGTAGAACCTGCTGTGTGGAGGGAGGAAGTTTTCTTAACTTCCTAACCATTAACTCCACAACATTATCAGTAATACCTATTGCCTCAATTAAAGCTATGTCCCATTGCCATTGGGGTTTACTGCCTTGAGACGGAAGAATAAATGTAAGTAAATCTTCCTGATAGAGAGTTTTGAGAAATTGATTGACAAAGAAGGGGTTACCAGAAGTTTTTCTGATTACTAATTGAGCTAATGGTTCCACTACAATTGTGTTAGCGTGTAACGTATCACAAATTAAGTTGCAAATATGTTCAATAGCTAAGGGAACTAATGTAATTTTGTTGATCGCAGCGCCTTTAGACTGTAGTAAATCGAGAGTTATCATCAAGGGATGTCCGGCATCTACTTCGTTATCTCGATAGGCACCAATTAAGAACAAATAGCGCGTTTGTGCATCTGTCATTATTACTTCTAGCAACTTCAGCGTGGCAGAATCCGCCCATTGTAAATCATCTAAAAAGATGACTAAAGGATGCTCTGATGAGCAAAACACGCCGATGAATTTTTGAAATATTGAATTAAAACGATTTTGTGACTCGGCTGACGCTAATTCTGGCACGGCTGGCTGCTTGCCAACAATGAGTTCCACTTCGGGAACAACATCAATAATGACTTGTCCGTTTTTACCCAAAAAGGCTAAAATTTTTTCTTTCCATTGAACTAATTGTGCTTCACTTTCAGTTAGTATTTGCTTCAGTAAGGAGCGAAAAGCATTGATGATAGCCGCGTAAGGAATATTGCGTTGAAATTGGTCGAACTTACCCGCAATAAAATAACCCCTTGCCTTAGTAATAGGTTTATAAACTTCTTGCACTAAGGCTGATTTGCCAATGCCAGAAAAACCTGCCACTAGCATTATTTCCGTGCAGCCCGTGCTGACTCGTTCAAAGGCTGCTAATAAATTATCAACTTCTGTTTCGCGACCGTAGAGCTTTTCGGGGATGAGGAAATGGCCTGTAATATCCCGCGTTCCTAATGCAAAGGTCTCAATATTACCCGTTTTTTGTAATTGAGCCAGACAAATCTCTAAATCGTGTTTCAGTCCTAATGCACTCTGATAGCGATTTTCGGCATTTTTTGCCATCAGTTTACTAACAATTTGGGATAAAATTAGGGGAACTGCTGGGTTAATTTGATGCACCGGAATCGGCTGTTTGGCTAGATGGCAATGCACTAGCTCCATTGGATCGTCTGACAGGAAGGGTAACTGTTTTGTCAATAATTCATAGAAAGTTACGCCGAGGGAATAAAAGTCACTCCGATAGTCAGTGCCTCGATTCATTCTTCCTGTCTGTTCTGGGGAAATATAAGCTAAGGTTCCTTCGATGATGTTGGGATTCTGGATTTCTTGGGTTTCTTTCGGCAGCAGGGAAGAAATACTAAAGTCAATGAGCTTAATTTGTTTGCTATCGGGGTTGATTAGGATATTGGCGGGTTTGATATCTTTATGAATAACTTTATTTTTGTACAAATAGTGAAGAATATCTGCTAGTTGTAGCGCCATGTCCAGAAAGTTTTCTAAATATATAAATTCATAAGATTGGTTTTTATCCATTCCTACCTGAACATAAGTACACAGGGAAACTCCTCCAAAATCCTCCATTATCAAAGCATGGGCATTTTTGTAAGGTACTAAATCAAGGGGTTTGACAATACTGGGAATGTTGAGATTTTGAGCAATGGTATATTGGTTGCGAAACTGCACCAATTCACTGAAGCTGGGGTATTCATTCCGCAGCACTTTAATGACGACTGGAGTGCGATCGCTCTCCCGAACACCGCGATAAACTAGAGTGCGAGAGCCTGCATAGAGTTGTTCTGTTATGCGATACCCCGGCAGGTCAGTAATTGCATTCATTTTCCGCTCCTCAACAAATTTAGGTTGCTATATCCCTAGTTTACTCACCCCACTGGGAAAATTCTCAATTGCCTCTAATCTACCTGAACTTGTCAATCCCCGTTTTGTACGAACGCTCGTCACTCGCTCGTTGGACACTGGAGTCCTACGATTAATTGCTTAGGAGTTATCTCCACTAGATGGGGATTTATCTATAATTATGCTTATAATCAGTTTGGACTTTTGCAATATACCAAAAAGTCTATTAAAACTAGATATCCTCCAACAGATATACGCGGAGATGGCGAAGTTGTAGTTGTTTCTTTTTAGGCGACATGAGATTTGAAGTAGTCCCAGCTTGTGAAAACACAGATTTTAGTTTTATTTATTTCTTGTCTCCTGTTGCTGGGGTAAAAAATACGATCGCTCTTTCACTTAACAGAATGTATGGATTACAAAAGCGCGACCGACCCGGTATAAATTACTACAAATTGACTCAGCTCTTTCTGCACTGTTTCCTAAAGTTTCAAAAAATACTATCGCCAAGAGTGCTGGGTTTGTCAAGGTTTCTAACAACAGATGCAGTAAGCAAGGGACATTCTCATGGGTTGGGTCGCACACAGCGATCGCCCCGGGGATTTGGTCACTCAAACTGCAATTGAAATAATACTAACACCAAATCATGCTACTTCTCACAACATATAGCGGTTATTAGTCACATAAGGTAAATATTTGAAGCTGAGAACGCTACCACTAAAGCAATTCAACATACCTGATTATAGCGATAAAGGCTATAGGCACAGGCAAACTTTTGAGGCTCGTTAGCTTGGTTATCGCTCTAGCTTTTTCGACTTACAAAAGTTGTTTGAATCCATTTTTTGATTTTCTTAGCAGTAGCACGCTGTTGGCTGTTTTGTTTCATTTTCAATAAAATCGCTCACCCAAAACAAGCTCAAAATTAACTAGCTTGATTTCGAGAGCAACAAAAGATAGAAATACTACTGTGAGTAAAGCCCGTTTTTTCCACATGATGGCACGGGGCTTTGGGTGATTCAAGCAGAAACTCTTGAAGAGGCTCAAGCTATTGTCAATAGCAGTCCCCATGCACGGGGTGGTATGTTAGCGGATTCTGGACCGGGTCGTGGAGGGGCAAGTGCATATTGGGCGCTCACATTTTTAAGAGTGGAATTATGCTCGCGCCCTCCTAGCAGAGCGATGGCTATGGGAAAGCAGATCACGCCTACAAATCACGTCCTTACCCTGCTACACATCACCCGCACCGTGCTTTTGTACGGTTAACACCAGCGATACTTCCCCCGACGCTCGCGCCGTGCAGAGTTCGCTCGGCCGGACCATCATGGCATTGCCACAGCATGATGAGGTTTCTAGGAATAACTTTGTACGGTTTTCTTCACTGCTAATTGCCCCTGATTTTTTCACGTTGATTCTGGAAAATACGACCAATAGAGTGGGGTTCTCCTGACTGTTGCTCTCACTCTGAAAGCGGCATCATAATAACTGTAAGCAATGAGCTTCAACCCAAACAAACTCATAAAGCACTACCAATCTTTGAGGTAACAGATTATGTTAATTCGCTCTTGGCAACCCTTCACGGAAATTGAAACGATCCGCCAGCAACTCGATAAAGCTTTTGACCAACGGGCAACAGCGAGAGATAAGTCAGAAGCCACTTGGATACCCGCTCTGGAATTGGCTGATACTGGGGATAACTTCGTATTAAAAGCGCAACTGCCTGGAATTGACCCTAAAGACATTGACGTTCAAGTCACTCGCGAAGCAATTTCTATCTCTGGTGAGCGTCGCTACGAAAACACAAACGAAAAATCAGGCTACGTCCGCTCCGAATTCCGCTATGGCAAATTCCACCGGGTGCTTCCCTTGCCGGCACACATTCAAAACGACTCTGTGCAAGCTGAATACAAAGATGGCATTCTAACGCTAACTTTACCCAAAGTGACTGAAGCTCGCAATAAAGTCGTCAAGATTAATTTAGCCCAGATTGCTGAAGCTTCAACGAATCCCGCTTTGGAACAGGCTAACCAATAACGTGAGGCTGTGCTTAATGGAGTGAAGCAAATTTTCCTAAATTGAGCCTAATTGGATTTACTTAACAACAACGGAACTGGAAAAGTTGATACCGGGAGCTACAATTGCTCTCGGTATTCTTTATTTGGGGAAGCTTTAGAAAAGCTACCTACAACTGTCCTGAACCCGCAGTGAATTCAGTAACGCTTACAAGGCAGGCTTCCAGTAAATGCAGCAGAGAACACGACGAGCAGAATATCCAATCGTGGGCCCAAGCATTGAAATCCCTCAGTCGTCCGTTCCACCTCCTTCTGTGGCCGATAAAGACGCTTGGAGTGCGGAGCGACCGCAGAGCGCTTTTACGGTCATCAGAAACTCTGGGGGGAGACGCTGCTGCCAGAAACGCGAAGGTTTGATAGTGCTGGATGTAGCGACGGTAGCTGGTGGGGATAAAGCACACCTTGCCAATGCTCGTAACTCCAACCTGAAGTGCCGATGTGAAAAATTATCGCCTTTTTACTCCAACCAGATTGTGTTTGTGTTTGAATTTAAGTGTAGTCGGCCCGCATCGCTACCGTACCAGGGTCGGAGTGCTCAAGTATCCTTTGCTCAAAAACACAGTTATGTACATCTCCCGTTTCGAGCTACTTAATTACAAATCCTTCCAAGATTCTGGAGTGTTAGAATTCCTACCCGGGATCAATATTATTGTGGGAGCCCACAATTCACGAAAAACAGCGCTGCTGGAAGCTCTGAGCTTGAGTTTTGAAACAAGCCCGCACCGCAGTATCAAAACGCTTCCGCAACTCAATTTAAGGCCGAACCAAGAATCTGTCGCCAAAGTAACTTTAATCTTCACAAAAGATGAAATTCACAGCCTGTTCGATTGTTTACCAGCTCACCACTATGTAGGATTGTCTTCGGCTCGCAATTCGGGCTTGGCCACATCCGAAGTGCTTGCTTTATTCCAAAGTGGATGGACAATCCCAGCGATGTAGAGTTAACTGTTTCAAAATCAACGGCTAATTCAGTAAACCGGGATGGCATTTCGATCAAAAATTTAGATCCGGCTGTTGAGTTAACGTACTACCGACCAGACCCAATGATGATGGGTTTTAGAGAGGTAGCAGAAAAAATCTTATAAAAAAAGATGCGAACGCTCGCTTTACATTCTGCCAAGAAACTGATGAAGCAGACAGGCATATAGAGGAAAAAATTTTCGTAACGCTTTTTGACGAATTCGCAAACCGCGTTTCCCAACTTCAAGCCCAGCGGTTCGTTGGGCAATGCTCTATTGGAAATCATGGGAAGCTCAATGCAATTGCTTCAAACCTGGCCGAAGTTATTCATTTATTGGAGTCGCAAAGTAAAAAACAGCTTTACGAGCGTTTCCATCGGTACCTCTCTACTATGTTTCCACAGTTCGGATTGGTTTCGACTAGAATTCTGGAGAAGCAGAACCGTCAGGGATCGAACCTTGAAATATTAATTTGACCCACAAAATCTCTCGAAAGTCGTAGAGAAGACTTGGCATTTTCTTTGGCGGACTGCGGGACTGATATTGGTCAGGTGTTGGCAATCCTTTACGGGGTAGTGACCTCGCCGCAATCCAGACCGATCGTAATTGACGAACCCCAATGTTATACCAATTCTTCAAAAGTATGCTACAATAGTATGAGAGTTTAAAGATAGTTATATGAAAGTAAACTACCAAGAAAAGATTGAGGCAACCACTACTGAGTTAAAAATAATTATGGCCGGGCAGCGAACTGCAACTCGCTCGACAAAAAGTTCAGGCACTTTATTTGTTAAAATCTGAGCCACGCCGCGAGTATTACATATGTAGCTGAACTTTGGCTCCTTCCATAGAATCACCGTACTTCGATTGTTAAAGCAATATAATGATGGCGGTCTGTCATCATTATTAAAGCTGCGTTGCTAGACTGGAGACCCCTCCTCTATTCCCTCAGAAATAATAGTAGGAATCTCAACAAAAATTAGTGAGGAATCCTGCGAGTTTAAGAGTTACAAAGAAATTGTGGCATGGGTCGAAAATAACTATTAAGTATCCGTCAAATATCAAACTTTACACAAGCAACTGCACGCCTTCGCATGAAAGCCAAGTTAAAAGTACCAAGGCGTTTGAGTAACAAAAAAGATCCAGCGGCAGCGAGCGAGTTAAAAAAAAACTCTAAAAATTGCTGAAAGTTGCCTTCTGGCTGGAGTCCACCTTGTCCCTTCCATATCAATCTTATGTAGCAGACGTAAATATGTGGGAAAGCTGGTTCGATTTCATCCAGTCTGCAACAACTCCCGCAACACCTGCTGCGGTCAAGACTACTCAAAATCAAGCCGAGTTGTGGCAGATTTACCTGAAGGGGTTGCAAAAGTTGACTCAGCTTTGGGCAGAATCACTACAGCAGTCACTAGAGAGCGGAGCCGGAGCAGTAGGGGGTTACGCTGGAGCATTGATTGAACTCAGCAACCTCTATTGGAGTATGTATGAAAACACATTTGGTAGCGCTGTACAAAGCCCAAACTTGGGGTACGCTCGTGAGTTCAACAACAAACTGCTTAAAAGTTTTGATGCCGGGATCAACTTTTCTAAGGCAAACTTTGACTATCAGATATTGCTACTTGATGTCTGGCTGAAAGCTTCTGAGGGGCTGATGCGAGAGTTAGCCTCCTCTGAAGAAAAGGGCGAAACTGTTCAGAACTGGCAGCAGTTACTCCAAGTTTGGAGTAGCGTATTTGACGGGGTATTTCTACAAATGTTCCGTGCAGAAGATGCTCTTGAAGTTCGAGGAAATTTTTTGAACTCCGCCACGCTCTACAGGCTTTACCCGCAACAGCTCATGGAAGTATTCCTAAAGATGTATGGCTTGCCAACTAGGAGCGAAGTAGACGAGATTCATCACAGTATTTACGAGCTGCGTAAGGAAGTTAAAGGCATTAAAAAATCCTTGGCAGAACCTCAGCTAAAAGGTTGAAATATGAACTATGAAAAATTCGATGACGTGGAAGTACGTATTTTTGGGCAAGGCTGTAATAAATTGGGTTGAATCTGTCGGGTTACTGTTTGGCGACCAATGGATTCGCCAGCTGCTTAATCTGAAACCCCTGACTAATCCCGAGTATTTACATATGTTTATTGTGTTGATATTCATTTTCGGGATTGGCTATTGGTGGGTGGGTAACGACCTTTCCCGCAATCAGGATATCGTGAAACTTGGAATCTGCGCCCAATCCTCCGTTTTCCCCGTGCTGGCTTATCACACCGCGATCGGCAATCTTCACCCACTTTATCTAGTTCCGGGTGCGATCGACCTTGTGTTTTCGATTCTCTTCGGTGTGTTCGTCTACTCCTACAATCAGACTAAACCAGCTCTGGAGTGACTATTCGTAATAAATTCAGAATATCAATATGGCAACGACAGAGCTAACCCAAAAACTAATCAAGGGCGCCGAGATTTTCACCCGTCTGCAGGAGGAAGATATTCTGGTCGGCGTGACTCCCAAGGAAGAGGTTTACCGGGAAGATAAGGTACTGCTGTACCATTTCTCGCCGAAAGTTGAGCATTCGCTGAATATTCCCATCCTCATCGTTTATGCCCTGGTTAATCGTCCCTACATTGTCGAGTTACAGGAGGGGCGATCGCTGGTTGCAAATTTGCTCGAGCTTGGTTTGGATGTTTACCTGATTGACTGGGGCTATCCGAGTCGCGGCGATCGCTGGTTAACTCTTGACGACTACATTAATGGCTATATCAACAACTGTGTGGATGTGGTACGCGATCGCCACAACTTAGAAGAAATTAACCTGTTAGGTATTTGTCAGGGGGCAACCTTCAGCCTTTGCTACAGTTCCCTTTACCCAGAGAAGGTAAAAAACCTGATTACTATGGTCACCCCCGTCGATTTTCACATCAATGAGGGACTCCTCAATGTTTGGGGTGGATGCACTCTGGGGTCAAAGGCTATAGATATCGATTTAATGGTGGATACTCTGGGGAACATTCCCGGCGACTTCCTGAATTTGGAGTTCTTGATGCTGAAGCCTTTTGGGTTAGGAGTTCAGAAGTATATTGACCTTCTGGAGAACATGGATTGTGAAAGCAAACTAATCAATTTTCTCCGGATGGAAAAGTGGATTTTTGAGAGTCCCGACCAAGCTGGAGAGGCTTACCGACAGTTCATGAAAGATTTCTATCAGGGAAACAAACTGATTCAAGGTCAGGTCGAGATTGGCAACAAGCGAGTGGATCTGGGAAACATCCGCATTCCGATTTTGAACATTTACGCCGAGCAAGATCATCTCGTTCCTCCAGCATCTTCCTTAGCTCTTAAGACATACACTGCTAGCGAAGACTACACCTTGCGCTCGTTCCCTGTTGGGCATATCGGGATGTACGTCAGCAGTAAAGTGCAGCGAAACCTTCCTCCCACTATTGTCGATTGGCTCAAGGTGCGATCGTAGAAAAACGGATGCTGGTGTTTTTGCCTCACTACAATCCCTTCGTTTGCTGCGATCGCCCACTTAGGCGCGCGTGCAAACGGGTGTTTCATTTTGGCAATCCTGTGCCTTTTATCAACCTAGCTTAACATTAATATCCATCTAACAGTAGACAAGAACCGAGCTTCCTTGATGCTATTCTATCAGCATCTATAAAGATAAGCAATCGCATAATTAAGACGTAATTCAACACCCCAAACTCAGCACGCCAGTAGGGGGTTAATTAAAACAAACCTTGAACGGCAAGATTACCTTAGCTAACAAAGAGAGAGGCTGTATGGCTGAAACAAAGAACGATTCAGAAATCTTGCCGGAGGATTTTAGTGACTCATCCGCAGATAACGCTTTACTCGAGCCGAAACAAGACCGATTAGGATATGCACCCTTCGCCAAACATCTTGCAGACAGTATTTGCCAAATGAACTTTCCTGAAGGGTTCGTTATAGCAGTTTACGGTTCCTCAGGTTTTGGCAAATCCACACTATTGAACTTTTTAACGTACTATCTCCAGCAAAAGCCAGAGAGCGAGCAACCTATTATTGTCCCTTTTAATCCCTGGTTATTTTCTGGGGGCGAAGACATCACCAGGCGCTTTATTGGTCAATTACAGGCTGTTTTGAGCAAATTTAAAGCTGTCCCCAAAGGCCTCCTAGGTCGAATAACCAATCTGGCTAAAGCAGTTTCTGAAATTCCTCTTCCTTACGCTCAAGCTAGCAGAGCACTTGTAAAATTATTTGACGATAAAGAAAAGGAGACTTCCGACTTAAAAGCAGAAGTCGAAGATACACTAGAAAAGCAGCATCCGCGAATCGTAGTAACGATTGACGATATTGACAGGCTCTCCGCTGAAGAGATCAGTCAATTATTTTATCTTATTAAATCAATTCCCAACTTTACTAACGTTGTCTATTTGCTCGTTTTCGATCAAGAAGTTGTCATCAAAACCCTCGCAGATACACAACCTCTACCCGGAGCAATCTACCTCAATCAGATTGTTCAAGCTTCTTTTGAGTTACCTCTCCCAGATAAAACCTCACTCCGCAAGCTACTTTTTGAAAAACTCAATGGCATACTGGCTGATGCACCAAAGCCACTACTCAATCAAAATCGCTGGGGCAATGTTTATTTACAAGGGATAGATCACTTTATTACCAACCCTCGTGACATTACTCGTCTAACCAACCTCTTAACCGTGACATACCCAGCGGTGAAAGGTGAAGTGAACCCTGTTGATTTTATTGCTATTGAGTCCCTGCGAGCCTTTCGCCCAAAAATATATGACATAATCCGCAAAAATCCTAAATTCTTTGCAGGAAATGCGGATGCGGAAGGTTCTCTAATCCCGACATTGGAAGAAATCAAAGATTTTCACGATTCGTGGGTGACTAAGTTTGAAGATGACGAGGATAAAGAACCAGTTAAACGGCTGCTCTTACAGCTTTTTCCTAAGTTAGAAGCCGTTTGGCATAATACCTACTCCCCTGCCCAAGACGAGTCTATATGGGGCAAGCAATTACGTATTTGCAGCTTAGATAGATTTCCCAACTACTTCCGTTTAGTATTAACACAAGATGAATTCTCGGATGCTGAGATTAAAGCAATTTTTGCCTTGGCAAAAGATGCAGAGGCATTTGGGAAAAATCTTGTAGAACTCGTTCATCAAAAACGCTCTGATGGCACAACGCAAGTTCGGGCATTTCTTGAACGGCTTGAGGATTACCCTGAACAAGAAATTCCTACCAATTGTATTCCTTCAATTGTGAAAGCTTTGTTTGATGTTGGCGACCAGCTTTTGCCTCCGGAAGACGAACCGCAGGGAATTTTTGATTTTGGTAATGACATTAGAATTGAACGCCTGATCTCACGATTGTTGCGTCGGATTGACGAACCAGCACGGTTTGAAACCTTGAAAGAGGCAATATCAAACGGTAATGCCTTATCCATAATTGTGCGCGAAGTAGCAGCCTTGGGTCAGGAACAAGGTAAGTATGGAGCAGACGAATCTATCCCTGCAGAGGAATGCCTCCAGAGTGTAGAACACCTTAAAGAACTTGAAGGAATAGCCTTGAAGCGTCTGCGAGATGCTGCACAACAAAACTCCTTACTGCAATCCCCAAAGCTGTCTGAAAATTTACACTATTGGCAAAGTTGGGCAGGACAAGAGGAAGTCAAGCAATGGGTTGAAAATATTATTGAGGATGACGAAGGGCTAGTTAATTTCTGGGAGAATTTGCTGCCAAAAGATTTTAGTCAGGATGGGTCGAAAGAAACTCAAAAAACAGGCTACAAACTTGACCTTAGCTGGCTCGAACCCTATCTCGAACCATCGGCGATCGTTGAGCGAATGAGTAGTCTCGCTGAAACGAGCGAGTTAACAGAAGATGGGAAAAATGCGATCGCCCAATTTATCCAAGAATATGAGATGCAGCAGCAGGGAGAAAGCTCGGATTAGGCAAGGATTTAGGCGGTCGAATAGCAGTGCTAGAGCGGCGATCGGGTAATCCAAATAATGTGGAGAGTATGACGCAACTGGCGACGAACGTTAGAAACTCATGGTTCAGGGAAGCAAGTAGGGCTAGTTCCTAAATTTATTCCTAATAGAGCGCTTGACTCTGTTGATTGACTGTGTATAATCAACATATAACAAAGGATCATTTAAATGTTTGGGTGTCAACAGATACTACTCAAGCCTGACAAAGAACTCAAGGCGGTTCTAGAATAGATTTGCCAAGAATCAAACAAACTACACAATTGTGCGGTTTATTACGCTCGTCAAATATACTTCAAGGGTCATACTTACGTTCGTCCGTTTGACGTAATTAACGCATTAAAGCGCAATCCTCATTACGGGGCTTTATGCGCTCAAGCTGCTCAACAGACTTGTGGTGCTGTTGGTGAATCGGTAAAATCTTTCAAAGGATCGATCGAGTTATTTCGGGAAGACAAGCTTGAATTTAAACCAAAATTCCCAAATTACCGTACTACTGGCGGACTTCATTTGGTAGCTTATCCGAAGCAAGCGCTTGGGAAAAAGTTGATTGATGGTCAAATTTCAATCCCTCTCGGACAAAAAGTAAAAGCTTGGTTTGGACTGAAGAATTTTCAAGTCCCAATGCCTTCCAACTTAGACTATGCCAATATTCGAGAAATTAGAATTCTCCCCAGAAATGGCTGTTTTTACGCCGAATTTGTTTACAAGTCAATCAGTGTCCAAGGTGTCGTAGACAATCAAAAAGCTTTAGGCATCGATCGCGGTATTGATAACTGGCTTACTTGCGTCAGTAACTCAGGGACAAGCTTTATTATTGATGGCAAGCATTTAAAGTCGGTCAACCAGTGGTACAACAAGCGGGTGGCAACTTTGATGGAGGGCAAACATAATGGTTTTTGGTCGCATCAATTGGCGCGATTAACCGAAAAACGAAACCGTCAGATACGCGATGCCGTGAATAAAGTAGCTCGTTTACTCGTCAATCACTGTATCGAGAACAGAATCGGTGTTATTGTTTTTGGGTGGAACAAAGAACAGAAAGATTCTGCCAATATGGGCAAAAAGACCAATCAAAAGTTTGTTCAAATCCCTACGGCACGACTAAAGAATCGAATCGCTCAACTGTGCGAACAGCACGGCATTAAGTTTGTCGAAACTGAAGAAAGTTACACGTCTAAAGCATCATTTGTAGACCGTGACTTTCTACCTACAATCGGTGAAAAACCTGATGGGTGGAAGGAAGCGGGTAGGCGGGTAAAACGCGGTTTGTACCGGACGGGTGCGAAAAACTGGTACATCAATGCTGACTGCAATGGGGCCGCCAACATTTTGAGAAAAGTAGCGACAATGTTAAGGCTTGACCTTGACGGAGTTGGTAGAGGTGTCTTGACAGCGCCCTCAAGAATTGCCATTTGGTAGTTTCTTCAGAATCTCCGTGCGTTTTACGCCGGAGAGTGTCAATCCTTTACTTCAATCAGCTCTATTGGTAGTCTGGCGGGGAATAGGGCGCGTATTAGCTGACCCACACCCACAGAACGCTGCTCGCGAACAAACACCAAGGGCACCAAAGCAAACAGTCGCAGGACGGCTGAGAGAGCAAAGGCCATTGGCAAACCACCGAAATGAGCCAGACTTGCGACATAGCTACCAACAGTGATTCCCATCGCCCCAGTGATTCCAGGAACCGCCGCCGCAATAGCAAAATAAATCGACTGATTGCGTAGCGGCGTCACCGACATCATCAGATTGCCACTGCACAGGTCAATCGCTGCCCAAGTCCCCCCGGCCACTATATGCAACAAGGGGAACCAAGCCCAAAGGAAAAAGGGAGAAGTTCCAGCTTCTAGCCACAATAGAGGCGTCAGAGCCACCAAGACTCCAACAGTTATCATCACGGGGCGATTACCAATCCGGTCAGCCAGTCTGCCCCAGAACATCAGCATCAGCAAGTTAGCACCAGCTCCGAAGCTGTTATAGAGCGTTACCACGCTGACATCGAGGTGGAGATCCCCCAGCAAGTAGAGGTTAAAGAAGGGAGCGCTAATGTTAACCGCAAAGCTCCAGAAACCTGCGTAAATAAGAAACCTCAAAAAATTCGCATCCTGGAAGAAGCTAAAAACAGTCTCCCAAGGCGACAGGTGGTCTGTATCCGAATCGGTGGCTTGTAAAAGCTTTGGATTCACATCAGTCATCCAGAAGTGAACGACCAGACTGATTATCCCCAGCAGGATTCCCAGAACCAAGACCGCACCGAAGCCAGAGAGCGAGCCACCGGGCCACTTCGATACTGCTAGACCCAGAAGCGGCACAGCGATGAGATTGGTTAAGGTCACAACACTATTGCGAAACCCAAAATACCGCCCCCGCAATCGCTCTGGTACTAACACAGCCATCCAGCTAAAAAAGGAAGCACGCCCCAAAGCTTCCATGATATTAGTCACCCAGATAATTGCCAGTGTCAACACTACCAACTGATGTGCAGCGATACGAGATGCGCCCACCAACCAAATCCCTAGCACAACCAGCAACCACAGCAGCCGCGACGACCCAAAAATAAACAGG
>Ga0164304_10000244_pt1 | contig 13994 bp, 10 predicted proteins | sample Whisoiple_217_MG_FD_110216 | JGI IMG/M metagenome (GOLD analysis project Ga0164304, IMG submission 110216) | Soil microbial communities amended with pyrogenic organic matter from upstate New York, USA - Whitman soil sample_217_MG | ecosystem: Environmental > Terrestrial > Soil > Agricultural...
CACCGCGTCGGAGCCGGTCAGATCGGTCGCCCGGTAGTCCACCAATTCTGCCCGCGCCCCTATCCCGTGCCGAAAGGCGTCCAGCGCGTCATGGTCGCCGTTGCTGCCGGGAAAGGTCACGACAGCGATTCCACGGCTCATCGCACAACCTCCGTCGAGTGAATCTCGGTCACATTTCCGATCTCGAATTGCTCGATTACGGGATTGGCGAGGAGCTGCTCGGCCATCTTCGTGACCGCGTGTTTCGCGGCGTCGACCGTCGGAGCATCGACATCGACCACGACATGCCGCCCAACCCGGACGCGCGCGACGCCGGCGTGGCCGAGCATGGCCAGTCCGCCCTTGACGGCCTCGCCCTGTGGATCGCTGACGCCGTCTTTCGGCATCACGATGACCTCGACTCGCCAGCGCGAATCTGTCACGCCGTCATCTCCTCCCGGGTTTGCCTGAGCCACTGCTCAAGCGTTCGCCCGGTAATGCGCTCAAATGCCTCGAGGTAGCGGAGCTGTGTCCCGGCGATAACGTCAAGCGGCAGGTCAGGTCCTGGCGCCTCGCGATTCCATCCAGATTCGATGAGCCAGTTACGGACATACTGTTTATCCCAGCTCTCAGGCTCACCGCCAGGGCGCCACGTCGACGCATCCCAGAACCGCGAACTGTCAGGGGTGAGCAATTCGTCAATCAACACCAGAATGCCGTCGATATAGCCAAACTCGAATTTGGTATCGGCTATGAGGACATCTCGCCCCGCGGCTCGCTGGGCAGCGAATTGGAAGACGGCAAGGCTGAGCGCCTCGAGCTCGTCGGCCAGATTGCGACCAACTTCGTCACGCAGCTCGGCGATCGTGATGTTCTGGTCGTGGCCGGCATCGTTCTTGCGAGCCGGGGTGAAGATTGGCTCGGGTAATTGCGCGCTCATCTTCAGCCCCGAAGGCAATCCGTGCCCGGCGACCGATCCACTGCGCTCGTATTCGACCCAACCCGATCCCGCCAGGTAGCCACGCACGACGCACTCGACGGGAATCCGCTCCGCTCGGCGCACAATCACCGACCGGTCCGCGAGGGCTTCGGTCAACGGCCGCGACCAACCGAGTTCGGCCAGCCTCTCCCCGGTCAGATGGTTCGCCACGATCCCATTGGTCTCGCCGAACCAATAGTTCGAAAGCTGCGTCAGGACCACTCCCTTGTCATGGATTGATGTTGGCAGGACGACGTCGAATGCTGATATGCGATCCGACGCGACCATCAGGAGTCGATCGTTTCCCAGGTCGTACGTGTCGCGCACCTTGCCTGAGTGAGCCAGTGGCGCAGGTATCTTGAGCAGGGAACTCGCCATCACGAATACGATCTCTCAGCTGCAACGACTGGTGACAAACCGGCGCGTTCGAAGCTTTCGTTGAGGTGCTGGAGCTGCTCGGTTGGATCGAAAAGCGCATCAATCTGTTCAACCGACAACATTGAGCGAACCGTTTCGTCCGCCTCGATCGCATCCCTGAATGGGCGACCTCCATCCCAGCTCGCATGTGCATGGCCCTGGACGAGCTTGTAGGCCGACTGCCGGTCCGTGCCCGCATCGACCAGGGCGAGCATCACACGCTGCGAATAGACCACTCCGCCGCTGGCGTTGAGGTTGGCAAGCATCCGCTCCGGGTAGACCACCAGGCCGGAGATGAGCTCGGTGAGGTCAGCCAGCATGAAGTCGACCACGATGCACGCGTCCGGGAAAATCACGCGCTCGGTCGAGCTATGCGATATGTCGCGCTCGTGCCACAGGGCAATGTTCTCGAGCGCCGTCATCGCATATCCGCGAACCAACCGCGCCAGCCCGGAGATTCGCTCCGATGCATGAGGATTGCGCTTGTGCGGCATGGCCGACGAACCCTGATTCCCTTCCGGGAACGGCTCCTCAGCCTCGCGTACTTCGCTGCGCTGCAAATGACGGATTTCGAGCGCCATCTTCTCGAGCGTTCCGGCCAGCCCGGCCAGCACCGACATGAAATGGGCGTGGCGGTCACGCTGGACGATCTGGGTCGAGACCGGCTCAACACCGAGGCCGAGCGCGTCACAGACTTCCTGCTCGACTTCCGGCGGCACGTGGGCGTGCGTACCAACGGCGCCGGAGATCTTCCCGACGGCGATTTGACTCCGTGCCTCCTCGAGTCGATCGCGCTGCCGTCCCAGCTCGTCGTACCAGACGAGTAGCTTCATGCCGAAGGTCGTTGGCTCCGCGAACACTCCGTGCGTGCGCCCAATCGTCAGGGTCTCGCGATGCTCGATCGCACGTCGACCAACTGCTTTCCGCAACGCGTCGATGTCCGCCAGCAGGAGACTTGCGGCATCCCGGGCCTGGATCGCCAGACCGGTGTCGATGACGTCCGAGCTGGTCAGGCCGAGGTGAATAAAACGCGATGCGTCGCCGACCGTCTCACCGGTGGCGCGCAGAAAGGCAATGGTGTCGTGGTCGACTTCGCGCTCGATCTCGGCCATCCGCTCGAGGTCGCAAGCGGCGGCGCGGATCTTCACCATTGCCTCGGCCGGGATGCGGCCGCGACGATACCACGCCTCGCAGACCTGTATCTCGACCTGGAGCCAGGCGTCGATCTTCCGCCGCTCGGTCCAGATCTCTCCCATTTCGGGACGGGTATAGCGGTCGATCACCGCGTTTTATGTCTCCAGGGATTACTACGCACCGGTCGCTGTGCACGCAAAGTATAGCCGGTCCGGATGTCCCGTCCCATCGGGTACCTGCCACATCTTGGGATCCGTGTACGTATGGTATAGACTGGCCCTTGCAGGGCGCGAAACCAGATGTCCGTACACATAGCGCCAGGACTCGGCTGTTGAGGTAGGCCGAGTTGACGAGGCGGGAGTCGATCGAATTATTCGGCGGGTGGCTCCCCGGTTTGCACTACCGTCAGGATCGGGCGAAAACTGCGCGGCGACGCGCCAACAGTACCCATCCACGTGCCAGTACTCCTTGCCCTGCCACACATCTGAATTCGCGTTCGTCGCTGCCGACTGCCGGTATTGCCGCAGCCTGGTTTGCGATGCGCTGGACCTTGGGCGGAGGACGTCTCTATGTGCGGCATTTTCGGCTATGTTGGCAAGGAAACTGAACTCGGCGAAACGGTTCTCGACGCGCTCAAGCTCCTCGAATATCGTGGATACGATTCCTGGGGTGTGGGGATCGCCGTCGATGGCGTGATCGAGATCCAGAAACAGCCCGGCAAGATCGCCTTTGCCACGGTCGACATGCCGCCCGCCGAGATCGGCTTTGGCCACACCCGCTGGGCAACCCACGGCGGCGTCACCCAGGCAAACGCACATCCGCATCTCGGCCAAACCGGTCGACTTGCGGTCATTCATAACGGCATCGTCGAGAACTTCAGGGACTTGAAGGACGGCCTCACCGCGCGGGGTCACCAGTTCAAATCCGAGACGGACTCGGAGGTCATCGCCCATCTCCTCGAAGAGAAGCTCACGGGCGGTGAGGAAGACACGCTGCGAGCGTTCCGCGAGGCATTCAGCGAGTTGGACGGTCTCAGCGCGGTAATTGCGCTCGACCTCGGCAGTCGTTCCCTGATCGCAGCCAAATCGGTCTCGCCGCTCGTGGTCGGTCGCGGACCGGACAGTGTCACCATCGCCTCGGACGCGCTCGCCCTCCACGGTCATGCGGACGAGGTGCTGTACCTCGAGGATTGGCACCTGGTTGAGCTGACGAAGCATGGCATCTCAGTTTTCGACCGGGAGTCGCTGGAACGGGTCGAGGGCGACTGGGTACCACTCCAACTCGAGGAGCGCGATGTCTCGCTCGGAACGCACCCGCATTTCATGTCGAAGGAGATGCACGAGCAGCCCGCCGTGCTGGAACGACTTGTCAATGAAGGCGAAGACGACATCAAGGCGCTCGCCAAGGCAATCGACGATTCCTTTGGGACCTTCCTGGTTGGCTGTGGGACCGCGTCGTACGCGGCGCTCAGCGGGGCGTATCTATTCAGTCGCATCGCCGCAAAGCACGTCAATTTCGCAGTTGGCTCCGAGTTCAAGTACCACGAGCATTTCCTGACGCCGAAAAGCCTGGTGGTCGCCCTATCCCAGTCCGGCGAGACGGCCGACGTAATCGAGTCGATGCTGGCCGCCCGGACGCGCGAGGCGAGGCTCGGGGCGCTTGTAAATGTCCCGCGGTCGACGCTGGATCGACTGGTCGATGTCCGCGTGCCTTTGCGGGCAGGGCCGGAGCAGTGCGTCCTGTCGACGAAGGCGTACACAGCCAAGGTCGCGGCCTTGCTACTCACGGCGCATGCCTTGAACGGGACATGGGACGAGGGTCGCGAGTTGGTGCTGCGCGCCGCGAATGGGTTACGCGAGATGCTGACCGAGCCCTGGATCGATCTGGTCCGGGATGTCGCAGGCTCCGTCTATCAACACGATCATCTCTTCGTGATCGGCCGCGGGCTCGCATATCCGACCGCGCTCGAAGCGGCGCTCAAGATCAAGGAAGTCAGCTACATCCACGCCGAGGGTTTTGCCGGCGGCGAACTCAAACATGGCGTCATCGCTCTGATCGCTCCAGGCACGCCGTGTGTTGTCTATGCGCCGAACGACGAGACGCGAGCGGATATTATTTCCGGAGCGATGGAACTCAAAAGCCGCGATGGGTACATTATCGGGGTAAGTCCTACAATCGATCCCGTATTTGATGTTCACATACCGGTTCCCGACGTGGGTGACGCTTCGCCACTGGTGAATGCGCTGCCCGCCCAAATGCTTGGATATCATGCGGCCCTGCTCCGGGGGAACGACCCCGACAAGCCGCGCAACCTGGCGAAGAGCGTCACAGTGAAGTGATCACGCACAGCTATATCGACACGCACACGCATCTCGATGATTCGCAGTTCAGCGACGACCTCGATTCAGTTCTGACCGATGCAACGGCGGCCGGTGTCTCAGGCATGGTCAACATCGGCTACTGCCCTGAACGATGGACGACCACCCTTGCCCTGGCCGAGCGCTACCCACAGGTGCGATACGCGCTCGGCCTGCACCCGGGCAACGCGGACGAGTGGTCAGAGGCGCTGATCGGCGACCTCGCAGCGCTCGTCGAACAGACCGACCCGGTCGCCATCGGCGAGATTGGTCTGGACTATTACTGGACCCAGGACAACAAGACCGTGCAACGAACCAGCTTCGAGCGTCAAACCGAGCTCGCTTACTCCCGCAAGTTGCCGATCATCATTCATCAGCGAGATGCCGCAGAAGACGTCGCCGCAATCCTGCGAAATGCCCCTGACGACCTCCGGATAGTGCTCCACAGCTTCGATGGCGATCCCGGGTTATTTGAGCTTGCCCGGGAACGCGGCTGGATGCTCGGCGTCGGTGGCCTGATGACGCGGCGACAATCCGAAGAGCTGCGATCCGGCTTGCCGCAATTTCCGCTGGAGCAGGTGCTGCTCGAAACCGATTCGCCATACCTGGTGCCATCCGGCATCAAGGCTCGGCGCAACTCGCCGGTCATGATCCCGTTGATCGCGGAGCGACTGGCCGGGGTAATCGATCGAACCGTGGCCGAGATTGCGGCCACAACCACTCGCAACGTGGAACGGGTCTTCGGATTGAAGGCATCGGTGGCCAGTTCATGACGGACCTCTTGCTCGCCAGCAATAACCCAGGCAAACTGGAGGAACTTCGAGCCCTCCTGCCATCTGACGTTGTCGTGCGATCGCTCAGCGATGTGAGTCTGGGACCGCCTGAAGAAACGGGCGACACGATCGCCGAGAACGCAGCCCTGAAGGCGCTAATCGCGGCGCGGGCGAGCGGGTTGTTGACGCTGGCGGACGATTCGGGACTCGAAGTCGTGGCTCTGGACGGTCGTCCGGGTGTTCGATCGGCACGCTTTGCGGGAGAGGAGGCGACGCATCAGCAGAATAACGACCTCATGTTGCAGTCGATGGCGACGGTCCCCGAAAACCGGAGAGCCGCACAATTCGTTTGCACATTGGCACTCGCAAATCCGGAGGGTGTGCTCGCAAGCGCCACCGGACGGTGCGTCGGCTCGATCGGGTACGAGCCACGCGGAGCCAACGGTTTCGGGTACGACCCGATCTTCGTCCTGCAGGACGGACGCACTATGGCGGAGCTTGGCTCGGCCGAGAAGAATCAAATAAGTCATCGCGGAAAGGCGCTGCGGGAGATCTTGCCAGCAGTATTGATCGCCATCGGCGCCCATCGTTTTCATGCGCAAGGAGCAGGTCAATGATGACCCAGTTGTCCACGAGCGCCGTTCACAGTTCGTTCGGTGAGTGGGCATTTGCAGCGGTGCAGAACGGACTGCACCCGATGATCTACGTTGTCGGAACACGCGGAAAGAGCACCGTCGCTCGACTCCTCGACACCATCGCCCGGGAATCCGGTCTGCGAACCGCCCTCCGTACCGATACCGGTGTGGAGATCGAAGGCAAACGCCAGCTCGGCGATATTCATCCCATGGTCGAAGTACTCGAATGCCTCGACGCCGGCGAGCTCGATCTCGCTATCATCGAGATGGATTGGAGCGATCTGCACACGCTTCCTGTTGGCGAACGTCAACCGGGTGCGGTGATCGTTTCGACCATTTGCCCGCACAAGGAATACTGCCTGCTCGAGGACACGAAGCGGGCAATCGCCGGGCTGAAGGCGCTGCTGCTTTCAACGCCAGAGTCGACCATGATCGCCGCCGACATCGACGATTCAGCCTTTCCCTCGCTGAACGATGCCAACTTCCAAAGCATGATCTTGACCACGGCCAGCGAAGAGCATCCGTCGCTGCGACGCTTCCTCGGCCAGGGTGGCCTCGCTGCCTGGACCAGCGACCATGATCTGGTCGTCGGCTCGCAGGATCGGGTCTTTGTGCGCATGCCCATTGCCGAGATCCCGGTCACGCTCGACGGCGCGGTGCTTTTCCAGATGCGAAATGTGATGCTGGCCTCAGCGGTTGCGACAGCAATCGGCCTCCCGGCGGAGTCGGTTCAGCGCGGGTTGCTGCGAGTGCATCCCGATCACGCCAACCTGCCCACCAGCCTCAACTCGTTCGTGACCGATTCTGGGATTAGGGTGCTGATCGATCGGCCGAGCCCGTCCTGGTTCATCGGTCCCCTGCTCCGGGCGGCGCGGGGCATGAAGCCGAAGCGGACGATATTCGTGGTCGACTACCGCGACATGGCCAATCACGATGATTCGGTCGAAGTCGGGCGAATGATCGGCCGCAACGCGAGCATGTGCGTCATGATCAACGACGACAAATCGCTGGCCAGCGTCATGGCGATTAAGGCCGGAATGGCCCAGAACGATGTGCCGCCGCCAATCGCGCATGTCGACACCCTGCCGAAGGCGATCCAACGAGCCCTGGCCGCGGCGCGGGAGGACGACCTGATCGTTGTCGTCACCAATCAGGTCCAGACGGTCTACCGCACGCTGGCGCGGCATCGGGTGGCGGACCCGTCTCCGATCAAGTAACCGAATCCTCGGGTCAGCTGGCGATCGGCTCGCTGACCCGAACCCGATCCGCACCCAGGGCAGCGCGAAGCTCCTCCGCCAGATCGTCGTCCCACTCCACCCGGTGCTTGCGATTTACAACTCGCACCAGCCGGCCACCCACAGTCAGCTCGAACTCGACTCGATCCGGGCCATCGTGGTCGTTCAAGATCGCATCAAGCTTCTGCAACACTTCAACATCCTGCCAGTAGTTGTCGGACTTTGGCAGCATGAGCAGGATGCGGCGCGAAGGAACATCGGGCTCGATTGGCGTGACGTCGGTATTGATCTTGTCGACGATGATTTGCAATTGGTCATTGCGGCGATCGACCTTGCCGGTGATCTCGATGATCTGGTCGGCTTCGAGGCCGGTACCGAACTCCTCATAGACCGCTGGGAACAGCACCGCCTCGATACGGTCGGTCAGGTCTTCGATCTCGATCGCGGCCATCGTCTTGTTCTGGCGCGTCGAAATCCGGCGCACGCTTCGGATGGACGCGATGACACGAACCGGTTGCGCCGTCGGGATCTCGGGCAGCCGGATGATCTCCGCATACCCCTCCGGTAACCGACCCCTGATGACGTTGGCCAGCGGATGTGAGCTGAGGTAGAGGCCGATTGCCTCCTTCTCGAAGGCCAGCAGCTCCCGTTGCCCGAGCGGCGGGCCATCCAGAGTCAGGTTGGCAACGCTTGCGGTGGCAGCCTCTTCTGCTCCGAACAGGCTGGTCTGACCGCGCGCCTTCGCTTTATGTCGCGTTTGTCCGGCAGATATCGCGCGGTCTAGATTCGCCAGGACTGCGCCGCGCTCGCCGAAGCAATCGAGCGCTCCGCCCTTGGCGAGGCTTTCGAACACCCGCCGCGAGACCGCGTTCCAGTCGACGCCCGAGCAAACTGCATCCAGGCTGGCGAACATCTCGCCGGGCTGATCGGCGCGGGCATCCAGGATCGCCTGGATCGCGCCGTCACCGACATTGCGCACGGCGCCGAGCCCGAAGCGGACCGCCTCGCGGCCATCGACGGTCTGCTCGACCGAAAAGTCTCGAACGCTGCGATTGATGTCCGGCGGCAAGACTTCAATTCCTGCTCGCCGGCATTCGGAAACGTCGTAGACGACTTTTTCGGTCGAGCCGATGTCGACTGACAAAACCGCGGCCATGAACTCGACTGGGTAATGCGCCTTCATGTACGCGGTTTGTGCCGCGATCACCGCATAGGCGGCGCTGTGGGACTTGTTGAAGCCATAGCCGGCGAAGCGCTCGATCATGTCGAACAGCTCCGCCGCGATCGATTTGTCGATCTTGTTCTCCACGCAGCCGTCGACGAACCGCTTGCGCATCTTGGCCATCTCTTCGGGCAACTTCTTGCCCATGGCTTTGCGCAGGCCGTCGCCTTCGGCCATCGAGAATCCGGCTAGCCGGTTGGCGATCTGGATGACCTGCTCCTGGTAGAGCGTGATCCCGTACGTCTCGGCCAGGATCGGCTCAAGTTCCGGATGGATGTAGATGCACTCCGTCTCGCCATTCTTGCGGGCGAAGAACTCAGGCGCCATCGTCATCGGGCCCGGCCGGATCAATGCCATCAGCGCGACCACATCTTCGAATCGGCGCGGCTGGATATCGGTCGTCATCTTGGTGGTCATGCCACCTTCCAATTGGAAGATGCCGACGGTGTCCCCTCGCCGCAGCAGAGCGAACGCTTCCTCGTCCTCGAGCGGAATCGTGTCGACGGTCAGGCTCGGATCCTTCGCGTGCGCGCTCTCGACCGCCTTCCCCAGGATGGTCAGTGTGGACAGGCCAAGAAAGTCCATCTTGAGCAGGCCGATATCTTCGAGCAGGCCCATCTGGTACTGCGTTGTGACATCGCCCTCGCTCTTGCCGCCGGCGCGCTGGAGCGGCACGTGCTGGACCAAAGGATCGCGCGAGATGACGACACCGGCGGCGTGCGTGGACGCATGCCTGGCCAACCCCTCCACCCGGCGCGCGGCATCGATCACGTTTCGCGCCTGCATGTCCGAGTCGTAAAGCGCCTGAAGTTCGGGCACCCGCTCCATCGCCTTGTCGATAGTCACGCCCGGACCCGTCGGGATCAACTTGGCGATCCGGTCGATGTCCGGGAATGGCAATTCCATTGCCTTGCCGATGTCTCGCACCGAGGCCTTGGCTGCCAGCGTTCCGAAGGTGACGATCTGGGCGACGCGGTCGTCTCCGTATTTGTCGACGACGTACCTGATGACCTTGTCCCGACCGGTATCAGCGAAGTCGATATCGATGTCCGGCATCGAGATGCGGGAAGGATTCAGGAAGCGCTCGAAGATCAACCCGTGCTTGAGCGGGTCGAGCGCGGTGATGCCGAGGGCGTAGGTAACGATGCTGCCGGCGGCAGACCCCCGGCCCGGCCCAACCAGGATGTCCTGCTCGCGGGCGTAGCGGATAAAGTCCCAGACCACGAGGAAGTAGTTGGTGAACCCCATCGACTTGATGACGCCCAGCTCATATTCGAGCCGATCACCGACCTCTCCAGCGTCATGTCCGTAGAGGTGCTTCACTCCATCCCGGACCAGGTGCTCCAGGTAGCTATCGGAGGTGAAGCCGTCGGGGACATCGAAGTCCGGAAGCTGATAGCCCCGGAAACTGAGGTCAACGTCACACATCTCCGCTATGCGAATCGTGTTCGATAACGCTTCGGGGGCGTCCTTCAAGATGTCCCACATCTCCTGCGGACTCTTGAAGTAGAGCTGGTCCGATTCGCTCTTGAGCCTCTTCGGGTCAGATAGCGTCGTGTTGGTCTGGACGCATACGACCAGGTCCTGGATCGGCGCATCCTCGGGCGAGACGTAGTGCACATCGTTCGTCGCGACGAGCGGCACGCCCAGCTCGCGGGCCATGGGAATCAAGTGATCGTTGGCGAGCTTCTGCTCCTTGATCCCGTGATCCTGGATCTCGAGGAAGAAGCGCTCCGGACCGAAGATCTCCGCAAGCGTTCCCGCATAGTCGCGCGCTTTCGCAATCTGCTCGTGGATGATGTTGTTGGCAACCGGCCCGCCCAGGCATGCCGATGTCGCGATCAGCCCTTCCTTATGCTGCTGCAGCATCTCGAGGTCGATCCGCGGCCGGTAATAGAAACCTTCCAGACTCGCCTTCGAGGCCAGCTGAAGCAGGTTCCGGTAACCCTGGATGTTCTCAGCCAGCAGAAGCAGGTGATAGGACTTGCGATCCCGGACCGATGCCTTGCCCTCGGCCAGGTACGCCTCGATCCCGACGATCGGGTGCAGCCCCGCCTTTGTCGCCTGCCGATACCACTCCAGCGACGCGTACATCACCCCGTGATCGGTCACGGCGACATGCTGGATGCCGACCTCATGCGCCCGGTTGATGTATTCCGGAATCCGGCCGAGGCCGTCGAGCAGCGAGTACTCAGTATGCAGATGTAGATGCGCGAACTCGGTCGCCAAGGCTGGGTTCTCCGGCACGGTTCCTGGGGAATCCGGGATTGCTTTCCGGCCCCCTAATCGTATTGCGAAACGGCCGAACGCTCAACGTTCGGACACGGGCGAGGATCGTCTGAAAACAGTGATCCCTGGTCCGGTGCGGGCGGGAATCGGACCAGGGATCTGCCAAATCGTACTGAATTGAAATCGATCTAGGCGGCAACCCCGCTTTTGACCGCGACGCCAGAGGCGCCAACCATGTGGCGGGCCTGCTGAACCATGATGCGCAGCATGTTCCGCATGTTCTCCCGGTACTCCGTCGGCACTGTCTCGTCCTGGAGCATCTCGAGTACCTCGCCGAGGGCCGGCTCGTTGGACAAAAGGCTGGTGACATCGCGGGGGAGAAACCCGGCCGACGCAAGCAAGGCATCCAGCGCGCCCTGATCCAGTCCCATCGCTGTGCCGAGCCGATCGACAGCATCGCGGGTCGGCATGCGCGCGCCGCTCTCCAGCCGCGAAACATAGCTGTGATCAAAATCGGCGCGTTCCGCCAACTTGCTCTGGGAGACTCCGTGCCGCTCCCGAAGGGTCTTCAGGAGTGATCCGAACTCCTTACCGCTCATCCAAACACCTGTGACTTTCTGGCACTGATGTGCCGATCCTCGCCCGCAAGTCACAAGACAGGTGACTTGTGGACAAGATCGTAGCAAGTCAATGCCCCGGTGTCAATTCCCCTGTCACAGCTCCCGGCGATATGCCAGTACTGCGCCAGCAGTGGCATTAACCATTGTTGGCCCGGCCAGCGACGAGTCCGACTGTATTTAGGTGTCGTTAATGCCGGAAAATGGGGGTATGTCGCGAGTCGATTGCTATACTTTCGTGCGGCTGCGGCCGTTCTGACGCGATTCTGCCCCGTCCGGAGAACTCCCCTGACAGCTCAGCTCCTACGCGGTGCCGGCCTCTCCGGCCGGCTCAGAACCGAGATCGACCTCGCCATCCAGCGCCTGATCCTCGCCGGCGGACCCCCGCCAACCCTTGCCACGGTGCTGGTTGGAGCCGATCCCTCTGCCTGCGCCTATCGCGCGTCGATCGAACGGACGCTCGCTCGGGTCGAGATTGCCCATCTCGCAGTCGACGTCGCCGACTCGATCAGGCACGAGGAGTTCAGCCGGGAAATTCGACGGCTCAGCGACGACCCGGCGATCACCGGTATCCTCGTGCTGATGCCGCTGCCTGCCCACCTGCCACAGTCGCTGGTCTATGAGAATCTCAGTCCGCTAAAGGACGTGGATGGCATCACACCGGTCAATGCCGGGCGGATGCATATGGGCCTCCCCGCCCTGCGCCCGAGCACACCCCAAGGCGGGATCGAGCTGCTCGACCACTACGGGATCGAGATCGAGGGCCGGCGGGCAGTCGTAATCGGCCGCAGCAATGTCGTCGGCCGGCCACTCGCCTCGCTCCTGGTCCAGCGCCATGCGACGGTCACGATCTGCCATCGCCGCACCGTCGACCTCCCGTCAATCACCCGCCAGGCCGACATCCTCTGTGTGGCAGCCGGTCACGCCGGTCTGGTCACCGTTGACATGGTCAAACCCGGCGCGGTTGTGCTGGATTTCGGAGTCAATGCGGTCGCCGAAGGCATAACCGGCGATGTCGCCTTTGACGAAGTGTCCGGGATCGCCGGCGCGGTCACGCCGGTCCCGGGCGGAACCGGACCGGTAACTGCGCTGGTGCTGGCTCGTAACACGGTCGCCGCCGGGTTCGCGTCGCTCGGGGGTTCACTTGATGCGGTCCAGGAGCTGACACGCGTCGTAGCTGAGCTCGGACCTCGCCTAAGCCACGGGTAGACCGGCATCGATTTCAGGTCGGGCGACCGGCCGGATGTGCTATCTTTTGTTGCCGCGATGGGGTGTCGTCTAACGGTAGGACGCCTGACTCTGAATCAGGTAGTTGGGGTTCGAATCCCTGCACCCCAGCCACGCGAAAACTTGGTTCAACTGAGCGGTTGCTGACGTCGCGCGAGTGCACTCGCGCGATTATTCATGCCGCGACCTCGACTCCGCCGGGCACGACCCGGATCACGTCAAGGTCGGCGATTGGGCTGCCGGCGACCTGCTCCGGATCCGCGGTCGTCAGCAGCACTTGCGAACCGAACGTCCGAATCGTCGCCAGCAGGGTTTCGCGGTGGTTCGCATCGAGCTCGCTGAGCACATCGTCCAGCAGAAGGACCGGCCGCTCCCCCAGCACCGAAATGACGTCGGCCTCGGCAAGCTTCAGTGCGACCACCGCCAACCGCTGTTGGCCGCGCGAGCCAAACGATGACAGCGGCCGCTCGTCAATCAGCAGCTCGAGATCATCCCGGTGCGGTCCGATCAGCGTCACTCCTCTGCGGAGCTCGTCGTCTCGCCGGATGCGGATCAACGTCTGAAACTCGCGAAGGGCGACGGCGCGCACCTGCTCTGGCTGGTCGTCGGCCCGACCCGCCAACAGGAAGTCGGCGCCGAGATTTGGCGCGTATCTGGCGGCAAGGGTCGCCGACGCGGTAAACAGGCGCGCGCGTTCGGTAAATGCGGCACAGAGGCGGCCGATCACGATCCGCCGCGAAGCCGATACGTATGACCCATGCTCTGCAAGTTGGTCATCCCAGAATCCGAGCTGCTCGATCGCGTTATGTCGGGAAACTGTGCCCTTGGCGAACGACTTAAGCAGGCTATTCCGTTGCTCCGTCACCTTGCCGTATGCAGAGAGCTCAGATACGTAGCGCCGGTCGATCTGGCTGATCAGTAAATCCATAAATCGGCGACGGCCCTGGGGCGAGCCGCTAACGAGATCGAGATCCTCGGGCGTGAACAGGACGGACTTGAGCGTGCCTACAGCGTCCAGCACACGCCGGGGTTGCTGGTTGACGCGAACGACCTTGCGGAGCGGTCCGCCGGCCTCCTCGGCTCGCTGCAAGCCAAGCTCGATCGTCAGCTCGCCCTCGTCCGATTCGACGATCCCGACCAGGCGACTGAACGGCGCCACCCCGAGCTCGGTTCCGCTTTCCCAGTTGATG
>Ga0164304_10000245_pt1 | contig 13984 bp, 13 predicted proteins | sample Whisoiple_217_MG_FD_110216 | JGI IMG/M metagenome (GOLD analysis project Ga0164304, IMG submission 110216) | Soil microbial communities amended with pyrogenic organic matter from upstate New York, USA - Whitman soil sample_217_MG | ecosystem: Environmental > Terrestrial > Soil > Agricultural...
CAAATCGATGTCGTTCCACCAAAAGATCTCCAGCAATTCGTTGGCAACACGTACGATTTCAAGATTGTTAAGCTCAATGATGACCGCAAAAATGTCGTGCTCAGCCGGCGCGAGGTGATCGAGCAGGAGCGCAGCGAAAAGCGCCAAAAGTTTATGGAAGGTGTCAATGTGGGCGACCGCGTCACCGGTACCGTGAAAAACATCACCGATTTCGGCGCATTTATTGATTTGGATGGCATGGATGGTCTGCTGCACGTGACGGATATGACGTGGGGCCGACTCGGACACCCCAGCGAGTTATTGAAGGTCGGGCAACAGCTGGAAGTCGTTGTGCTCGACATCAACAAGGAGAAAGAACGCGTCTCGCTGGGACTAAAACAGACGCAGAAAAATCCGTGGGACCAGATTGAGGAACGTTTCCCGGCCGGCCAGCGGGTCAAAGGCAAGATTACCAACCTTGTTCCCTATGGCGCATTTGTTGAGATCGAGGAAGGCGTGGAAGGCCTCATCCATGTTTCCGAACTTTCCTGGACGAAACGGATTATGCGACCTTCCGATATCCTCAGCGTGGGGCAGGAAGTGGAAGCCGTGGTGCTCGGTGTGAATAAGGAGGAGCAAAAAATTTCATTGGGCCTGCGCCAACTGGAGCCGAATCCGTGGGATGAAATCGAGAAGAGGTTCACCATCGGTAGCAATGTGAAAGGCAAGATTCGCAACATGACGGCCTACGGCGCGTTTGTAGAGCTGGAGGAAGGCATCGACGGCATGATTCACGTGTCCGACTTGAGTTGGACTCGCAAGATCAATCATCCGAGCGAAATGTTTAAGAAGGGCGATGAAGTCGAGGCTGTCGTTATCGACATCGACAAAGTCAACCAGCGAATCAGCCTTGGGATCAAACAGCTCACCGAAGATCCGTGGAAGATTATTGATGAGAAGTACAAAATCGGCGATCTGGTGACAGGCAAAGTGACCAAGCTGGCCAGCTTCGGCGCGTTCGTGCAACTGCAGGACGACATTGACGGACTCGTGCACATCTCGCAATTGAGCGAAGATCACGTCGCGAAAGTAAAAGATGTCCTCAAGGTAAGCCAGGAAGTGGAAGCCCGGGTAATCAAGGTAGACAAGGTCGAGCGCCGCATCGGATTATCGATTAAAGCCGCCAATTATTCGGAGGAGCAACTGCGCAAAGAAGTAGAGTCCTTTGACACGCTCCGCCCCGGCGAAGACATGGTCGGTCTGGAAAAAGCCTTCGCCGCCGCCGAGCAGGAAGAATATCGCCCCGGGGATTCCAAGCGCGAAACGAAGGAATCAAAGGAACCGAAGCGCGAGTCGAAGAAGAAATAAGTCCGACTTTTTCCTCGCCCGCAGGAAACGCTCTGAGCAAAATCCAAGCCGGAGTCCCATGCGAGTCTGCTTTTGTCGTTCGAAGTCCAGCTTGAGAGTAATCGCTTCGGCGGCGTTACTGTTGGCGATAGTTGGGTGCGGAAATTCCAGCATTGTTGGCAAATGGCGCATGTCGGGGGGTTCTGATGAAATGGTTTGGGAATTTTCGAGTAACGGCGCTGTCCTTGTCGGAGGTGTGCATGGCAGATACAAATTCGGTGACCAAGACCGAATTAAGATCGAGACGCCGTTCGCCACGACAGTTTATCTGCTAAAAGTTTCCGGCGACCAAATGATTCTGGAGGAACCCGGCGGTGGGAAGCTCGAGTTTACACGGATAAGGCAATAACAAGGGCCCAGCCGACTCAGAACTCGGCGCTGCCGGGCGTGCGCGCGAATGGGATCACGTCGCGAATATTCGAGACGCCAGTAATGAACATCAGTATTCGCTCGAAACCGAGTCCAAACCCGGAGTGCGGCGCAGTCCCATAGCGCCGCAGATCCAGATACCATTTGTAGTCCGCCGGATCCATCCCGTGCTGGCGCATATTTTCCTCCAGCATTTCAAGTCTCTCTTCACGCTGGCTGCCGCCGACGATTTCCCCAATGCCGGGCACCAACAAATCCATTGCCGTAACCGTCTTGCCGTCATCATTAAATCGCATGTAAAAAGGTTTGATCTCCTTCGGAAAATTAAAAACCGTGACCGGACATTTGAAATGTTTTTCGGTCAACCAACGTTCGTGCTCCGATTGCAGGTTCAAGCCGTAATCGACCGGGAATTCAAATTTCTCACCGCTCTTTTTTAGGAGATCGACAGCGTCGGCATATGCGACCCGTTGAAATGGCCGCTCAACGACGAAATCGAGTCGGGGAAGCAACTCTTTATCCACGAATCTGGCGAAAAGGTCCATCTCATCGGGACAATGTTCGCGGGCATCTGCGATCAAATACTTAACGAACTCTTCCGCGAGATCCATATTGCCGTTCAAATCGCAGAACGCCATCTCCGGCTCAATCATCCAGAACTCACTGGCGTGGCGGGATGTGTTTGAGTTTTCAGCGCGGAAGGTCGGGCCAAATGTGTAAACCTTGGACAACGCCAGAGCGAACGCTTCCGCTTCCAACTGGCCGCTCACAGTCAGATAAGTCGGGCGGGCGAAGAAATCCTGCGCGAAATCAATCTCGCCATTTTTTTTCGGGGGATTTTTGATATCGATTGTTGAGACGCGAAATAATTCGCCCGCTCCCTCGCAATCGCTACCGGTGATAATTGGCGTGTGGACATAAACGAATCCGCGCTCCTGGAAAAACTGGTGAACGGCGAAGGCCAGCCGACTCCGCACACGAAAAATGCTGCTGAAAAGATTCGAGCGCGGACGCAGATGCGCGATCTCGCGGAGAAATTCAGGCGTGTGCCCCTTTTTCTGTAGCGGATAGGAATCGTCGGCTGTTCCCACAATCTCGACGTTTTCCGCGACCACTTCCCATTTTTGTCCCTTACCCTGCGAAGCGACCAACCCGCCAGTCACCCTAATGGATCCGCCCGTAGAGAGGCTTTGCACTGCCGCATAATTTGGCAACGAGTTTTTGGCGATGATCTGAAGACTGCGCAGCGATGATCCATCATTCAGCTCGATAAACGAAAAATCTTTCGAATCGCGCCGGGTCCGGATCCAGCCCTGAACGACCATGTTCTTCACGGGCGCCGTTTTGTTCAGCGCGTCTTTGACCGAAGTTGCCGAGCTCACATCAGCAAATTGCCGGAGGATCGGCCTTCGACAAGCGAAACGGTGCGCTTACCACGCGATTAACTTAGCGGCAGCCAATTACCTGATTGCGGCGAAGGTTTAATGCCATTAAGCGACAAGTAAGTGTATTCCTGTAAGAATCGCTCGTAATCAGCGAGAAGTTTCATGGCGTCGTTCGGTTTGAGGAAGTCGGTTTTGATTGCGGCATCGATTTGCTTCTTCAGCAGCCGCATCAACTCGACTTTGTCCCACTGCGTCATGGCGAGAACCTCCCCAATCGTGCTGCCCTCGATCACCTCCTCGATGTACCAGCCGGATTCTTCATCAGGATCGAGGAAAACATGCACTTCCGTAACGCGGCCGAACAAATTGTGCAGATCCCCCATGATGTCCTGATAAGCGCCAACCATGAAAACGCCGAGATAATAAATTTCTCCCGGGTGAATGCGATGCAGCGGTAGCGTTTCCTTTACATCCTGCAAGTCGATGAACTTGCACACCCTGCCATCCGAGTCGCAGGTAATGTCGACCAAGGTGCCGTTGCGATCTGGAACCGTGGTGAGGCGATGGATCGGCATGATGGGAAACAATTGCCCAAGCGCCCAGTGATCGAGCAGCGACTGGAACACAGAGAAATTGCAGATGTACTGATCGGCTAACGTAGTTTCGAGCTCCTTCACTTCGTCGGGCACGTAACGCAGGCCGCGATGCATATTGACGATTTGATGCGCAGCCTGCCAATAAACGGTGTCGACCTTCGCCTTGGATTCCAGATCCAGCAGACCGAGATCGAACGTTTGCTGCGCTTCCTCCTTTATCTGTTGAATGTCGTGCAAACTCTCAAGGCGATTTCCGCGCTTTAAACGCTGTTTCACGTCGAGGATATCGCCCACTAATTTATGATCTTTCTCGCCGGCCTCGACCTTGAGCTTCGGCGCAGTTTTTTCGATCGAGCTAAACGCTTCCAACACCAGAACGGAATGATGCGCGACGATCGCGCGCCCGCTTTCACTCACAATGGTCGGATGCGAGACGCCTTCGGAATCGCACACGTCCATGATGTTCCACACGACGTCGTTTGCGTATTCCTGGAGCGAATAATTAATCGAGCTGTCGAAGTCACTGCGCGATCCGTCGTAATCGACACCAAGGCCTCCACCGACATCGAGGTAACCTAGTTGGTGTCCGAGCTTGCAAAGCTTTGCGTAATAGCGCGCCCCTTCGCGCACGGCTCGCTTGATCGTTGAAATATCCGGTACCTGCGAGCCGACGTGGAAATGAAGAAGCTTGAGGCAATCCGTCAGTCCGGCGTCTTTCAACATCTGGCTGGCAGCGACAAGATTTGTGGTATCGAGGCCAAATTTGGCGTTCTCGCCGCCGCTCGGCGACCACTTGCCGGAGCCTTTGCTATACAGGCGGGCACGAATCCCAATGTAGGGCTCGAGGCCGACCTCCTTCGATGCGCGAATGATCTGCTCCAGCTCTTCGAGCTTTTCCGCGACGATAATGACTGATTTGCCGAGTTTGCGGCCCAGGAGCGCGATGCGAATGAAAGCCGGATCTTTGTAGCCGTTGCAGATGATCAAACTCTCCGGGTCTTTCTGCATGGCGAGCGCAGCAACCAGCTCCGGTTTGCTGCCTGCTTCGAGTCCAAAATGAAATTGTTCGCCTGCATCGACAATTTCCTCGATGACCTCACGCAGCTGATTGACTTTGATGGGAAAAACGCCGCGATACTGATTGCGATAATCGAATTCAGAGATCGCGCTTTGAAATGCGCGATTGATGGATTCGACACGATGCCGGAGCAAATCCTGAAAGCGAATCAGTAATGGAAAACTGAGGTTCCTCGCGCGCGCCTCCTCGACGATTGCCAAAAGATCGATGGAACCGCCGTTCTCCTTTAGCGGTCTCGCCTCGACGTTACCCGAGCTGTTGACGGCAAAGTAGCCTTCGCCCCATCCATCCACGTTGTATGTCGTGGTGGCGGACTCAAGGTCCCACTCAGTTTTCATCTCGATTTGTCACAAGGCCGCAAAGCGCAGAACGCATATTCAATCAGGGCGTCGAACATTCAAGCCCACCACGCCAGAATTTTTGCCGCACGGATCTGGCGTGTAGGCCCCCTGCTTGTTTTTCATTTTCGCGCAGGTACCGTTGGGTGATGAACAAAACGGTGATCGAGGTGCAAGTGCGCGCGGTTTTACCGACCAGCGGCGGGTGCGCAGTGTTTATCGGCAATAACGAGAAAGTGTTCATCATCTATGTCGATCAAACGGTGGGCAGCGCGATCACCATGTTCATGCGTCAGATCACCAAGGAGCGCCCGCTCACCCACGATCTGATGGGACATTTAATGACGGCCCTCGGGGCGAAAGTCGACCGGGTGATTATCAATGATCTCAAAAATGCGACTTATTATGCGCGCGTGATCATTCGGGTCCAAAACGAATTGCAGCAGAAAAAGATCATTGAACTCGATGGACGACCAAGCGATTGCATTGCAATGGCCACTCAGCAGAAGGCGCCGATTTATGTGAGTCAGGATGTCTGGGACGAAGTCGACGATATGAGCGACGTTTTGCGCAAGATGGAGGAAGAGGGACTCAGGCCGGAATCAGAAACGGAAGAGTGAACACCGTTAAACGTTGAAGGGTTGAAGCGTTGAAGCGGTTTGAAATCGCCGAGAACAGCTCGCTTTAACGCTTCAACGGTTTAACGATTCAACGCGGGCGTTAGCCCAAAAGGTCCCCGTAGCGCTTGTTCGCTAATTCCAGGCAACGCGCCAGAATTTCCGACCCGGTGTTGAGCTTGAACGTTTCCTCAACCAGTTCGCGACATTCAGGGATGGTCAGGCTTTGCACGGCCCGCTTGACTCTCGGGACCAGGGTGGCTGCCGCGCTGAGCTCGTCCATGCCCAGACCCAGCAGGAGCGGGATGAGTGCGACATCTCCTGCCATCTCTCCGCAGACACCTACCCAGAGTTTATTGGCGTGAGCCGCGTCGGAGATCATTTTGAGCAAACGCAGCACTGCCGGATGTGTCGGCTCGTAAAGGTGCGCGATCTTCTCGTTCACCCGATCGACCGCAAGCGCATACTGAATCAGATCGTTCGTTCCGATACTGAAAAAATCGACTTCGGGTGCCAGCACGCTGGCGCAGATCGCCGCGCTTGGGATTTCGATCATGGCACCCACTTCGAGCCGTTCAGCCATATCGATTTTCGAGCTGCGCAATTCCTCTTTGCACTCCTCGAGCACGGCGGTTGCGCGGCGTAATTCATCTACGCCAGAGATCATCGGAAACATGATCTTTACATTGCCGACGGCGCTGGCACGAAGGATAGCGCGTAATTGCGTCTTGAAGATTTCTACGTTCTCAAGGCAAAACCGGATCGCACGCCATCCTAGAAACGGGTTTAACTCGTCACCGATATCTACTGTGCCGGGAGCCAATTTATCGCCCCCGAGATCAAATGTTCGAATAATCAACGGGTCCGGGGAGACCCGCTCGGCAACTTTTCGATAGGTTCGATATTGTTCCTCCTCTGTTGGTAAGGTAGTGCGGTTCAAATAGAGGAACTCGGTGCGATAAAGTCCGATGCCCTCGGCTCCATTGGCCTTCACGGCATCGACGTCTTCCGGAAGTTCAATGTTTGCCGAGAGAACAATGTGACGGCCGTCGCGCGTGGTTGAGGTCGTCTCGCGCAGCTCTTTTAGTTGTGCCGTGATCCTGGCTCTTTTTGATTCGACCTTCGCGTACTGCGCCAGCGTTTCAGGCGTCGGATCCAGGATCAACCAGCCGTCGTTTCCATCGAGGAGAACTTGCTGACCGGTTTCGAGTCTTGCAGTGATATCGTGCAAGCCGACTATCGCCGGGATATTCAACGAACGCGCCAGGATCGCCGTGTGCGAGGTGCGGCTGCCGAGATCGGTCGCGATTCCAAGCACGTTCGCTCGGTCGATGCTTGCGGTGTCTGAAGGAGTAAGATTATGCGTCACCAGAATGTGCGGCTCATTAAGGGGAACAAATGTTTTGGGAGCTTTCCCCTGCAGGTTGCGAATCACTCGCTTCGTCACGTCCTGGATGTCGAGCGCGCGTTCTCGCAGGTAAGGATCATCGATTTTATTGAGCGTCTCGGCGTAGCGAGTTGCGACTTCCTGGAAAATCCATTCCACATTGCAGAGATCGGTCTCCAGTTTGCGGAGGACTTCATCGATTAACGTCCGGTCTTCGACTACGAGGAGATGCGCATCGAAAATGGCTGCGTCCTTTGCCCCAATGGATTCTGCAATGCGCTGCTGCATCTCCAGAATCTGCATCCGCGTCTGAATAAGGGCCGTTTCAAACCGACCGATTTCATCCGGCACTTGCGAAGGTGCAATGCGATAATGCACGACTTCTTCAAACTCATCGCGCACGACGTGGACCTTGCCGCGGGCGATTCCGGGCGAAACGCCAGCGCCTTCAAATCGATTTTCTTTTGGCGTGGTGGCGCCGCTCATCCACTTGCGAGAGTAAGGCAGATGTCAAACATTGCGAGCTTGCTCTTTGCCCTGCAGAGAACGACGCGCCGCTCCGTCCTGGCATAGTGCGACGATCCGACGTCAATCTTCGTTGAATCGCGCGTTGATCAGTTCCTCCAACTCTTCAATGGCCTTTTCGGCATCCGGACCCTCGCAACGAATGCGCAGCTTCGATCCCTGGCCAGCGGCAAGCATCATCAGGCCCATAATACTTTTGCCGTTTACCTCCTCGCCTTCTTTCGAAACCCAAATTTCCGAACGATGCCGGCCGGCGATGCGCACAAACATGGCAGCCGGTCTGGCATGCAGCCCGAGCCGATTGACGATTGAGATCTCTTTCTCAACCTTCTGAACAGGCGCAGCGCGGTTCGTTTTTCGATACAATAATGCCATCAGGTCGCTCCTTGTTGCTCCATCAGTCCGAGTAGCTTCGCATTAAAATCAACGGCTGCATTTTGGCCCAGCCCCTTCAGTTTTTCATCCATCGCTGCAACTTCAATCAGGCGCGCCATGTCCCGGCCGGGTCTGACTGGAATAGTCACATGCGGGACTTTAAGGCCGAGGATTTCGTAAAATTCGCGGTCGAGGCCGATCCGATCCACCTCGTCTACCTCCTGCCAGTCCTTAAGCGTCACCACGAGGTCCAGGCGCTTTTCGACTCGAATGCTGCCAATCCCGAAAACCTTTGCGACATCGATAATACCGATACCTCGCACTTCCATGTGATTGCGGGTGAGTGCAGGCGCGGTGGCCATGAGCTCGCGTCCCTCCAGCATCGTAATCCGCGTGACGTCGTCAGCCACGAGGCTGTAGCCACGCTCGATCAGCCCAAGCACACACTCGCTTTTTCCGATGCCGCTCGCGCCGCGTATCAAAACGCCCACACCAAGGATGTCTACCATGCTGCCGAATTCAGTCACTGTCGGTGAAAAATCCATCTCCAAAGCAATCGTTGCTGCATTGATGAATTTCATCGTGATCATCGGAGTGCGGAACACAGCGATTTTTGCCTCTGCCGTCACAGCCAGCAACTCCGGCGCAAGATGAAAACCGCGCGACACCACCAGGCATGGGATCTTGCGCTCGCATAACTCGCGAAATCTTTTCACCCGAATCGTTACTGGCAAACTTTTTAGATACGAATGCTCGGCTGCTCCCAGTACCTGCACCCGTTTCTCGGCGAAATACGTGTAGAAACCGGAGAGCGCCAGCCCGGGGCGGTTAATGGTTGGCTCGCGAATTTTCCGATGAAATCCCACACGCGGGCCTTCCAACTTCATGTGGAGTTTTTCAGCGTGAGAATTGTAAAACCCTTCGACCGTAACAACCGGAACGCTTTTCTGTTGATCGCTTGTGGACGTAATCGTCTGGGTCCCGCCTGGTTCCGCCATTAGACGTAACTTCTAGCGTGAATACTCGCAATTTCCAATGAGCATCGCACCTCCATTACGCGTAAGTTTTCCTCTTTGCTAGCTTTGTCCCTGGTCCCGATAGCGAATTACCTTCGCGCGTTCGAGGGTGACAAGGCCGCCTCCCATCATTTTGTCGAGGACGGGCAGGAAGGCGTTCACCCTTTCCTCGGAGTCGACAATCTCAATCACCATGGGCAAGTCCATGGACAACCGCAGAATTTTTGCAGTGCGCAGATGACTGGATTTGCCAAAACCCATCGGCCCCCGCAGCACAGTTGCGCCCGCCAATTGCAACTCACGTGCTCTTAAGACAATCGCCTCGTATAGCGGCCGATGCCCGTAACGGTCGCTTTCGCCAATGAAAATTCGGAGAAGGACGGCGTCTTGGGGAATGTGCATGGCTTGTACTTATTTTGGTAGGATTGTCAGAGCAAGGATGCGTCCTAACCATACCGCTGCGAGGCAGCAAGCGAATGACAGCAGCGTATTCAGGCCGGCTTTGAGCCAGTCTCCATCCCGAATCAGGTCGAGCGTTTGTAAACTGAACGATGAAAAGGTCGTGTAACCGCCAAATACACCAACCATGAAGAATTGGCGGAGATGGGGTGACAGAAGAAACCGTCCGTCCGGATCTGTAACTGCGGCCAAAAAACCGATTGCTAATGACCCGGTGATGTTCACGATCAACGTGCCCAGCGGAAAAAACTCTCCGGCACGTTCGGCGATAAGACCGGAAACCCAGAATCGCGCTCCCGTCCCCAGTGCGCCGCCTAGCATCACCACAATGTAACTGAGCATACAAAAACTCCTTCCGTTTGGAAGGAGTCATCAGCTCACGCGGTTTTCCCGGTGTCCCGCCGGGACGGCAAACTCCATTGCCGTGGAGATTTTACGGCACGGCAAGCGCCGATCAACCGAAACGTTGCGTCTTATCGCGTGACTCGTGGGAGCGATGAACAGCTAAAAGGGATTGGTCATCCTGAGCAGAGCGAAGCGGAGTCGAAGGATCCTGGGCACCACCGAAAGTAATGCAACGGGATTCCTCGACTCCGCTCGGAATGACGGCGCCGACGCGCCGTCACATCTTGAAGCGTTCACCAAGATAAAGCTGACGGCTGATCGGATCGTCGATCAGGAAATCCTTTGTGCCTTCGCTCTCTACACGTCCGTCGTAAATCAGATACGCGCGATCCACGATAGAGAGAGTCTCGCGCACATTGTGATCGGTGATCATGATGGCCAATCCCGATTTGCGAAGGTTCACGATAATTTGTTGCACATCATACACGGCGATGGGATCGACACCGCTGAACGGCTCGTCGAGCATCAATAGTTTCGGTTGTGTGACCAGAGAACGCGCAATGGTCAAACGTCGTTTCTCGCCGCCGCTCAACGTCAGCGCGGTATTTTTCGCGATCCGCTCAATGCCAAACTGGTGCAGTAGTTCATCGCAACGATTCCGCCGTTCCGCTTTGCTTAGCGGAAGCGTTTCCAAAATCGCGAGGATATTTTGTTCCACTGTCATTTTCCGAAAAATTGATTCCTCCTGCGGCAGATAACCCATGCCGAGCCGGGCCCGCTTATACATCGGAAAATCTGTGACATCGGTGTCGGAAAAAATCACGCGCCCACCATTTGGCCTGACCAGCCCAACGATCATGTAAAAACTGGTCGTTTTACCTGCGCCGTTTGGCCCGAGTAGTCCCACAATTTCGTTGGCGCGGACATTCATGTTGACCCCGTTCACCACTGCGCGGCCGCCGTAAATCTTCACCAGCTCTTCAGTCGTAAGGACGATCTCCGCTTTTGTGGTGACCGGCGGAGGCCTCTTGGGTTTGGAAACCGGCGCAGTTTGACTGATCATGGTTTGGGAAGAGTCGCAGGAGGCGGGGTCTGAGCGGGCGAAGCCTGAGCGGGCGCAGCCTGAGTGGGCGGGGCTTGAGAAGGACTTGCTTTGTCCTTTTTTTCCTCGTTTGGTTGCTGACGAATTTCCGTGCGGCTTGGTCCGTGCGTCGACAGCTGACTATTTTGATTAATGACCATGACCGTATCAGGACTTGTTGCCACGTGCATATTCGGACCCTCTTGCACACGCGGCGTTCCCCTCAATTCAACATCTCCAGTTGCAGCAAAATAAGTGGCCTTATCGGCTCGGCCGACCGCACGCGTCGGCGGTCCACCCTTCGGGTCTGGCCGTTCACGCACCAGTCCAACATTTCCTTCTGCAACGGCTTTCTCCAAACTCTGGCTTTGCCCTTTTGTAATGAACACTGTCAGTTTATCAGATTGAAGATTGAAACGCGGATCGATCACCTTTACTCGGCCGCTAAAGATGCCCATGTTCTTGGTCGAATCAAAGAAAGCCTCATCTGAGTAGATTTCCGTTGTCACCGGTTCATTCGATTGTAACCCTGCGGCGCTCGAACCAAATAAGTTGGTAGCGGATGATTTGTCTTCCTTCTTTTTGTCTTTCGCCTTCGCCTGGGCCGCTTTCTCCGCCTTTTTCGCAGGAGTAGGCGAGCCCAGGGCCGCGGCGGCAATTTGGGCTGATAAGCGCACTCCGCCTGCGCACGCAAGAAACAACGCCAACGCCGACACCGCTAATTTTTTCATTCGGACGTGTTAGGTTTCGCCGTCAGATGTGACTTGTCAGTGATCACCATTTTTACGTTGCCGACCAATCGTCCAGTCTTCGAGTTCGTGTCGAATAGCACCGAATCTCCCGTGATATTGAAATCTGAGCGCCGAATTGTCGTACGCTCCTGCGAGGTCAAGATTCGGGTCTTCAAGTCAAGCACCGACGTGTTCATGTCGATTTGCAGGTCGGGCTCACTCTGCGGTGTGTAGGTTGTAATTTTGAGATGTTGAAAGCCTACGTGCTCCTGGTCCATCCGATGTGCCGTTCCTGCTTCAAATCTTCCCCGCAAATGGCCGTTGGCATCAAAATCCGGCAACACAAGCCCCTTCGCTTCATGACCAATTGGCAACGGAATATTGGTTAGACTTTGTTCGCCTGGAGACGCACCCGGCGTCGCTGTCGCCCGAGCCTTTTTCTTGCGGCCCTTTGACTGGGCGAACACATGCGGCGTCGACATCAAAACGCACAGCACGATTGATAATAACCAAGCGAGCCGGCTCCAACGCCCGGAGCGGCCGCTACGAAACGGCAGCATGAATAGCCTTTAACATGCGCAAGTGCTTCGGCAAATCGTTTAGCGGAATCTGATTCGGCCCATCGGACAACGCGCGCGCAGGATCTTCATGCACCTCCATAAAGATTCCGTCGCATCCCGCAGCCATCGCCGCCCTGGCCAGGACCGGCGCGATAGGGCCATCGCCCGAGGTTGAATCCCCTGCTCCGCCTGGTCGCTGTACCGAATGTGTCGCGTCAAACAGGACGGGATATCCAGCTTCGCGCATCCAATAGAGCGAGCGCATATCGGCGACAAGGTTGTTGTAGCCGAAGGTTGTGCCGCGTTCCGTGAAACAAAATTGTGAGCTGCCAAACGCCACCAGTTTCTCGGCAATGTTTCGCACGTCCCACGGCGCAAGAAACTGACCTTTTTTAACATTAATTGCGCGGCCAGTTTCCGCAGCAGCGCGCAGCAGATCGGTTTGGCGGCAGAGAAACGCCGGAATCTGCAATAGGTCAATGTTTTTGCCGGCAATTTCGGCCTCCTCGGGTGAATGGACGTCTGTTGTTACCGGTATTTTTAGCTCGCTCCCGATCGCCGAAAGAATCTCGCAGCCTTCGCGCACGCCAAGTCCGCGGAATGAACGCACCGAACTTCTATTTGCCTTATCGTATGACGCCTTGAAGACAAAATGAACATCTTCGGCGGAGCATATCTCAGCGATCTTCTTCGCCATGCGGGACACAAACTTCTCCGACTCGATCACGCACGGTCCCAAGATGAAGGCGGGATCTTTCCCACCAATGATCACTTTCCCGACCTTCAACAGTTTTGACTTGGCCATCAATCTCTAAGGAAAGCAGGAATGCAGGAATTTTAAAGGGTTCCCTCCTGCTTTGCTGCGTTCCTCGGTGATTTGCCTGCTGCCAGATCGACAATGGCAAATGGTGCATACAACCCAAGGAAAAAAAGCAGTGCGACTCCATGCATTTGCAGAAGGTATAGCGGACGCGAATCCGAAAGAAAACTTAAGATGGAAAAAGCCTCCGGTTTGTGCAGCAGAAACCCGTAGTTAAAGCCAGTCAGTTCGTCGACGACTAGCGTGACCACAAAATAAAACTCCGTCCACAGCCAGACCCGCGCGATGGACATGGGATACGGTCGATATTTGCGAGTCAACATAAGGAACACCACGCCGATGATGATCCCACAATGGGAGGTAAAAAAACTGATGAACCGCCAATCTGGAAAGCCATAGCGGAGGTTTGGCGTAAGCACGGCTTGCAATGTGCCCCCGATGCCCCAGAAGTATGCCACCTCAAACCATCGATGGCTGCCAGTCCACATCGCCACGATCACAACGACCATGCCCCAGTCGCACATTTGCATCGGCAACATATCCCGCCAATCCACAACACCGCGGCTGCGGACAAAGACTAAAAAAGCGATATAGTTCAAGATCAGCACGGTTGACAGAACGCTGATAATTATCCTCTCCAGACGCTGCGATTTTGTGCATCGCACCATCGCCGCAAGCGCGAACGGCAGCACGACTGTGAGGAAAATCACGGTGAGATGCGGCAAACCGTATGGCTGAAATTCAGGCTCCATGCGTTGTTGTAGCGGCGGTTGTATCAGCCGCCAACTTCAATGGGAAGGCGCTGGCGGCGGCGACCGCCTCGATAAATCATCGGCAGACTCCGCAATTTAATTCACCGAATCAGCCAGAGATTGCACGGAATAACGTCAGTAACCCAGGCGATGTTGCTGGGAAG
>Ga0164304_10000246_pt1 | contig 13955 bp, 30 predicted proteins | sample Whisoiple_217_MG_FD_110216 | JGI IMG/M metagenome (GOLD analysis project Ga0164304, IMG submission 110216) | Soil microbial communities amended with pyrogenic organic matter from upstate New York, USA - Whitman soil sample_217_MG | ecosystem: Environmental > Terrestrial > Soil > Agricultural...
AAAAATAGGCTAGCAGTAGGACACCACTAGCCTTTCGTTAAGGAAAGAAACAACGAACATGAAACATTATGGACTGTAACATAAGGAGATAGTCAGTGTCAAGTCGTAAGGGAATGTTTCATTAATAAGATTGTAACAAACTAACTACCCCAAGTCAAGAGGTTTAGAAAAACATTTCCCTTTGTATTATTATACTCTTTGGTAATCTATGTATATAAGATAGTAGGAAAGCGCCTTTCGGATAGGTGGAAAGCGCCTATCAGTGTTTTATTGGGTGAAAATGAAATGAAAAATTTTAAGTATTGACACTAAACAACTTAGCTGCTCGCTATTTTTCCCACTTCTGATAGGTGGAAACCTCCTTTCGGGTAGGTGGTTATCTTGTAAAAAGCTATTTGTTGATTCTAAAAGACTTAACACACTGCTTTGAAAAATCGCCAAACACCTTGACCTGCTTCCATTCTTATGATACACTTGAGAGGATGATAAAACTAAGTGACGAAATACTAAAATGGGCAGGTGATGAACATAGTAAGATTGGTCAGATGTATTCTACCTATCTTCCCTACAGATTCCACCTTAACTTGGCAGTTCGCATAGCTGACAAGTATATTGAATTGATTCCTGAAGAGGACAGAGAAATTGTACGAGGTGCTGTGGCTTCACATGACTTGCTTGAGGACACTCACAATACTTATAATGATTTGAAGAATGCTTTGTGGAACATGCCTTTAATGGATGAAGAGACCCATCAAATCCTAACAGGCGACAAGATTACACAGATTTGTGAGATTGTCTACGCTGTGACTAACGAGAAAGGCAGAAACAGAAAACAGAGAGCTAATGACAGATATTACAAAGGTATCAGGGAAACCAAGTATGCTAGCTTTGTAAAGCTTTGTGACAGAATTGCAAACGTTTTGTTTGGAATAATGTTCAATGGCGAATCTGAAATGTACGAGAAAGAAAATCCAATGTTTCTTGTAAAACTCCAAAGCGAAGAGCTAAAAGACTATGAACAAATGATTTATGATTTGGATAGACTTTTTGCAACAAAGGCTTTTAGTTTCCAACCCTTAACCTTTCCTAAGAAAGACTAAACAATAGTTCAAAAAATTGACGAGGTGCACCAAAGTTTACGAGGTGCGCCTTTTTCTTTGTGTCCTCTAAAAAATTGACGAGGTGCACAGGGTTTGCCTTGGGCAAAATTATTGTTAAACATCCTTGTACACAGTTACACCACTTTAGCAGCTATTCTTCCCCTGTCCAACCCTCACTTGACAACTTGACAGAAGTTGTTAGAATTGTAACTATGGGAAAAGTGTGCGCCGAACAGGGGATAATTCTTCGACTCAAACCTCTTGACATGCCCTAACCATTTGTTACAATTAGAGTTATGGATTTTAATGAAGCAATAGGTATTGTTTGGCGAATGGCTGAACGTAAACATCAAGACGAGTGCTACGAAAAGGAATGCACTTATTGTGAAGCATTGGCCAAGGTTGTAAACGATGTACCTTCCATAGACGGTACTAGGGCTGAAGCGTACAGAGAGGAACTTGACACCACCTCCTAGGAAGGTACAATAACAGTATGCCATTTTTCTTAGGCTTCATTGGAGTCGTAATACTTATATTGTTTTTTGTTGTAGCCGTTGTCACTGTCTTTGGCGTGGGCTACTTTTTTGGTATTAAGTTCCAAGACGTTTGGGACGTGGATTTGGAAGGGGATAAAAAAGATTCATCCTCGGTTGACACTGACGCTAGGTAGTTTATACTTTATCTTGTTAGGGAGAAATAAATATGATTGTAGAAACTAAAGCACGAGATATTAAGCGTAGCGCGTCTTTTGAGGAAAAGGCAATGGGCTTGGCTGTAGGTTCGGAAGCATTTGTTTTCAACGTACTTCGCAAGGACTTGTATTCTGACCCTGTAGGTTCTTTGATTCGTGAGTATACGGTCAATGCACAGGACGAGCACAGAAAGTATGGCAAAGGGGATACTCCTATTCTCATTCAAGTGCCAAATCATTTTAGCCCTGAATTGCATATTCGTGATTATGCAGGGGGATTGACTGAAGCACAGGTTTTCGAATTCTTTGGTAACTATGGTGCATCAGACAAGAGGGGAACGAATGATGCAGTAGGTTTCTTCGGCCTTGGTTGTAAGTCTGCCTTCGCATACACTGATTCCTATATCGTCAAGTCTTTTAAGGATGGTAAGGTTTACACCTTCAACATCTACATTGACGAAACGGAAATTGGCAAGACGGCCAAGATTGCAGAGGAAGCTACGGACGAGCCTAACGGAATTGAAATTATCGTTCCTGTAAAGACTCACGACATTAACCGTTTTCAGCAAAAGGTTGTTTCAACGGTTCGCTATTTCAAGACCAAGCCAACCCTAAAGGGGATGGAAGTTCCTAGCCTCGAAGCTAAGAAGTCCACCATCAAAGGGGAAGGTTGGGAGTTCTTCGGTAGCGGTAGCCCTACTGTAATCATGGGCGAAATTCCTTACCCAATTGATTATTACAAGATGGGGGATAACCTCGAAAGTTGGGAATCGCATCTTCTTCAGTCTGAAATCGTTATCTATGTAGGCATAGGGGATGTTCAGGTTACGGCTTCGCGTGAGGCTTTACAGTTCACGCCAAAGACGGTTCAGGCAATTCGTGCAAAGTTGGCAAACATCAAAGATACGATGATTGCTGAAACGGAGAAGGCCTTCGCTGCTGTTGATAATCTTATCGAAGCAAAACAGCTTTGGCATAAGGTTGTTGGTTCAGGTGGGGGATATTCAAACATCATCCGTAACTGCACCGATGGTGTCAAGTGGAAAGGGGAAAAGCTAACTGACAATATTATCAAGTTGGATTCTAACCTTCACAGCGTTACTACGTACATGACCAATCGACGTAGCGACTACATCAAGACGTATGTGGCCCACAACATCATCTGCAACAAAGATGAGAAGTTTTACTTCGATGATACGGATGGGGCCAATGTTGGCTACAAGCGTCGAGCACGTACTTTGCTTCAGGCAGGGGATAGCAAGGTAACAATCATCCATACTCTTGACCAAGCGGCCCTTGAAAAGGTAATTGGTATGCCTGTAAAGAAGCTTCTAAGTTTCAATGCTATCGTGCCAACCATCGCAGCTAGCAACAGACAAGGGGGAACGGGTGTTGACCTTTCCAAAAAGGCAAAGCACGTTGCAAAACAGTTTGTTTTGAACATTGACAAGCTAAGGGGATACTACTCAGCAGCCTCTGAAGTTTGGGAAGTCAAGGAAGTTGACACTTCAGTTGGTGGCGTGTTTGTTAACATCGAAAGGTTCAAGCCTGTTGGTGGCGGCCGTGTCTACGACCTTAGTTCGCTCAATACTGCAATCAATGATGCAAAAAATGCAGGAATTGATATTGATGTTCCTATCTATGGAATCAAGAAGGGAGGGGATACTACAGGTTTGGTCGAGTTTGAGGCATGGCTTAGTGCTAAGGTAAAGGGGAACAAAGAGTTAATCAAAAACTACGGCATAGTTCGTGGCTATCAAAACTCACACAATTTAATTGATGTTTCGAATGTGAACCTTGCTAAGTTGGCCGACACTAGCCTTCTAAAGCAGTACACAACTTTACACAAGGAAGTCAGAGCCTTGGCCTCAAACAGCGACAGCAAGTATAGGGTGTTTAGGTACAGTACGGTACAGCCCGAAGCTGACAACACACTTGCTAAAATGTCAAAGGAAGTCGGCCTAAAGTATCCACTTCTTAACTACATAAGCTCGTATCACTACAGCAAGCCTGAAGTTTTGGAGTACATTCTAGAGCGTGATGCGTAAGGAAAGGGGAAGATAATTTCTTCCCCAAACCTCTTGACACGAGATTTCAGTCTGATACAATCTTAAGTGTGAGGGAAATAAAAACTATGACAAATGTAGCTTACTTGGTAACGGACGAAAACATCACCATTTCAAAAGGTGGTAAGACTCATATTGTCGGGCGACAGTATGCACAGTTTCAGAGTATCGTAGATGCTTTGAATGAAGGGGATTTCGAAACAGCGTTTGACCTTGCTGATATGGCGACAGCTTTGACCAAACAAAGCGGTGGAGCTTTTGAAGTTAAGGAAGGGGTAGTTTTCCGCAATGGTCTCCCTGTCCACAACGTTGTAACGGAACGTATCATCAAGTTTCAGAATGATGGTTTGCCTTATAAGCCACTCGTTAAGTTCCTTGAAAATCTCATGCAAAATCCTTCCGCAAGGTCAACGAATGAGCTTTACAAGTTCCTTGAGCACAAGGCCATGCCTATCACAGAGGACGGATGTTTTCTAGCGTATAAGGCAGTTGGTCAGGACTATCTTTCTATCACTTCAGGTAAGACAGAGGTTCGCGTGTCAGAGGACGGGGGAAAGACGTTCCGCACTGTGACAGGTAAGGTTCCCAACAATGTTGGTAACATTCTTGAAGTTGACCGTAATCAGGTTGACGATAACGCAGAACGTACTTGTTCGTTCGGCCTTCATGCAGGTGCTTTGGAGTATGCTAGCACCTTTGGCGGTTCAAGTGCTCGTATGGTGATTGTGAAAATCAATCCTCGTGATGCTGTATCCGTTCCTGTAGATGCTAACGCTCAAAAGCTCCGTGCAGCGCGTTACGAAGTTATAGGGGATTTCTCAGAGGCAATTACTGCACCTTTGACTAGCTCAAATGGTACGACCTACCACAACAAGCGAGACTCAAAGGGGAGATTCACTAGGTAATTTAGACAGGGGAAGGTTGGAATTTTGCCCAACCTTCCTCTCTTACTTGACAACTAGACCATAGTTGTTACAATCTAATTATGTTTGGATTTGTATTAATGGTTGTCTTCAGTATACCGCTTGTCGTAGTCATACAATTTCTAATGAGCGAGTTGGTAGAAAGGTTTTCAGAGGAAGGGGAAGTTCCCACAAAGGGACACAAACCACAAGACTTGCCTAGTCCCACAAGGGAACTAAGGCTAGCAGCTCCAAAGATAGGGGATGAAAACTACAAATACAAAGCCTATAGTTGGAAACAAGGGGAATAAATGAAAGCACTTTTAGTACTTGGTGCATTAATCTTGGCAGTATGTTTTATGTTAGGGTTTATGTGCGGGTACGGAGACACAAATGAGCGCACTCAGTGAACATCAAATTATCAATGAAATCCGTGAATCAAGAAAACTTAGAAAGCTTTGGGACAAACTAAAGTCCGAAGACAAGAGAGAATTTATTGATTCACTTGAAGGGGATACTTGGCACCTTCAGGAAATCTTAGAAGAATTTGTAGCTGAAAAGAAGTAAACAATTGAAAACAAAGAACTTAAAGCCTGGCTTCGGTCAGGCTTTTTTGTGTTTGAATTCCGAGAGGGGGAACTTGACAACGTATGAGAATAGAGTAAAATATCTGAGGGGATAATTTAAGACACAAAAAAATGGGACACATTACATGTCCCATTTCTTTTTAGTTGTTGTCCCAATTAGACATTAGCTTCGTAGAAAATTTCTGCTTCGTCTTCCTCTAACTGAAAACCAAAGTAAACTTCTCGTGGCTCTGTAGATTCGTGTACAACATTCTCATTGTCAACCGTCCATGAATGCTGTCTCCAAACTTCGTCACTTGACAAAGCGTAACCTGTGTGCAGTCTGTAACCGTACTGTTTCCAAATCTTTGCAGAATTTTTGTGGCACTCGCAAGGGTCTCCCTTTTCCTGAAAGATTTCAGGGTTAACCATCGCGTAACCGTCAACCATTATTAGTTTCTTGTCACGCTCGATTTTAGGAAGGACTACAGCTACGCCACCATAACCAAGAAGAAGATTTTTTAAATCCTCATTCTGCCCCTTGTCATAAACTGAATCAGCCGTAAAGCCTCTCGCTTTGAGACGCTCTAACCATTCAGCGTTTTCACTTGCTTTCATATTCACCTACTACTATTGTACCAGACTGAGAATGCGTGTCAAGCAGCTTAGGTTGCGATTCTAAGCTGCCTTCCACGCCCTTTTATTTGAAAAACGTCTTAGGGTGCCACCCACTCCGTAAAAATGAGCTTACAAGGTTTGACGGGACTGTCCAACCAACGATAGTTGTTGTCAAACGCTGACATAAGCTTCTTGGCCTCAGGACTGTACCACATACCATCCCCTGTATGGTTACAAAGAAGCCCACCTGCTGACGCATGGAAGTTTTCAACTTCCTGCCTACGAGCTGCTACAGAGACAACACAACTTGTGGTAATGTCCTTGTCAGGTTTACGCGATTCCCTAACAGCGTCGAAAATATCGTTTTGAGTTATCTCAAGCTCCAAGATTCTTGTTTGCTGATTCATATTTTTTAATTGCTTCGTGAGCTTCCCCTTCCTCTTTTGGTGTTATGTCTAGGTCAATGATAGGAACGTAATTACGAAAACTGTCCCTTTCTAAAACTTGAAGATGATGAATCTCAGCAAAGAGATAATCAATCAAGTTCTTTTCAAACCGACGAGCATCGTCCACAAGCATCTTCCCCTCAGCGAAGAAGTTAGCTTCTCGTGCTTTCAAGAAAGCCTGTGAGATAAATTCATTCCAACCTTCAGCGGAACGTTCACGTGACTTTAGAAGAATCTCAGTACACACTCTCCAAAAGTTTTCAAAGCAGTTGGCACGAGGATGATTGTAAATCACGTACTGAATTATTGCACGAGCGTGGTCATACGAGTTTTTCTCTCGTGTACCAAAGTGACCCTTAACTGCTTTGATTACAAGGATTTCCCCTCTTGAAAATTCTTTCTTCATTTGCGTTTTATTCGCTCCAATGTTACTACGACTTCGTAATTCTTTTGAACCTCAGCAATTTCCTCGTCACTGAAAATTTCAGTACTTTCCAAGGTCTCAGCATACCTTAGTTGGGTGTTAGCCATATCGGTAATTTCTGATTCGAGCAAGTTTATTAACTGTTGTTCCCTAGTTTGAGCCATACAAGTATTGTACCTTACTGAGCCTTGGTGTCAAGTGGACTGCCCAAACAATTTGTCGCTAGTTTGCTGTCAATAACTGTATGGTTTTGGGAATAAGTCAAATTCCAAATGTTTAAAAGAATGTGGTCAACAGCTGCTCCGTAAGTTTGAATATCAGGATTAATCCATCCCCTTTCTTCGTCGTAAATAAAAACTTCTCGCCTGTCGTAAAGGGATACAAGCACAGCCGAATCAGTCATTATGTGAAAATCTCTAGGACGTGCACTCGTCCAAAGTTCGCGTGTAGTCATTCCTGCTTCAGGAAAGAAAATACAGTTATCTTTGGTTATCCCCTGTGGAATCTGTTGTTTACCGCATTCAGCTATGTAACAATTCATTACTTACTCCAATCAATTTGGTACGTATTACTTTTCCCCTTTGGATAATCCTGAACAGGGTACTTCAATTCTTTGCGGAGTGCTTTTTTGAAACGCTTGTCCCCTGTAAAAATAATGTAGCGGTGCTTCGAACTTCTAGCCACACGATTAGGATAGCTTTCTGCTTTCTCGTAGTGTCGGCTGTGTTTTCCTGTTGCAATGTCAGTTCTTGGACGAGTTGCACCTGTGTAAATCCAATTTGTAGCTTGGTAGATTGTGCCGAAGTGGCCCCAAGCAGTGTCTGCGTAGGATACTAAGATTAGGTTGGGCAAAATCCTGAGAACTTCCCCTACAAACCTTGAAAGTGGAATTGAAAGTTCAGGCTTTGCACAAATACGTTGAAGCTCAAAAACAAATCCCCTGTTCTCTTTACCACAAACACCTTCACACAGTGCATTAGAAGCAGGTTTACCAATAGCTAGAACAGCTTCAAGTTCCCCTGTTTCATCGTTCGTCCAACCGTATGCAAAAGAAATAGAAGGAACGCGCTTGGCGTAGTGGTACTTTTTGCACCATTCCCTAACTACAGCCTTGTCGAGCGTTCCTTCTTTCGTTGATACCAATGCCATTACAAGAAGTATAAACTATGTAACTTTGTTGTCAAGTGCGACCTCAAAGAATTTTATGTACATTTCCATGTCAGACATTCCAAGATAATCTATCCCCTTCTCGTTGAAGACTACCACAATATCATCAATGGTCACGAGGCGAAGGGCTTCTTTCAATCCCCTCAAGATTTCAGCGTTGTCCATATTACATCAAATGTGTGAGCCACTGTACGAAATGATTCCCCTCTCCAAAGAACCAAAAGTAAACTCCAAGTTGGAAATAGTTTTCCCTCATTATCCATGACGGATACAAGGCTAATAGCTGTTCATACAAAAAATTTATCATGGCGTTATGTCCTCAAGCTTAATATCAGGATAATCAAGCTCTTCTACTTCAAGTGTGATAATTTTGGTATCATCCATTGTGTACCCTATTTCACACTGCAACATTTCTACAATCTCGTTTTTCAAAGATTCGAGCGTCATGTCACGCTCTTTAAATTCGAAAACAACGGCTACACGGTATTTCTTTAATCCCATATAGCCATTGTATCAAATCCTACTTTCTTGTCAACCCTTAAGCCTGAGTTGAATCCCCTGCACCTGCGTTAGCTGCCTGAATCTCAGCCTTGGTACGGCGCTTGCGAGGAACAACAACATGCGTGAGTGCAAGAATTTCGTTAGCAAGTGCCTTGCCGAGTGCGCCATTAGGAACGAAGAGGTTCCCCTTTGCACCATCGCTGATGTTTACGCCACCGTCGAGCTTGGTAATGTCGTAAGTATTCTTTCCAACCTTAATGGAAGAAACTGTCTGCCTAGTAACCGATACTTCATTTTTGTTGTTTTTCATATTTTCCTTAACGAATTATTTTCTTACCTGACTTGTCAAACATTGCTTTAGGTCTATCCCACCTTACAAGAATGTCTAACGCTAACGAGAAGAGTGCATTTTCAGTGTCAACCTTCTCAAACTTTCGAGGAGCTTTTTCTGTCGCTGTGTTTTCCTGCGGAGTGCTCTTCATAATTTTAATTGTACTGAATTCTACGGAGTTGTCAAACTACAACAGGATAAAAATTGTTCCAAAAACTGCGGTCTGCTATGTCTCGGCGGTATGATACCTCGCCACCTTCCCCTCCACAGTCACTGTTAACAACAATCATTACAGGTTCCCCTTTAACAATTGCACCAATGTATCGAGCGTTTGGGAAGTTTCTATGTCTGTACAACTGTCCCCTTTTGATTTTACTTGGAGTGAAGTCGTTTGAAACAACGTCAACAACATCCCCTTCCTTTACTTCTGCTGCTACACGAGCAAGTATAGGACTGTCAGCAGAAACTTCGCGCGTGATTGTAACTTTGTATCTGTTCATAGTTTCTAGTGTATACTATACGCCGAACTTGTCAAGCATGAGCTTGGTTACCTCAATTGCCTCATTTACAAAAGGCTTGAACTTCACGTTACGCTTTTTAGCTTCCCCTCTGAGGATTGTGAACGAACTGATTGAACTAGGGTTAGCATAACCTAAAGCCTTGCCAACACACTCACTTATGGTGTCCCCTCTGTACGTAAACTGATACGTCCAATTTGGTTCAGCGTTTTGTGTCTTCGCGTAAAAGACTATTTTGTACTTCTTAGCCATAACTAAATTGTAACAAATCCTAAGTGCTTGTCAAATGCGTCGAGCCTTTTTCGACATGGTAAAATCCCCTGTCGAGATTTTCTAGTACACGCCCAAAAGGAGTCGTTGCAAGGTCAGGATAATAAATCGCTTTCCCCTCTGGAGTGTAGAGTCTTACTTTTTCGGAAAGTAAAACCCTAAACTTGCTAATACACATTCTAACTTGTTCAAGTTCCATGATGATAAAGCAGGTGGTCAGCAAATACGCCAGGACTCTAGGGATATGCGTGAACCTTTATCCCCTTTCGGGGAGGTTGCGTGATACCACTAACGATAAATGCTTGTTACTTAGTCCTAAACCCCTTTGGATTAATAATCCTTTTCCTGTCGGTTGTCATGGCGTACAAGAATGTCCTCAACAAGTAGGGCAGTCTCGTGAGCCTCGGTCTTGTTCTTCCCCTTTGCAGTTTTGGCGTTAGCCTTAAGAACTACAAGTGCCTTTTCCAAACCCTCGATATGCTTTTTCGTAAGATTGACTTTCATATGTTTTTCTCTACTAAAGAAAGTATAACAGACTGAAATTTCGTGTCAACAACCGTCGAATCTTTTTTATCCCCTCGACTTAAGGCTTTTTACGTTGAAGTATAAGGAAAGTCCCCAATAATTAACAAAACCTAACGTACAAAGGTTTATGAGTGACTCAATAAGGTGAGAAATACTAATAAGAATTCTCCAATGTAGAGTTTTGTAACTTTCAATTGAAACACACTTCATATCTGTTATCCTCTTACCTCGTCCCAAAGACGGTCAAAGAAATTCCAAACTGCACCATCCCCTGTGTTTGCACGTCGAGCCTCTTCAATAGACTTGAGAATGCTTTTACGACTGGTTTCGTCTAGTTCAACCCTAAGCTGCACTTCAACGGTCTCTTCTGTTTCGTCGCCAACTAAAACTCCCATAATTAAATTCTACTAAATCCTAAAATCTTGTCAAGCTTTGTAGCCACCCCAATCGTAAACAATAACTTCCCCTTCACTCACCATCCAATTTGAATGTTGTTCAAAAAATGGTGGTTTAGTGTCATAGGTTATATCAGCCAAATTATACTTAAACTCTAAGGCTAAAAGGGTTATGATGTTGTTTCGGTTCGCAGTGCGGTCAGGGTAATAACGCTTTTGGCGTATCCACCATTTTCCCCTCTTGGTTTTTCCGCTTTCCAAAATTTGGGCGAAGTGTTCCTTATCTTCCTCTAAGGTGTCATAGAATTCAAGTTCACGAGCCGTTTGTCGAGTTTGCCAAGCAGCTTCAGGTCTATGGTCAACCTTAATGAAAAAGTCTTGATGTGCGAAAATTATCCTGGAAGGGTTTGAAACATCCTTTAGACGTTCCAAAAATTCCCCTTCCCATTTCACCTTCACGAGGTTCCCCTGTTCGATAAATTCTAAGATGTTAAAAATTCCCCCATGTATTCCGCAGTGCGTACAGGCAAAGACTCTAAAGGATAGCAGTGCATTTCCCCTGCATCAATTCCCAAGTTTTGATACTTATGTAACTCAGCGTAAGTGATTTTGAAAATTTCCACACGTTCGCCGTTATCCATTGCCACAACAACGAACTCTTCACAGTTACATTCCCCTACCTTGGCTCTACAGCAATGTGTGCAAGTCATTATTTCCCCTCCAAGGTGCGGACAACAAATCCGCTTTTATCTGACCGTCCCCTTCCCTTTGGCGTCAATCCTATAATCACGCCTTTTTTGTCGAGGAAACGCAAATCGTTATCATCCCCTGTCACAACCTTTATTCCCTTATAGGTTTTTGGAAGTTTGTCGAAAACAACGGCAACGTTAAAACCCTTTTTCACCATTGGAAGAACTTCCCCTTCATTGTTCTCACTACGCGAAAACGTAAGGTGATAATTTTTGGGCAAAACCTTGTCCCCTGTCTTTACGATTTTGGAGTAATCGTAAAACTGTACATCAGGAAATTCCCCTGCCATTTTGATAGCAAGTGCGGGTAAATCTGAAGTGCCGTTTATGCGAATTGCGGGAATGAGACCATTCTTTTTTGCGCGACGAACAATCGTTTGAATGTCCCCTCTCAAGTCATTCAAAAATCCTTCGCGGTCATTAAAATATCGCAAGGTGCGATTTTTTCTAGCGTTTTGAACGTTACTGTAACGTCCATGCCCCGCTGTGTTTAAACATGATTTAACACAACCGTCTGACGCCTTTGGGCAAACGTTTTTGCCACTAAGTTTAAAAGGCGCAAGATGAAGAATACCCGTAAAGTATCCTGCCTTTTCCCCTTTCTCTGTCTTGAAATTCTTAACTGTTAGCAACTTCATACTTATAAGTATAAAGGATAGGTCAACATTGTCAACCTATCCACCAACTTTTTTATCCCCTTAACGCTTGTTGCCTATAACTAAAATGTTCTCAACCTCAATAGGTTGCATGTTAGCTATATTCTTTTTGTCAAGTGCTACAGCAAGAATATCAGGTTCCTGTATCACGTTCCCCTTTCGGTCAAACAAACCTCTAGGGATAACGTAAAACTTAACAAAAAGGAAAAGCATTGCAAGAATTGCAACGATGAAAAGCAAACCCCAAAATCCAGTGAAAATCATAATGTTCCCCTATGAGCAAATTAAGACTAGAATTGCTACAAACAAGTAAGCTAAAATTGTGCAATCAGTGTTATTCTTCATACTCAAATAATATCAAATTGGGGAAGGTTGTCAAGCTTCCCCTGTTAAGTTTTAGACTAAGCGAAAGTCAAACTTTCCTTTGATGTTTTTATTGAAGTATTCCCCTTTGTTCTCAGCATTTACGAGTCCAAGGTGAATCTCTGAAGGAACATCAAAGTAGTTATACTTCTTTCCCCCGTTGAGTTCGAGCGTGAGAACCTTCCCCTTTGCGTGATAGCTGATAGCTGACACAAAGTTACGTAGAGGCTTTCCCCCGTCCGTCACAACGTAACGAATTCCGTTTGACGTAACCTCTTTGACGTTTTGTGCAGTAACGGCACGATAGCCCGAATAACGTTTCCCCTTCTCGTCACGAAGGTTTACATCACAAACGCGAAGCTGTCCCCTCGCTTTTGCATCATAAGGTGCTTCCCCTCCACGAAGGGCTGACCTAACAGAAGTCTTGCCATTGAGAGTGCGAAGCTGTCCGTTCCCCTTCTTGACAAAAACTACTGTAGCAAAACGCCCAAGCCCAAAGAGACCTGAAAGTTCCCCTACGCTGATTTCCTTGATGTTGACGACTTTGCGATTTACTTTTCTACTCATAATATTTTCTCTACTGTGTATATTTTATCTTATTGTGAATGAGTGTCAAGTGAAGGGAGAAAATTAATTCTCCCCTCTCTTACTTAACCTTAACGATAATCCCCTCTTTGACCTCTGCCTGAGCGTACCATGTATGCGCAGCAGGGTAGTGAGGCCCTTCGAGAGTGATAGTCCCCTCTCGCTTTTCATTTCCACCAAAGGGGCCAGGCTGATAGTAACCAATCTGTTCCCCTCTTGCCACTGCTTCTTTCAAAGCCTTTTTTGTTTTGAAGTTTTTGTTAGTGTACATAAATTTCCTCTACTTAAGAATGATAACATCCTGAGCATCGTTGTCAAATACCCCTCTAGAAAAATTTGCCCAAAAGAATCTTTCTTACTTGACAAGTTGCAATCTGTAGCTTAAACTGTAATAGTAGGAAAAGGTCTCGCGCGCCGAGGGGATAAAACGTAAAGGGGACAAAGAAGTTGAAGGGGAATTGACAAGACACAAAAAAATGGTACACGTCTCAGAACCGTGTACCATTTTTTTAATTACTAATCAGTTTAGAAACTGAAGTCGTAATACTTTTGGCGAATGCCAAACCTGATGTTAATTTTGGAATAGCGCTTTACCATCTTTGTTGCGCCTGGCACAAGTAGCCAATTCCTGTTGTTTTCGTCAAGAAGTCTCGTGCCGTTGTAGCAATAGTTTTCATGCCAAAGGTCGGGATTCTTTTCTATCCAATCGTTAAGCTCGTCAGTAAAAGCAATTTCGTCCTTTACTCTTTTCCAACCACCCCAACGATAGACAAGCTGCTCGTCCTTCCCCTGTTCGTTGAATGAATACTCATAGCTCTGAGAATCACTCATTCCGTTCTTGTCTGCTCGTGTGGCAATGTCCTCACGAATCGTGCAAGCTTTACCGTCAGCGCTAACGCTTGTAACTGTGAAAGCATGGCGGTCAGTAGCCAAATACTCTGTGGCACCTTCCCCTTTAACAGGCGTTCCACCCGTTCCCATCATCCAACTAGTAACTGAGAGTGTGTCTGTTCCAAGTCTCATAGTTTTATCTCCCTACAGGTAAGATTATACATTACCTGTAGAGAGAGTCAAGTGTTAAA
>Ga0164304_10000251_pt1 | contig 13901 bp, 14 predicted proteins | sample Whisoiple_217_MG_FD_110216 | JGI IMG/M metagenome (GOLD analysis project Ga0164304, IMG submission 110216) | Soil microbial communities amended with pyrogenic organic matter from upstate New York, USA - Whitman soil sample_217_MG | ecosystem: Environmental > Terrestrial > Soil > Agricultural...
ATGACCGCTTCGTCGCTCATCGCGGGTACGTACGCGCCGCCCGCGGTGCACGAGCCAAGCACCGCGGCGATCTGGGGGATGCCGTCGGCGCTCATCGTCGCCTGGTTGTAGAAGATGCGGCCGAAGTGGTCGCGGTCGGGGAAAACCTCATCCTGTCGGGGCAGGAACGCGCCGCCCGAGTCGACGAGATAGATGCAGGGCAGCCGGTTCTGGCGGGCGATTTCCTGGGCGCGCAAATGCTTTTTGACCGTAATCGGGTAGTAGGTGCCACCTTTGACGGTCGCGTCGTTGGCGACGATCATGCACTCGCGCCCAGACACCCGGCCGATCCCGACGATGATGCCTGCGCCGGGGCACTCGTCGTCGTACATACCGTCGGCGGCAAGGGCCGACACTTCGAGCAGCGGGCTGCCGGGGTCGAGAAGTCCGTCCACCCGATCCCTCGGCAGCAGCTTGCCGCGGCTGACGTGGCGTTCGCGGGATTTGGCCGACCCGCCGAGCGCGGCAGCGGCCATTTTCTCCCGCAATTGCGCGACGAGCTGCAGATGTTGCTCGCGGCTGGACTGCAACGTCGCTGTCATCGGCACTGCCCGTCTCGGTTGAGTTAATGACGACTAACTCGTAGGATGTTAGTGACGATTAACCGAAATGTCCACCAGCGCGATGGGGGTAAGACCTTGTCCCTCCCTGCTTCCGGGTCCGCTTCCGCGCCGTCTCGAACCAGCCGCAGCAAGGCGAAGTCCGACCGCCGCGACAAGCTGATCGCGGCGGCGGAACGGCTGGTCGCCGAGCGAGGCTTTCTCGCTGTGCGACTCGAGGACATCGGTGCCGCCGCAGGTGTCAGCGGGCCCGCGATCTACCGGCACTTCCCCAACAAGGAAGCGCTTCTGGTCGAACTGCTGGTGGGTATCAGTACCCGGCTGCTGGCAGGGGCGAATGCCGTTGTCGCCGAAGCCCCCGATGGTGCGACCGCGCTGGACGGACTGATCGACTTCCACCTCGACTTCGCGCTCGGCGAGTCCGACTTGATCCGCATCCAGGACCGCGATCTGGAATATCTGCCCGAGCGTGCGAAGCGTCAGGTCCGCAAGGCCCAGAGGCAGTACGTGGAGGTGTGGGTGGACGTTCTCCTCCGACTGAACCGCGCCGCTGATGATGTCGGCGCGCGACTGATGGCGCACGCCGTCTTCGGCCTGTTGAACTCAACGCCGCACAGCGTCCGGCCCGGGACAGCCAAATCGGCCGGCCAAGGAACAGTTTCCGGGTCGCGAGCGATCTTGAGAAAGATGACGATCGCGGCCCTGTCCTCGGCCGGCCGAAGCGGCGTCTAGGCGCTAGTCAGCGCTAATACCAGACTTTTCGACCACCAACAGCGCGGCCGGTGGCTCCGAGAATCCAGAACACGGCGCCGATAACGATCAGCACGACGCCGATGTAGGTCAGCACCGAGATACCGAAAAGGATCCCCAATATCAGGAGGATCACTCCAAGGACGATCATCGCTCACTCCATTCGATCAGATGACTTATTAACAGCCCGTTGACTACTGGCTGGGCTCAGGCAGTTTGACGTCGCAATCCGCCACCTTTGGGTTCGCGCCCGCGTAGTTCAACGGCCCGGCTACGACCGTTAACGCGATGGTTCCCGCCGTAGCGCAATTGTTTGCGTCGGTCTTGAAGTAATCCCTCTGGTAGGCCGCCACTACACCGATCAGCAACCAAACCAAGACAATTACGCCGAGAATTCCGCCACCACGCATGCTGGCCTCCTCCTGTTGAGCGCCGCTTTGGCGCAGGAGAGTTTTACCCAAGGGACAATTCCAGTAAACGCGTCAATTTGATCTTGAATCGTTCAGGAGTTCGGGCGCGACGCAAACGCCGTGGTGAGCCACTCACCCATCGCCTTGACCAGTACGGTTCGATTCTCGCGCTTGTCGATCTCGTGACCGTCGTCGTCGAACAGCAGTTGCTCGACGGTGCGGCCCAATATCCGCAAAGCGTCGTACATCTGTTGCGACTCGCTCGGCGGGACGTTGGTGTCGTTGAGTCCGTGCACCAGCAGCAGCGGGGCGGTCAACGCGTGCGCGCGGAGCAAAGGGGACAGCTGGTCGAGCAGTTCCCGGTCGCTCACCGGGTGGCCGTACTTGGAATACGCTGCCGCTGCGATCCACGGCTCGGTGTTGCGGTACCACGTGTTCAGATCGCTCATCCCGCAGATGCTGATGCCTGCCGCGAACAGCTGCGGATGAAATGTCAGCGCCGCCTGGGTCAGGTATCCGCCGTAGGACCAGCCGCAGCAGGCTATGCGGTCGGCGGGCGCCAGGCCGCGGTGGGCCAGAAACAATGCCGCGTCGGCGACGTCGTCGATGGCCGCGAAGCGCCGTTCCCGGTCGTCGGCATGCATGAACGACCGACCGAATCCCCCTGATCCGCGGACATTTGGCAGAAAGACCGTGATGCCCGCTTCCAGAAGCGGCGGGAAGAACTCGTTGTACCCGGGCCTGCCCTGTCCCTCGGGCCCGCCGTGCAGAAACATCATCGCCCCGATCGGGTCGACCCCGTCCGGCGGACGGAACAGCCAGCCGGTGAACGTCAACCCGTCGCGGGCGGTAATCGTCTCGAGCGTCGGCGGCGCTGACAGCGGCCCGCTGCTCGGCTCGCGGTCGATGCGCTCCCACTCCCTGGTACGCGGCTCGACGAGTTCCACGGTGCGCGGCTTGTCCGGGCTCTCGACCGTCATCGCCACCATGGAGCCGCCTGCGCTGATGGTCAGTTCGGAGGCCACCATGCCGGGTAGCGGGATCGGCTCGTGCAAGGTGTAGTCGGCGTATTCGAGTATCTGTAACTCACTGGCGCCGTTGATGTTCCATAGCAGTGCCACCGTCGACAGGTCGTCGCTGACCACGAATTCGTCGAGTTCATATCCGGGGCGTTCGGCAACGACCTGGTAGGAGACCCCGTCGGCGGTCGTCGTCACCTCGAGGAGGCGGGCGTGGTCCGCGCCGTTCTCACTACGGATCAGGGCACGCACGTAGCCTTGCGTGGTGTTCGGCCCGTAGACGTGAGCGGGCTGATACAGCTCGAACGTCTCCCCCTCAAGGCCGGACCGCAGACGCCGCGGGTGTCTATCGTCGAGGATGACGCCGGTGTCGGTCGTCGACCCCGGATCGTATGGCAGCAGCGCGATTTCAGTCAGCCCGCGCAGCATGATCAAATCTCGGTAGCCGCGCGGGCCGACGCGCACCAGTACGGCTCCCGCCCAGGCGTCGACGAGCCGGCCGCCCGACCGCCGATCGAGGATCGTCGTGGTGCCGTCGGCGGGGTCGATCAGACAGGAACTACCGACGCCGTCTTCGCCGGTGAGAATCGCGGCGACTTGTGTACCGTCCCAACCGATGAGCTCGGCGGTGCCCTCCGGCAAGCCTGGGAGCCACATATCGATTCGCCTGGCGGCGCGGTCATCAGGATCGGTGGTGACGACCCATATCTGGCTGCGGGTGCCGCCCTCAGGAGCGACTTCGCAAGCCAGCCAATGCCCGTCGGCAGAGTGGATGACGCGGTTGACCGGGCCCTCCACGGGCAACTCGACGTCTCGTGATGAACTCGCGCGCCAGCCGCGAAGGAAACGTTGAACCGCCCGCGGGTACCCGCCCTCGTCGACGAGGTGCGCGAACGCTGTCGCGTCCGGCGACAGCGACGCGCCGTAGTTCGTGCGCACCGTCTGCGTCATCGATATCAGCTTGCCACGGGCCGGGTTCTAAGCAACCTGCTTATCCGCTGGCCGAGGGCCACCGGTCGTCACGCAGGTACCCTTCAGCCATGAGGTGGGTATGACGAATACACCACGAGGCGAAGGCCCCGAGCCGATACAACCGTCGGGCTATACCTATCCCGCATATCCCGATCCGGCGTATTCAGGCCAGCCCCCGTATCCACCCGCCTACCAGGCACCGCAGGGGCCTGATCCCACCCGGCAACTGCCGCCATACGGCTACGACCAGTACGCGACCGGCCAGTACGCGACCGGCCAGTACGGCTACGCCCCGTACACGACGGGCCAATACGGCACCGGGCAGTATGGCCAGCCGTATCCTCCCGGCGAGCCGCCGGAGGGCCCGGACAAGCCCAGGTCGCCGCGGTGGCTGTGGGTGGCGGCCGCGGTCGCGGTGTTCCTCGTCGTCGGCCTGGTGATCGCGCTCGTCGTCGCCAACAGCTCGAAGCAGGACACGGTCGTTGCGCCGCCGCCGATGCCGGAGCCCTCGACCTCGACCTCGACCTCTCGAACGCCTTCGCCGACGACGTCGCTGCGGCCGCTTCCCCCGGTCGTCCCGGTTCCGACGCCGAGCGCCACCCCGCCCAGCGAGTCGGCGAGCCCGGGCGCGACCGAGTCGGTGCTGTATGAAGTCACCGGAACCGGCAGGGCCATCAACATCACCTACGTCGACACCGGCAGCGTGCTGCAGACGGAGTTCAACGTCCTGTTGCCGTGGCGTCGACAAGCTGACTTGCCAACTCCTGCAGAGGATTCCGCGAGCCTGACGATCATCAACGCCGGCAGCCAGGTGTCCTGCTCGGTGACGGTCAACGGCCTCCAGGTTCAGTCGAACACCGGCAACGGCCTGACGATCTGCACCGCCGTCCGCTAGCGCGCCGGAACCCGGTGCGGCGCGTGAACCAGCGCCATCATCACCATTCCCGCGGCCAGTACCAGCACCAGACCACCGATCCCTGCCCGCACCGTGCCGAACCAGTCGATGCACACCGAGATCAGGAACGGAGCGAGGAAAGACACCGCACGCCCGGTCGTCGTGTAGAGACCGAACGTGACGCCTTCCTTTCCCTCGGTCGACATCCGCAGCATCAGGGTTCGCGCCGACGACTGTGTCGGCCCGACGAACAGGCACAGCAGTAGTCCGCAGACCCAGAAGCCGAGCGGGCCCGACAGCGACCAGAGCACCAGCGAGATCGCGATCATCGATGCCAACGACCCGAGGATCACCGGCTTGGATCCGATCCGGTCGTCGACGAGACCGCCGACAAAGGCACCGAGGGCGGCGATGACGCTCGCGCTCACACCGAACAACAGCACGTTCGCACTCGATATCCCGTAGGCGCTGACGCCGAGGACGGCGCCGAACGAAAACACTCCGGTCAGGCCGTCGCGAAACACCGCGCTGGCGAACAGGTAGTAGACGATGTTGTGGTCGCGGCGCCATTCGCCGACGATCTCGCGCCACAGCTTGCGGTAGGCGCCGACGAGGCCGACGCCCTCCCCCGCGTCGGCGGGCTCACGCGGCGGCGCGGGCACCGCGACGAAGATGGGCAGCGCGAACAACGCGAACCACACGGCGGCGAGCAGCATGGCCGCCCGCACATTCTGGCCGTCGGCGGCGGGGATGCCGAGCAGTCCCCGGGCATCGCCGTCGCCCGCAATGACGCCGACATAGACGATCAGCAACAGCATGACACTGCCGGAATAGCCCATGCCGGAACCGAATCCGGAGATACGTCCCGACGTCTCAGGCGTCGCGAGCTGGCGCATCATCGCGTTGTAGGGCACTGTCGAGAGCTCGGCGCACGCGGCGGTGCCGCCAAGCAGAATCAGGCCGAGCCACAGATAGTGGTAGTCGTCGCGGACCAAGCTCATCGATGCGGTGAGCACCATCACGGCCGCGCTCAGCAACGCGAGCACACCACGGCGCCGCCACGGCGCATCGACCCAGACGCCGGTGAGTGGTGCCAGCACCGCCACCACCAGACCGGCGGCGGCCAATGCCCGAAATAGCCAACTCTGCGGTGTCGTCCCTCCGGGAAGGTCATCGCCGACCGTGCTCGTCAGGTAGACCGAGAAGACGAAGGTGGTGACGATCGCGTTCACACCCGTCGCGCCGACGTCCCACAGTCCCCAAGCCAGGACCTGCGACCGCCGTGCGGGTTGCCCAGGCGGCCGCGTTTGCATCACGGTCGCCCACGATATAGTCCGGCCCATGCCTGTACCCGCACCCAGCCCGGATGCCCGCGCAGTCGTCACAGGTGCTTCGCAGAACATCGGCGAGGCGCTGGCCATCGAACTCGCCGCTCGAGGGCATCACCTGATCATCACCGCTAGACGCGAGGACGTACTGAGAACGCTGGCCGATCGGATCACCGAGAAATACGGCGTCGTCGTCGAGGTGCGCCCCGTCGACCTCGCCGATCCGGCCGAGCGCACCAAGCTTGCGGAGGAGGTGGCCGGCCGTGACATCTCGATTCTGTGCGCCAACGCCGGAACTGCGACGTTCGGGCCCGTCGCCAAGTTGGACCCGGCCGACGAGAAGGCGCAGGTTCAACTGAATGTGCTCGGCGTGCACGACCTCGTCCTTGCCGTACTGCCCGGCATGGTCGAACGCGGAGCAGGCGGGATCCTCATTTCCGGTTCGGCGGCGGGCAATTCGCCGATTCCGAACAACGCGACGTATGCGGCAACGAAGGCGTTCGTCAACACATTCAGCGAGTCGCTGCGCGGCGAACTCAAGCGTGCCGGCGTACATGTGACGGTTTTGGCGCCCGGCCCGGTCCGCGAGACCTTGCCCGCCGAGCACGAGCAGTCGTTGGTGGAGAAGCTGATTCCGGACTTCCTGTGGATCTCGACCGAGTACACCGCGAAGCTGTCTCTGGATGCATTGGAGCGCAACAAGATGCGCGTCGTGCCCGGCGTCACGTCCAAGGCGATGTCGGTGGCAAGCGGCTACGCTCCCCGCGCGATCGTCAGCCCGATCGTCGGCGCGGTCTACAAAAAGCTCGGCGGCGACTAACTTCTCCATCGCGAAACGACATTCCAGCAGACGTTCACTCGCAATTTCTCTGCTGGAATGTCGTTTCGCGGGTGTTGACTAGCGGCGGCGGCGGCCGGTGCCGAAGATGCTGCGGGTGATCTCGCGACCGATGACCGTGCCCGCCGAACGCATCGCGCTCTTGAACGCCGGGCTACTCATCATCTTGTCGAACATGCCGGGCTCGACAGACTTCCTGGCCGTCACCGTGCCTTCGGCACTGGCCTCACCGCTCGGTTGCGGCGGCACATAGACCGGCGGCGGCAGCGACGGGTCGTTGGCTGTCTGCGGCTGCTGCTCTGGCGGTGCGAGTCGCGCGTTCAGTCGTTCGTAGGCCGAGTCGCCGTCGATCGTCTGGCCGTACTCGGCCTGCAGCGGGCTGGCCTGTGCGGCAGCCTTGATCGCGTCGGGACCGATGGTGTCCATCAGCGAACGCGGTGCGCGCATCCGCGTCCATGCTACCGGCGTCGGCGCACCCTTTTCCGAAAGCACCGTCACGATCGCCTCGCCGATACCCAGCGATGTCAATGCCGATTCGAGGTCGTAGACAGTGGTTTTCGGGTATGTGCGGACGGTCTTGGAAAGTGCCTTCTGGTCGTCGGGAGTGAACGCGCGCAGCGCGTGCTGGATACGGGCACCGAGCTGACTGAGCACATTGTTGGGCACGTCGGTGGGCAGCTGTGTGCAGAAGAAGACACCCACGCCCTTGGACCGGATCAGCTTCACAGTCTGCTCCACCTGCTCGAGGAACGCCTTGGACGCGTCGGTGAACAGCAGATGCGCCTCGTCGAAGAAGAACACCAACTTCGGCTTGTCGACATCGCCGATCTCGGGCAGCGTGGTGAAGAGATCGGCAAGCACCCACATCAGGAACGTCGAGAACATCACCGGCCTGGCTGCCTGGTCACCGAGCTCGAGCAGGCTGATGATTCCACGGCCCTGCGGGTCGAGGCGCAGCAGGTCCTTTGGCTCCAGTTCGGGCTCGCCGAAGAAGGTGTCCGCGCCCTCAGCCTCGAGGTTGACCAGTGCGCGCAGGATGACGCCCGCCGTCGTCGGCGACACCGCTCCGAGGTTCTTCAGCTCTGGCTTGCCCTCATCGCTGGTGAGAAATTGGATGACCGCACGCAAGTCCTTCAGGTCCAGCAGCGACAGCCCCTTCTGGTCGGCCCAGTGAAAGATCAGACCTAGCGTCGACTCCTGAGTAGCGTTGAGGTCCAACACCTTTGATAGCAAAATCGGCCCGAAGCTGGAGATGGTGGCGCGGACGGGCACACCGACCCCCGATGTTCCCAACGACAGGAATTCGACGGGGAAAGCGGTAGGCGCCCAATCGTCGCCGGTGTCCTTGGCGCGCTGCGTTGTCTTGTCGCTTGTCTCGCCTTGTCGGGACAGCCCGGAGAGGTCGCCCTTGACGTCGGCCATCATCACCGGAACGCCTGCGGCGGAGAGCTGCTCGGCGAGCACCTGCAGCGTCTTTGTCTTGCCGGTGCCGGTCGCACCCGCGACGAGGCCGTGGCGGTTGACCGTGGCGAGTGGAATGCGCACTTGCGCAGTCGGATCTACGGTGCCGTCAACGACGACAGTGCCCAGTTCAAGCGCCTGACCCTCGACTGCGTATCCGGCGGCGATCTGCTGGGCAGGTGAAGCGGTCGACTCGGTCGTCATGGACCGAACAGTACTGTGCCAACACCACCGCGGTGGGTGTGGTGGGCCAGTCGGTGGGTGTGGGCCTAGTGTTGATTGCTGTGCGTGACGAACTCGTGTGGATCGACTGTGAGATGACCGGCCTGGACCTGAAATCCGACCGGCTGATTGAAATCGCGGTCCTGGTGACCGATGCCGACCTCAACATCCTGGGCGAAGGACTCGACGTCGTCATCCACGCGCCCGACGAGGCACTGTCGGGCATGATCGAGGTGGTCACCCAGATGCACGACCGATCGGGGCTCACCGAGGAGGTGCGGGCATCAACGGTCGACGTGCCTGCCGCGGAGCAGATGGTGCTGGACTACATCCGCGGCCACGTCAAACAGGCCAAGACGGCCCCCCTTGCCGGCAACTCGATCGCGACCGACCGCGGCTTCATCGCACGCGACATGCCTGCGCTCGACGACTTCCTGCACTACCGGATGATCGACGTCAGCTCCATCAAGGAGCTGTGCAGGCGCTGGTTCCCGCGCATCTATTTCGGCCAGCCGGAAAAGGGGCTGGCGCATCGCGCGTTGGCCGATATTCACGAGTCGATCCGCGAGCTGCAGTACTACCGGCGGACGGCGTTCGTCACCCCGCCCGGGCCGTCCACCAGCGATATTGCTGCGATAGCGGCCGAACTGAGCCCGTCGGCGTCTGATGAGGACCAAATCGATTCGGCTGCCGAGCGCCCGAGCGGCTAATATCGACACGCCGCGGTACCCGTGGGGTCGGCGGCGATGGTGGCTGTAGTTCAGTTGGTAGAGCACCAGGTTGTGATCCTGGCTGTCGCGGGTTCGAGTCCCGTCAGCCACCCCGCAGAAGTCGGAGGGCTATTCAGCCCTCCGACTTTTTCGTTCGCGGTTCCCCACCAGGTCTGTCGACCTAGGCTCCGGTGAATATCGGGGTCCGGCGAGGAGCATTCCCATGATCATTGCCAAGGCCGCTGTGATGACCACGTGCGCCGCCATGATGCTGGCCGCGTGCTCCCCGACGCCGTCGACGACGACGGATCCGCGTACGACGACTACAGGCGCTCCGTCGGCGTCGCCTGCACTCAAGCCGATCGATCAGGCGGCGCTTCAGGCAGTGGTGGAGAAAGCGACCAAGGAAATGCTGGTGCCCGGCGCGGTCGTTGCGATCCGCACGCCGCAAGGCAGCTACACCGCTGCGGTCGGCACGACCGAGCTTGGCAAGCAGACACCGCCCGATGTGAACACGCACTTCCGGATCGCGTCGAACTCCAAGACCATGACCGCCGCACTCGTCGTACTGCTGGTCCAGGACGGCAAGCTCAAGTTCACCGACCCGGTGTCCAACTACGTACCCGACGTGCCCAACGGCGCGAACATCACCGTCGCCGAACTCCTGACGATGCGCAGCGGGCTCTACAACTACACGAACGCGCCGGAGTTCTCTGCCGAGCTGGACGCCAACCTCGCGAAAGCGTGGACCCCACAGGAGGTACTGGCGATCGCATTCGGGCATCCCCCCAACGACCCGCCGAACACGGCCTATGAGTACAACAACACCAACTACGCGCTGCTGGGATTGATAGCGGAGAAAGCCGGCGGCCGTCCACTGCGAGATCAGCTGCGGGACCGGCTCTTCGGGCCGCTGAGCTTGCAGCAGACGTCACTTCCAGCCGTCGATGACGCGTCTATCCCGGCTCCGTACTCGCACGGATACATGTACGGGGGATCGGCCTACGCGATGGTCGACGACCCCTACCCTGCCGACATCAAGACCGCCGCGAAGGCCGGGACGTTGAAGCCCATCGACTACACGAACGAGAACGCGTCCTATGCCCACGCGGCAGGCGGCGTCATCTCCACCGCCGACAATATCGCGACCTGGATTCGGGACCTGGTGTCGGGGAGAGTCTTCAACGCCGATTACCAGAAGCGGTGGCTTGACAGTGTGCAAGCCGAAAACCCGGGGAACCCCGAGGGGCAGAAGTACGGGTACGGAATCTCGTACCAAAGGTTCAGCCCGACCGCCTCGATGTACTACCACGGCGGCGAGATGCCCGGTTTCAACTCTTTCATGGGGTACGACCCGGACAACGATGTTTCACTGGTTATTTGGACGAATCTGACGATCTCCCCCGCCGACGACAACACCACAGCGCAGGCTCTTTTGCCCACCATGCTGGACGAGATCTACACCGGCCTGTCGCTCGCGCCGACACCCACTCCGACCACGACGAGGTAGTTAATGACGCGCCGGCGTCACTCGATGTTGGCGTTACCGGCCCGCCACTGATCCCACGGAATGTTCCAGTCGCCGAGGCCGTCCTCGCCAGGCAGGATCGACCCCACGGTGTTGGAGATCTCGACGATGTCGCCACGCTTGGTGTTGTTGTAGAACCACTGCGCATTGCTGGTGCTGACGTTCAGACAGCCGTGGCTGACATTGCTGTAGCCCTGGCTGCCGACCGACCACGGCGCGGCGTGCACGTAGATGCCGCTGTAGGAGATCTGTGTGGCGTAGTCCACCTCGGTGCGATACCCGTTGGGCGAGTTCGACGGCACGCCGTAGGTCGACGAGTCCATCACCAGGTGACCGAACCGGTCGCCGACGATGAAGGTGCCGTTGTTGGTGGGCGAGCTGTTCTTGCCCATCGAGATCGGCATCGTCTTTTCGACCTCGCCGTTGCGCCTGACGGTCAGCGTCTTGGTGTTGTCGTCGGCGGTCGCGATCACCTCGTCACCGATGGTGAAGTGCGTCGTCGTGTTCTCCTGGCCGAAGAGGCCGTCACCGAGGTCGACGCCGTAGGTGTTGACGGCGACGTCCACCGTCGTGCCCGGCTTCCAGTATTGAGCTGGGCGCCAACGCACTTCGCGGTTGCTGAGCCAGTAGAAGGCACCCTCGACCGGCGGGTTGGTAGTGACGGTGATCGCCCGCTGCGCCGCCAATCGGTTCGGGATGTTCTCGTCGAAGCGGACCGCGACGGGTTGACCGATGCCGACGACCTCGCCGTCGTTCGGCAGCAGGTACGGCATGGTCAGGTTCTCGGGCGAATGGGTTTGGAAGGTCATCTGCTGGTTCGCGGCACCGCCGAGGCCGAGCGACTGCGCCTGCAGCGTGTAGCGCGTGTTGTAGCCGAGCGGCTCGGTGGTGTGCCAGGTCAAGCCGTCAGGACTCAGCTCGCCGGCGACCGGAGTGCCTTCGTCATCGTTGACCATCGAGACCGCCCCGAGGACGCCGTCCTCGGCACCGACCGTCACTGGTTGATCCACCGTCACACCGACGGCGCCGTCCTTGACGGACGCGGTCAGCTTGGGCACCAAGAGGTCACCGAACGGCGTGCCCTTGTCGTTGATGACCTGCGGTTGCGGCGGAGCCGAGTTGCCGCCGCACGCGCTGAGGCCCAGGACCAGGGCCGGCACCATTGCGATGGCCATCAAACAGGCACGAAAACGGCGCGGACGCGCCATATCATTGACCTGCCTCATACTGTGCTCCAACTCGTAACGGGTCGTGCTCACCGAAATTCTTGGCAATAGTCTAAGGGCAACCTGGGACTCTGCGCGACTTCGCTGAGAGTCTGCTCAGGTGGGGGGCGAAAAGAGATTTCACCCTCCGCCACAGGGCCTGTTATTGTCGCACTCGCGCGCCGTTAGCTCAGTTGGTAGAGCAGCTGACTCTTAATCAGCGGGTCCGGGGTTCGAAACCCTGACGGCGCACTTCAGAAGCTATTTTTGGCGCTTGAAGACGCCTGACTGGGCGTTTATTGGACGCTTATGGCGTCGTCTAGGGCCTCAGCGACCTGTGTGTGGAGTTTGCCACGGGCCATATATCGGTCTTGGGTCATCGAGGGCCTTGCATGACCCAGTTGATCACGGGATGGCCGAGATCGCCGGCGTCGACCCGCGCAGCATCAAAGCGTGGTCACTCCGCTCCACCCGGCTACGCGATGGACGCGCAACAACCTCGCGGTCATCAATGGCGAACCCACCGCTGCGCAATTGTCCGCCGCGCAAAAGGCGACGCGTCCCGCCAAACCCGAATCGCTGTCATGGGCAGCCCTCAAGGCGCACTGGCGCGCCCCCTGGGGTCGCTGCTGCCGGAATCGTCTTAGATTCAATTCACTGTGGACGAGCTGCGTGTGCTAGCAGCCAGCGGTGGCCGTGAAATGCACAGATTCGTAACGGTGAAGTAAATACGGCCAGCGAACTCGTTGAGTTCGCAACTACTACAACATCCCTAACCGTTTTGGATCCTGGATTCGCGCTCGACCAGCTAGCCTTCCTTATGGGGGCCTGACGCAGCGGCGTAGGCACAGGGGAAGAAGCAAAGGGCAATGAGCCGCAAGCATCGCGCTATACAGGAAACGAACAAGACGCGCATCGGGGTTGCTGGGGCACTGATGCACACCGGCAACGCAATGGTCGCCAACGGGGTGGCCGGAACGGAGGAAGCATGAAGACACTCATCATCGGACTGCTGGCGGGCGGCGCGCTGCTCGCCAGCGCGGGGGTCGCCAACGCCACCCCGCAGGAGGACGCGGTGATCCAGCAGCTCGCTGACGCCGGGTATCACTACCCCCCGGCAGCGATCAGCAATGCCCATAAGGTGTGCAACCGGCTCGCCGGGGGGCAGTCTCGGGACCAGATCGTGGGCGACATTCTGGCGATAGTCGGCGACCCGGTGGAGGCCAACACGTTCTTCGACGTGTCGCAGCGCAACCTCTGCCCGTAGACCGCCTACCGCAATAGACCCCGACGCGACCCCGCCCACGCGGCGGCGTCGCGGCCGACTAGACACTGTCGTTATCACTTCTTGTGGCGACGGCTGCTCCAATTAGGTTGAGAGAGAAACAGAAACCATGAAGAAGAAGATCGCAATCGCTCTGGGGGCCTTCTCCATCGCCGGGTTGGCGTTGGCGCCGTTGGCTTCTGCCGATCCGGCACCGGCCCCCGCACCGGGGACGTACATGTTCGTCACCAGCAAGCAGAGTTCACTGGAGACGGTCGCTCAGGACTGCGGCCCGTCCTGCTGGTCGATGACCGAAACGGCAGGACGGATCGAGTTCCGCCTCGTGGATGATCGCTGGCAGGCGGACAATGGCATTTGGACGGTCGATAATGTCAATTACACCAACCGATCCGGCAAAACCGCCACCCTCAACCCGGCCTAGCGGCCAACCAGGGGTGCGACTTAACCGCTGCTCCCAGCCCTAGCTGTGCTATTTCACCGCGTCGTAGTCGAACGCTGCATCTCGGGACAGCCACCCAAAATCAAATTCGTCCCGCTGCCCGAGCTGAACCGGCGGTAGCAGCCCGACGGTGAGTCTCCGCAGGGATGGCTGTAGTGCCACCCCGTTGGGGTTACTCATTGCGTCAAGCGACAGCGGAGCTGGTGACTTCCGCGACAAGCCTTTACACGCTGTCGTACA
>Ga0164304_10000252_pt1 | contig 13885 bp, 11 predicted proteins | sample Whisoiple_217_MG_FD_110216 | JGI IMG/M metagenome (GOLD analysis project Ga0164304, IMG submission 110216) | Soil microbial communities amended with pyrogenic organic matter from upstate New York, USA - Whitman soil sample_217_MG | ecosystem: Environmental > Terrestrial > Soil > Agricultural...
AGCCCGGTCACCTCGCGAATTCTGGCCCGCAGTGCCTCGCAGAACGACTCCACGTCCGCCGCGGTCGCCCCCGCGAGTTCGGCGGGCTCGCCGAACGCCTCGTCGAACGACAACTGCTCGAGGACCGGCACCGCGGCTCGGACGGTGTCCAGTACGCGGCGGCTGGCCACGCCGTAGACGATGCCGCGCGGCGGCAACACCACGGCGGTGGCGCCGACCAGGCGGCGCGCCTGGTGCATCGGCATGGCCGAGCGCGCGCCGTACACCCTGGACTCGTAGCTGGCGCCCGCGACAACACCGCGTCCGCCCAGCCCTCCGACGAGCACCGGGCGGCCACGCAGCGTAGGGCGTGTGAGCTGCTCGACCGACGCGAAGAACGCGTCCATGTCGAGGTGCAGCACCCAGCGAGCGGCCACGTCTGCCGATGCTAGGGCGCTAGCCTGGCGACATGACGCAACAGGCCAGCGATGTCGGCATCTTCGGTCCGTGGCTGGCGCATTTCGTGCAAAACGAGCGCGTGCACGCCGAGGCCGACGCGGCCATCGCCTTCGAGGACCGCTGCGATATCCCCGACTCCGTGCGCCACCCGCTGATCGAATCGGTCCGCCGGTTCCAGCTGGGCGAGAGCGGCGACGGTGCACAGCTGCTGCACAAAGCCGCACGAGCCGGTGACGTCGAATATCTGCGCGCGGCCGAAATGTTCGTGGCCGAAGAGCAACAGCACGCCGCGCTGCTGCTGCGACTGCTCGGGTATCTCGACGGTCAGCCGATGCGCACCCACTGGTCGGACGCGGTCTTCGTGCGGTTGCGCAGGCTGATGGGACTGCGGACGGAATTGATGGTGTTGACCGTCGCCGAAGTGGTAGCGCTGTCGTATTACGGCGGGCTGGCCGAGGCGGGTCCAGACGATGTCGTCCGTGCGGTGGCCGCCCGCATCGTGGCCGACGAGCACCCGCACGTGCGGTTCCAGCAGGACCGGTTGCGGGCCGGCTTCGCAGGGTCGCGGGCCGGCGCCCGCGCGATGGCATTCGCGTTCTGGTGGCTGACGGCGATCGGCGCCACCGTCGTCGTGGCCCTTGACCACGGCCCCCTGCTCGACGCGATCGGATACCGGCGCACCCGCTTCATCCGCGACGTCCTCGTCGACTTCGCGAAGGTCGTCACCGCTGTGCTGCGCCGCTAGGCCTTGGCGATCGTCACCCGCACCCCGTCACCGAGGTCGCTGGCATCCGCAGGCTCGCCGAACTCGAATGTGGTGGCCAGGATTTCCCGCGCGATCATCTCGGCGTGCGTGCGCGCCCAGTCCTCTCGTTGCTCGGGCACGGACATCACCACCGAGATTCGGTCGGAGACATCGAGACCCGTCGTTCTGCGCAGTTCCTGAAGTTCTCGGATGCGGTCCTTGGCCCAGCCCTCGGCCTCCAGCTCCGGGGTGACGGTGCCGTCGAGCACCACCAGACCCGACCCCTCTGGCAGTGCCGCGGTGAACTCGGGGTCGGCGGCCACCAGCTTGGAGCTGAACTCCTCGGGCAGTAGCACCGCCGTGCCCGCGGTTAGCGTGCCGTCGGGGTTGACCACCCCGTCGCCGGCCTTGACCGCCTTGATGGCAGCCTGCACGTCCTTGCCGATGCGTGGACCCGCTGCGCGGGCGTTGACAGTGAGCTCGAATCGCCCGTAGCTCGCGATGTCGTCGGTGAGTTCCACTTCCTTCACGTTGAGTTCGTCGGCGAGCAGGTCCCGAAACGGCTCGAGGCGCTGCGGGTTCTCCACGGCGACAGTGAGTTTCAGCAGCGGCAGCCGCACCCGCAGCTTCTTCGCCTTGCGTAGCGAGGACGCCGCGGACGCCACCTCGCGGACCTGGTCCATCGCAGCGACCAGGTCAGCGTCGTGCGGCAGGTCGCCCGACTCCGGCCAGTCGGTGAGATGCACCGAACGCTCGCCGGTGATACCGCGCCAGATCACCTCGGTGGTCAGCGGCAGCAGTGGTGCGGCCAGCCTTCCCGCCACCTCCAGCACGGTGTGCAGCGTGTCGATGGCGTCGGGATCCTCGTCCCAGAATCGCGAACGAGACCGGCGCACATACCAATTCGTCAACGCTTCGGTGAACTGCCTCAGCTCGTCGCATGCTCCGGAGATGTCACAGGCGTCCATCGACGCGGTCAGATCGTCGCGCAGCTTCGCGAGCTTTGCCAGGATGTAGCGATCGAGGACGTGGGTGGAGTTCGTTCGCCAGGTGCCCTTCTTCGGCGCATAAAGCGCCAGGAAGGTGTAGGCGTTCCAGATAGGCAGCTGCACCTGCCGAACACCCTCGCGGATGCCCTGTTCGGTGACGATCAGGTTCCCGCCGCGAAGGATGGGTGACGCCATCAGGAACCACCGCATGGCATCCGAGCCGTCGCGGTCGAAAACCTCTGTCACGTCGGGATAGTTGCGCAGCGACTTGCTCATCTTCTGGCCGTCATTGCCGAGCACGATGCCGTGCGACACACACGTTTTGAACGCCGGGCGATCGAACAGCGCGGTGGCCAGCACATGCATCATGTAGAACCAGCCGCGAGTCTGGCCGATGTACTCCACGATGAAGTCCGCAGGGAAATGCGACTCGAACCAGTCGGCGTTCTCGAACGGGTAGTGCACCTGCGCGTAGGGCATCGATCCGGAGTCGAACCAGACGTCGAACACGTCAGGAATGCGCCGCATGGTGGACGTGCCGGTCGGGTCGTCGGGATTGGGCCGCGTCAGCTCGTCGATGTAAGGCCTGTGCAGGTTGTCCGGCCGGACGCCGAAGTCACGCTCGAGCTCATCGAGGCTGCCGTACACATCGATTCGCGGATAAGCCGGATCGTCGGAAGTCCACACCGGGATCGGGCTGCCCCAGTAACGGTTTCGAGAGATCGACCAGTCGCGGGCATTCGACAGCCACTTGCCGAACTGTCCGTCCTTCACATGCTCGGGGTACCAGGTGATCTGTTGGTTGAGTTCGACCATGCGGTCGCGGAATTCGGTGACCTTGACGAACCAGGACGAAACCGCCCGGTAGATCAACGGATTCCGGCACCGCCAGCAGTGCGGGTAGGAGTGTTCGTAGGTCTCGTGTCGCAACAGCACCGGGGCGTTGTCCGCGGCCGGGCCGCTCTGATTCTTCAGATCGCGGATGATCTGAGGATTGGCGTCGAATACGTGCTGACCGGCGTAGTCGGGCACGGTCTGATCGAACCGGCCCTTGGCGTCCACCGGCGTGACGGCGACAATGCCGGCAGGCGCCACCGTCGCCATGTCCGCTTCACCGTATGCCGGGGACATGTGCACGATGCCGGTGCCGTCCTCGGTGGTGACGTGCTCACCGGACAACACCTGAAAACTGTTGGGCGCGTCCATGAAATACGTGAACGGCGGTAGATAGTGCATGCCGAGAAGCTCGTCGCCCCGGTAGGTGCCCAGGATCTCGGGTGTCTCGCCGAGTTCCCTGGCGTATGCGGCAAGTCGCGCTTTCGCCAACACGTACCGGCGCTCCCCGGCAGCCACGAGCACGTAGGAGACGTCGCGATTGACGGCCACGGCCTGATTGGAGGGCAGCGTCCACGGCGTCGTCGTCCACACCAGAAGGTACGCATCCTGCAGGGGGCCTTCGGTGATTCGGAATCCGACCGTGATCGCCGGGTCCTGGCGGCTCTGATAGACGTCGTCGTCCATCCGCAGTTCGTGGCTGGACAACGGCGTCTCGTCGTTCCAGCAGTACGGCAGCACCCGATAGCCTTCGTAGGCAAGGCCCTTGTCCCACAATTGTTTGAAGGCCCAGATCACCGACTCCATGAAGGTCAGATCCAGAGTCTTGTAGTCGTTGTCGAAGTCCACCCAGCGCGCCTGGCGCGTCACATAGGCGCGCCATTCCTGCGTGTACTTGAGCACCGACGCGCGACAGGCGTCGTTGAACTTGCCGATGCCCATCTCGTCGATCTGCGATTTGTCGGTGATGCCAAGCTGGCGCTGCACCTCCAGCTCCGCGGGCAGCCCGTGGGTGTCCCAGCCGAACCGGCGGTCGACCTTGTAGCCGCGCATGGTCCGGTACCGCGGCACGATGTCCTTGACATAGCCGGTCAGCAGATGACCGTAGTGCGGCAACCCATTCGCGAACGGTGGCCCGTCGTAGAACACGTACTCCGGCGCGTCGTTGCGGCGCGAAACGCTGGCCCGAAAGGTGTCGTCGGTGTCCCAATAGTCGAGGACGTCGGATTCGAGCGCCGGAAAGTTCGGCGCGCCGCCTGCCGGCTTCGGATAGGTGGTCACGGTGTTACGTCGTCTCCATGCCAAAAGGTCGTTCATGGCACGGGGACGACGACGCGCCGGTGCGCGAACGCCGCGGTACCACCCCGCTTGCGCACATGCGTGCGCCGCTCGACTTATGGCTGTGACGGGCCAACCCGTTCGGCTCTACTTGGCCAGACCCTCTCGAGCCTGAGCTGTTCTTCCGAAGGCTCCCCGGTGATGGCCGGATCAGCGCCGATAGGTGATTCTAACGGCTCAGTGACCGACAGCCATCGGGGTGTGCGGCTGCGGCATGGCCTCCGACGTCAGCTCGATCAGCGCGAGTGGTAGCTGCTCGGTGAGCTCCTCGACGGTGTAGGCGTCGAAGCTGCGGGTGTCATACCACCAGTCCAGCTGGACGAGGCCGTCGGCCCGATACGCCCGAAGTTCCAGCGGATGGCGCAGCCCGGGCTCGGTGCCCAGGTAGGAGTAGAAGATCTCCGACGGCGGCTGTGCGGCGAGCTTTGGCGCAATCGAACCCGCCGAAAGGTGGCGGTGCACGGCGCCGAGCGCCTCTGTGGCCGTGGCCAGACCCGCAGACGTGCAGGACAGCGGGACAGATCCGCTGTGTCCCGCAACGTCAACAGGCACCACACCCTCACCGATCGTGCGGGCGATCGCGAGGCCGAGGGCCGCAAGAAGGATTTCCTCGCCTGTCAGGCCCAGGTACCACTGTGCGCCGTCGAGCTCGCCGGTCAGCGTGCTGTTCAGCGGCGCCGAGATCTTGGTGAGATCGGCGGCCTGCGGAGCATCCACGGTTTCGTGGTCGGCGATTCGAAGCGGGCTGCTGGCAAATTCTGCAATCAACATGGGGCTAACAGTACTTGCGTTGTCCCAAAATTGGGAGACGTCTCCCAAAACTGTGACACCCACGTCAATAACAGCAACCCTTTCCAGCATTCGATTACCACTGCCCATTTGCGGGAGAAACAGGTTAAAGTAAAGCCGTGCCACGTACAGATGAGAACGGCCGACAACTAAAGGCCCTGCTCGATTACCTTCTTGACGGGGAAGTCGACGCCAAGAACATCTACGACGCGCTCGGGGTGTCTAGCAGCACGTACTACCGCCGAATCAAGGAGGAGGGCTACCCGGACGCCGAGGAACTGCGTCGGGTTGCCGATCGGTTCGGGCTCAGCTACCCCGACCTTCAGGTGCGGTTCGGGTTGATGAGCCACCAGGAGGTAGCGAGCTACTTCGAGTCTGCCAACGTGGCATTGGCAACCGTCGAGACGCGACGAGTCCGCCCGCTGAAGCTGTCTGAAATGACGCCTCGCCAGGACGCCCCGCCGCTATAGAATTTGCTGAAACAATCTCAGCGCAAAGGCAACAAGGATGGCCCTCGCAACACTCCTAGCGATCACGATCGCGTGCATCGGATGGAGCCTGTGGATCCGACGCGTCACGTGGACGTGCCGGTGGGAGGTCGCAGCCACCCTCAACATCGCACTGCAGGGTTTGGCCGTGCTTTTGATGTCGCCGCTTGCCTCCGAGACCGTCGGACACTGGCTGCATGCCCTCACCGGCAAGTGGAATCTCGAGGACTACCTCGGCCACGACTGCTACATCGTCGCCGCCTCTGCCATCGTCTACAACACGCTCGGCAGGCTGGCCGACGACGACGCCATGCAGAAGTCGTTCAAGCAGTACGTCGAACGGCCCGCCACGCTGTGCATCCCGCTGCTGCTCGTCACGTTCTCCGTCGGAAACGGCGCGCGGATCTATGCCCCCGACTTTTTCACCGTTCCGACCGACTTCTGGCTGAACCTGTACTGGCTGCTCCTCTGCGGCACCCTCATCTATCTGCTGACTTACGGCATCAGGGCAACCCTGGTGCTGCGCAAGGACCCGCGGTCTCGACGCATCGCCAACTTCTATCTGGCTTCGTCGGTCTTCGGCATTCTGGCCTGTGTCGTTCGCATCACCACCGCCTACTTCCCGGCCCTGCAGACGGCGACAGGCAGCACCCTGGTGTGGGTGTTCGCGTGCCTGTGCGGCGCCGGGTTCGCACTTGCGTCCGCCCACTCGTGGCGCATCAAGACGAAGTGGTTCACCAAGGTCTGACCTGGCCGCTCGGGTTATCGTTGCCTCGCCGTCGAATTGGGAGGAACCGCGATGACATCGGGCACGCAGGGAGCGGAACCGCCAACGCGCACGCAACGAGCGGAACTGACATCGCCATCCAAAAGAACCGGACGCCACCGCGTCGTCGTCATCGGGTCCGGGTTCGGCGGCTTGACTGCGGCCAAGGCTTTGAAACGAGCCGACGTCGACGTCACTCTGATCTCGAGGACCACCACTCACCTGTTCCAGCCGCTGCTCTATCAGGTGGCGACCGGCATTCTGTCCGAAGGTGAGATCGCTCCGACCACACGCCTGGTCCTGCGCAGGCAGAAGAACGTCCAGGTGCTCCTCGGCGAGGTCGAAGCGATCGATCTGAAGGCCAAGACCGTCACCAGCAAGTTGATGACGATGACGACGGTGTCGCCGTTCGACAGCCTCATCGTCGCCGCCGGCGCACAGCAGTCCTATTTCGGCAACGACCAGTTCGCCACCTTCGCCCCAGGTATGAAGACCATCGACGACGCGCTGGAACTTCGCGGCCGGATACTCGGGGCGTTCGAGGCCGCGGAGGTCACCACCGATCCCGCTGAGCGCGAGCGCAGGCTGACCTTCGTGGTGGTCGGCGCGGGACCCACCGGCGTCGAGCTGGCAGGCCAGATCGCCGAGCTCGCCGACCGCACGTTGGCCGGCGCCTTTCGCACCATCGAGCCCAACGAGTGCCGGGTGATCCTGCTCGAGGGCGCAGGCGCGGTGCTGCCGCCCATGGGCGAGAAACTGGGACTCAAGGCGCAGCGGCGGTTGGAGAAGATGGGCGTCGAGGTCCAACTCAACGCGCTGGTGACCAACGTGGACTATCAGGGCGTCACGGTGAAGGACAAGGACGGCGCCGAACGTCGCATCGAATGTGCGTGCAAGGTGTGGTCGGCCGGTGTGCAGGCCAGCCCACTGGGCAAGATGATCGCCGAGCAGTCCGAAGGGACCGAGACCGATCGCGCGGGCCGGGTCATCATGGAGCCGGATCTGTCCGTGAAGGGCCATCCGAATGTCTTCGTCGTCGGCGACCTGATGTCGGTCAAGGGCGTACCGGGCATGGCGCAGGGCGCGATTCAGGGCGCCAAGTACGTCACCAAGTTGATCAAGCGCGAGTTGGCCGGCCGTGATGACCCGGCGAATCGCGCGCCGTTCCGATACTTCGACAAGGGCAGCATGGCGACGATCTCGCGGTTCAGCGCCGTCGCCCAGGTCGGCAAGCTCGAATTCGGCGGCTTCATTGCCTGGCTCGCGTGGTTGGTACTGCACCTGGTGTATCTGGTCGGCTTCAAGAACCGCTTCACCACACTCATCACCTGGTTCATCACCTTCCTCGGCCACAGCCGTGGTCAGATGGCGATCACCAGCCAGATGATCTATGCCAGGTTGGCCATGGACATGCTGCAGAACCAACAGAAGCTAGCGCTACGGCAATCTCCGCTCGCCGCGGTCGAGGAGGCGGAGGAACTCGAAAGAGGGGCGTCATGAGCGATCACACCTACCGCGTCATCGAGATCGTCGGAAGCTCACCCGACAGCATTGACGCCGCGATTCGAAACGGGATCTCCCGCGCGTCGGAGACGATTCGGGGCCTGGACTGGTTCGAGGTGACGTCGGTGCGCGGTCATCTCGCCGACGGCGCCGTCGGGCACTTCCAGGTGACGCTGAAAGTCGGATTCCGGATGGAAGGCGCGTAGTCCCTACAGCGCGACGGACTGGGTCTCGGGGACGAAGGGCGCGCCGAAGTCCGGCACCGGCCGGTATCCGCGCTTGCGCGACGCTGCCGCGCCCCGACGAATCAACGCCGCCGTTGCGACGAAGCCCGCCTGATCGGCCACCACGAACGGGGTCAGCAGCCGGTTGTGCACGTAGCCGAAGGACATTCCGGTGCTCGGGTCGGCCCAGCCGAGCGAGCCGCCCAGGCCCGCGTGACCGAAGCCCGGCATCAGACCCCCGAGGGGGATCGAGTGGTAGCCGAGATGAAATGCCATGGGAAACACGATGTTTCGGTCGGGCCGACGGTTGGGTCTGCCGATCAGACCCGCTGTGAGTTCCGGCGAAAGGAACTGCCTGCCGTCGACCCTGCCGCCACATGCCAGAGGGGCGTACATCTTCGCGAGGCCCCGCGCAGTGGCGGTCCCGTTGGCGGCGGGTATCTCACCATCGAGAAACGGGACGTCGCCCTGCACAACCGAGAACATCTCGGGAAAGTAGAGCGCACCGAGGCCGCCGGACCATTGCAGCGCGGCAAGCTTGGGTACGACGCTGCCGAGCACCGCATTCTTCACGGCGCCCTGCGGGATGATGATCTGCGCGGCTTTTGACGGTGCCTCGACGGGGGGCCGACCCAGGTGCAAACCGTCGGTGTTGAGCGGCTCGGCAAGTTCCTCGCGGATCAACCGACGCATGCCCTTACCGGTGACGGATCTGGCCAGGCCTGACATCAGCCAGCCGTACGTCAACGCGTGGTAGGCGCCCTTGCCGTAGAGCACCCGGTTCACCGAGGCCGCCGCGAGCCGCTCCTCCATCTTGACGTGGTCCATCAGGTCGGCCCGACTGGCGCCGTTGAGCTGGGACAGCCCCGCCCGGTGGCGCATCACCTCGCGGACGGTGATGTTCGCCTTGCCGTTGGCACCGAACTCGGGCCAGTACTCGGCGACCGGGGCTTCGTAGTCGATCAGGCCGCGGTCGGCCAGCCGGTGGATGACGGTTGAGGACATCCCCTTCGTCGCCGAGAAAACCATCGCGCCGGTATCGGCGGACCAATGCGTTGTGCCCCGCCGGTCGGACCACCCCGTCCACACGTCGACGACGGGCTCGCCGTCCAGAAAGACCGAAAGTGCGCCTCCGCCGTAGCGGGGACCGGGAAACATTTTGCTGAAGGCCCGTACCGCACAGGCGAAGTGCGGGTCGGCCGCGCCTTGAACACCGTGAGGGAGCGCCGCGCTGCGCTCCCTGCTGTCAGAGTGCTTCACAATGTATCTAATTTACCTGCAACCCCGGCTAATAAACCGGCCGTTACCGATCCGTTGTCACATCGCATGTCAGAGCGGCCAAGGCTCCATCTGACAGCAACCAACCGCGTCCGCGGTCAGTCGAACCGGTTGTTCGGATCGGTCTTGTCGAACACCTCTTGGCCGTCGTCGCGGCCGTCGCCGTCGGAATCCGCCTTGTTCGGGTTGGTGCCGTAAACGTTCGTCTCATCGTCGTTGAACAGCCCGTCCTGGTCCGTGTCGACACGTCCCTGCTCCTGGCCGCCTCCGCCGCCGGGATTGTTGGCAACGGCACCCGGATGCGAAGCGCTGTCCAGCGGCTTGGTGCCCGCGTCCACCTCCTGCTTGTCGGTGAAACCGTCCTGGTCGGTGTCGCCGAGGTACAGCATGGTGTGCCAGGTGAAGTACTCGTCATGGTCCGACAACCCGTCACCGTCGGTGTCAGTGCTGGTCGGGTTGGACTTCTCGTTGTTGACCTCGTTGCCGTCGTTGACTCCGTCACCGTCGGTGTCGCGCTTGTTCGGGTCGGAGTGATAGATGTTGGTCTCGTCCTGGTCCGACACGCCATCCGCGTCGAGGTCTCCCGGCAGCGGCGGCAGGGCATTCGCCGGCGACGGCGTCAGCAGCACGCCTGCAACCAGCAATCCGGCGAACAGGGCTTCCACACAGCGGCGTTGGGTCATGCGTCGACGTTATCGGCTACCTAGACGCGGTAAATATCAGGTGTTTCCCTATTCTTTTCCGTTTTCCGCGGCCTCGAGAATCTGTTGGGCGGCAAGTGTCGGGGTCAGTTCGCCGTTTCGGACCTGACGCTCCACCTCGGCACGAACGCTGCGCACCCCGCGATTGTTGAGCACCCGGTCCAACACCGTGTCGCGGACCATCGACCACGTCCAGTCCACCTGCTGAGCATTGCGGCGAGCCTCGAACTCCCCCGCTTCGGTCAGCACGTCGCGGTGCTTGAGCACGGTGTCCCACAGCTCGGTCAACCCGGTGCCCTCCAGCGCGCTCATTGTCAGAACCGGTGGACGCCACAGTGTTTCGCGCGGATAGATCAGCCGAATCGCGCCCGAGAGTTCGCGGGCGGCGGTCTTGGCCTCGGTGGCGTGTTCACCGTCGGCCTTGTTCACCACGACGACGTCGGCGAGCTCGAGGACGCCCTTCTTGATTCCCTGCAGCTGATCGCCGGTGCGCGCGAGGGTCAGGAAGACGAACGTGTCCACCATGTTGGCGACGGCAACCTCGGATTGCCCTACGCCGACGGTCTCCACCAGGATCACGTCGAAGCCGGCCGCCTCGAGCAGCACGATGGTTTCCCGGGTGGCCCGTGCCACGCCGCCGAGAGTGCCCGACGTCGGCGACGGCCTGATGTAGGCGTCGGGATGCACGGCCAGATTCGCCATCCGGGTCTTGTCCCCCAGGATCGATCCGCCGGTGCGGGTGGACGACGGGTCGACGGCCAGCACCGCCACCCGGTGTCCCTGCTCGATGAGGTGCATGCCGAGGGATTCGATGGTCGTCGACTTGCCGACACCGGGGACACCGGTGATGCCGACATGCATGGCGCTGCCTGCCTGCGGCATCAGCTCCATCAGCAGCCGCTGCGCCTGCTCGCGGTGATCGGCCCTGGTCGACTCGACGAGCGTGATCGCCCGCGGAAGGGCTGCGCGATCACGGTTCCTGATCGCGGCGGCGAGGTCGTCGATCTGGTCGGCCACTAGCCGAGGTCATAACCCGAGCGCTCGGCCAGCTTGTGCAACAAGCCGGCCGCGGCGTCGGCGATCACCGTTCCGGGCGGGAAGATCGCGGTCGCACCCGCCGCGTACAGCGCGTCGAAGTCGCCGGGCGGAATCACACCGCCCACCACGACCATGATGTCGGGCCTGCCGACTTCGGCCAGCGCGTCGCGCAGCGCGGGCACGAGCGTCAGGTGACCGGCGGCCAGGGAGGACACCCCCACCACGTGCACGTCGTTGTCCGCGGCTTGACGCGCCACCTCGTCGGGGGTGGAGAACAGCGAGCCGACGTCGACGTCGAAACCGATGTCGGCGAACGCGGTCGCGATGACCTTCTGCCCGCGGTCGTGGCCGTCTTGACCCATCTTGGCGACCAGGATGCGAGGCCGGCGGCCATCGGCCTCGGCGAACTTCTCGACCAGCTCGGTGGCTCTGGAATAGACGCCGATGTTTCCGCCTCCTCCCGAGACTTCGTCGCGGTAGACCCCGGCGATGGTACGGATCTCGGCCTTGTGTCGTCCCCAGACCCGCTCCAGCGCATCGGAGATCTCACCGACGGTGGCCTTCGCCCGCGCGGCGTTGATGGCGAGTTCCAACAGGTTTCCGTCTCCGTGGGCCGCCTTTGTCAGGTCGGCCAGCGCGGCGTCGACGGCGGGCTGGTCGCGCTCTGCGCGCAGCTTCTCCAGCTTGGCGATCTGCTCGGCGCGCACCCGGCTGTTTTCGACCTTGAGCACCTCGATCTCGTGATCCTCGTCGACCTGGTACTTGTTGACGCCGATGACCGGCTGCTGGCCGGAGTCGATGCGGGCCTGGGTGCGTGCCGCCGCCTCTTCGATGCGCAACTTCGGAATGCCGTCGTCGATGGCCTGCGCCATTCCGCCGTGCTCGTTCACCTCGTCGATGTGGGCGCGGACCCGCTCGGCAAGCTGGTGGGTGAGCCACTCCACGTAGTAGGAGCCGCCCCACGGGTCGATCGGCCGGGTGGTGCCGGACTCCTGCTGCAACAGCAGCTGGGTATTCCGCGCGATCCGGGCGGAGAAGTCGGTGGGTAGCGCCAGCGCCTCGTCCAGCGCGTTGGTGTGCAGCGACTGGGTATGGCCCTGGGTGGCCGCCATCGCCTCGATGCAGGTACGCGCGACGTTGTTGAACGGGTCCTGCGCGGTCAGCGACCAGCCGGAGGTCTGCGAATGTGTGCGCAGGGAAAGCGATTTGGCATCCTTGGGATCGAACTGGGCGACCAGTTCACTCCACAGCAGGCGCCCGGCCCGCAGCTTGGCCACCTCCATGAAGAAATTCATCCCGATGCCCCAGAAGAAGGACAGTCGCGGCGCGAACGTGTCGATGGACAGGTTCGCGGCCATGCCGGCCTTGATGTACTCGACGCCGTCGGCCAGCGTGTAGGCCAACTCCAAATCCGCTGTCGCTCCGGCTTCTTGGATGTGATAGCCGGAGATGGAGATCGAATTGAACTTCGGCATCCGCGTGCTGGTGTATCCGAAGATGTCGGAGATGATGCGCATCGACGGCTTCGGCGGATAGATGTAGGTGTTGCGGACCATGAACTCTTTGAGGATGTCGTTCTGGATGGTTCCGGCCAGCTTCTCCGGCGGTACACCCTGTTCCTCCGCGGCGACCACGTAGAGCGCGAGGATCGGAAGCACCGCACCGTTCATCGTCATCGAGACCGAGACCGTGGACAAGTCGATACCATCGAACAGCTGGCGCATATCGAGAATGGAATCGATTGCCACACCTGCCATTCCGACGTCGCCCGCGACGCGGGGGTGGTCGGAGTCATAGCCGCGGTGGGTGGCGAGGTCGAAGGCCACCGACAGACCCTTCTGGCCTGCCGCCAGGTTGCGCCGGTAGAACGCGTTGGACTCCGCGGCGGTCGAGAAGCCGGCGTACTGCCGAATGGTCCACGGCTGATTGACGTACATCGTCGGATACGGGCCGCGCAGGTACGGCGGCGCGCCGGGGAAGGTGTCGAGCGGGTAGCCCGCCGAGACCGCAGCATCCAGGTCGGCTGCGATATAGACCGGTTTGACGTCGATGGCCTCCGGCGTCGGCCAGTCGAGCTGTTCCGGCGTATAGCCGTGCGCCTCTGCGGCCGCTGCGACGTGCGCGGTGACCGCGGCGTCGGTGGCGGGTTCGGTCGTCCGCTCGCTACGCAGCGGAACCTCGGCGAAGCTACCGATTCCGGTGGTTGCTGTCATATCCTCATGCCCCCAATCGGGTGAGCAGCCCCGAGAGTGTGTCCACCGCGTCGATCTTGGCGGTCAGATAGTCGTCGGGTTTTGGGTCGGCGTCGGCGACGGCCTTCTCGGGCCCGGCCAGTAGCACGTGTGACACCCCCGCCTTGCGTGCGGCCTCGACTACACCTGCCGCCTCGGTCCCATAACGGGCGTCCGTTCCGCAGATCACCGCAACCGCACGGCCGTTCGCCCCCGAAACCGCGTCGGCTATTCCTGCGGAGTCGACGGTGCCCGGGTTGACCGCCTCGATGCCGCCCGAGGCGAGCAGGTTGGTGGCGAACGTCGCACGAATGTTGTGCTCCGCGAGCGGACCCAGCGGCAGCAACAGCACCGTGGGCCGAGTCCCGGTTGCCGCCAGGTAGGCGTCGGAGCGGTCACGCAGTGCCTCGAAGCTCGCCGCGTACCGCGCCACGGCGTTCGGCGAATCATGGTGCGGCAAAGGCGGTTCGTCGAGGGCCGGATATTCGTTGACACCGGTGAGCGCCTTGCGGCGGTGATTGAT
>Ga0164304_10000254_pt1 | contig 13868 bp, 7 predicted proteins | sample Whisoiple_217_MG_FD_110216 | JGI IMG/M metagenome (GOLD analysis project Ga0164304, IMG submission 110216) | Soil microbial communities amended with pyrogenic organic matter from upstate New York, USA - Whitman soil sample_217_MG | ecosystem: Environmental > Terrestrial > Soil > Agricultural...
AGACGGCCGAAATTAACCCGACTGATTTTTGGGATCGGCTCGATTTGGACGATCGCCAGTCGATCGAGCTGTTCCTCCTGGAATGCGCCCGCCTCTGGGCCCCCGTCAGCGCCACCCACCGAGTCGCGACAGAGCCCTTCACCGCAACGGTAGCGGGCAAAGAGCGCACCTTCCCCGCCGGAACCAAGGTACTGATACCGCTCAGTTTGGGGCTGCTAGACGAGAGTTTCTGGGGCTCTACGGTATACGAATTCAACCCTAAGCGGGAGAATCTCTGCCCTTTTCATATGGGATTTCATTCGGTGGGCGATCGCAGCGCGGGACGGATTTGCCCCGGTAAAGATGTCGCACTCAAGATGCTGGTGGATGTCGTGAGTACGGTAGGCAAAGTGCGCCGAAGCTCTGAGCCTAATTTGCGGCGGTAATTAATCCAAAAGCTCGATCGTAGATATCGGGTAGGGACTTAGGCACTCGCGGTGTCTAAAGCTGTATTTCATCAGATTGAAAACTGCTATCAGACTCGGCGGTTGAAAGAGATCCTACCCTGCACAAACTTTAGTCCGAGCGAGCGATCGACGAAGAAATAAAGGGGGTATCTAACAGGAAACCAAAACACAACTATTTTGAGGATAGATAATACCATGTTAATCGAACAAAAGCAACTAAAAGACATTGCGAATTGGATGAAAGTAGAACATCCAGCCGAGTTACCCGAAGTCCTGCAAGGTATCTTTTTTATGGACGGGAATGTTTTACCAGATGATTGTCTGACGATGTACAGTTCAGACTGGAATGGTGACAAACGGACGTTATTGCTGCGCGTTTTTGACCCTGTTATCTGGACATTTCATTCATCAATGGCGGGACGGATGTTAATTTATTTAGTCAAATTTTCTCGCTTCAGCTACTTGTTCCGATTCTCGGATGCAACTTTGCAGCACGGACACATCACGCCGATAGTGTTTGGATGGTCTGTACCGCCGTGGCTGGTAGATTTTTTGATCGATCGAGATCCGAGCACTCCGAATGGAGATATCTGGTATCGCACAAACTCGTTTTTCGGCAGGCCTGCTGACAGCGGATATATACTCCGCAGGATTGTAGACAAAGATGGCAACTACACCTCAGCGTTTCCAGATATGCTGTCTAAAGTTGAGAGTGATTGTTTGATCGTTGCCAAAGAGTGAAAATATTTACAAAAACTACAAAACCCGCCTAACGAAGCGGGTTTTGTCGATCGCAGCGGCGGCATTTGAACCGACGACCCCCACTAACACAGTTTTATTTGCTAGCCTATAAAGGCTATGCAGCAAGCTCTAGCAGGCTGTTGTCAATTATTCCTATCAATAATTCGGATAGTGTTTGATTGGCAACTGTAGAATCAGGGTTTCAGGGCAATTGCACAATCGATATCCCAACGGAAAATCAACGGTTTCAGACTAGGATCTAAAAACAGTCCTGACTATCGATCGTTGACAGTGTAAAGCTTGAAACTAGAATGGGGAACACGAGTTCTCTGTAAAGTGCGATCGGCATCTCCTCATGGGATATTGAGGGTAGGAAATCTCTCCGTCCAAACTCATCATTATAACAAAAAATCTGGGTTTCACAAGGATTTAATTCAGTTTATACAGGCTCGACAGCTCGCATTTATCTAGGTCATTGTTGACAGGGTTGCAGTTTCTCTTTCCTGAATCTACTGCGATCGCACTTGATTCAGGTAGATGAACACAAACATTCTCAAAATAGCTGGTTCTTTGGACTTAAAGTCCCTAGGTATTAACTTTGGAGGAATTTGTCATGACTAAACTTTCACAAATCGACTCTTATCAACTCGAGCAATTACTAAAACGCCTCGAACAAATTGAAGCTAAGCTGGGAATCAAAGTTGCCTCAGGTGGCGAAGCATCAGGTAAAGAAGCACAAAAATTTTGTGCTTTGCCAAAGGTTCCTCCACGCACTTTCGATCCCAGCGTGTCGCCGGAGCGTGCTCGTCTAATACGGTTGCTCGGGAAGAAGTGGGTTAACGGTACAAAATTACGTTATTACTTTTTTGAGAGCGGTCCCAATTCAGGCGGGAACGAACAGAAGGAGCTCGTGCGGCAGGGGTTTGAGGTGTGGAAGAAGGTAGGGATTGGTATCAAGTTTGAGGAAGTTCGGAACATCAGCGAGGCAGAGATACGAATCGGCTTTGTGCAAGGAGATGGAGCCTGGTCATATATTGGCCGCGATACGATCGATATTCCTAAGCAAGGCGAGCGAACCATGAACTTCGGCTGGGATCTTCGGGCTGATCCCCGTGGGGTAGATGTCCCCGTTCACGAGATAGGCCACGCTTTAGGTTTCCCTCACGAGCACCAAAACCCGTTTGCAGGTATCGTATGGGACGAAGAAGCCGTTTATAAATATTTCGGTGCTCCTCCTAACGAGTGGGACCGAGATACAACTTTTTATAATGTGCTCCAAAAGCTTGCAGTAGGAGAAGTGGAGGGGTCAAAGTGGGACCCCAACTCAATCATGCATTACGCTTTTGCAGCGGGACTCATTGAGAAACCTGTGGAGTACCGCAACGGATTAAACCCTGCTGGGGGACTTTCTGAGCAGGATGTGTTGCAGGTACGATTATTCTATCCCCCGCTTGATGACTCGAGTTATACAGAACTTAAACCCTTCCATTCCGAGATTCTGTCCCTCGCGCCTGCTGAACAGAAAAACTTTGCGATCGAACCCTCTGCGACCCGAACCTATACAATTGGAACCTTCGGAAAGGTAGATACAGTTATGGTTCTTTTCGAGGATCAGAGTGGTGACCTGAAATATGTTGCTGGTGACGACGACAGTGGCACAGACTTGAATGCACAAATCAATGTTCGGCTTTATCAAGGTCGGCGGTATGTGCTGAGAATCCGCTTGTACTCTAACTTTTCTGGTGGTGAAGCCTCAGTGATGCTTTGGTGAGGGCTGCTGCAAAAGTTTAGAGAGAGGATGGCAAGGGCATTTCCTCGGGCGATTCCGCCCACGTGCTCTCACCCATCAATTACGCTAATTCGCGGGTTTCTTTGACGGCAGATTGACTCGATTGAGCTACATAGATACCGGATAAAATCACGACAAACGCCACCAAGTCAAAGAAACCCAAGCGTTCAGAAAAAATTACCCAAGCGAAGATTGAGGCAAGGACTGGCTCGAAAAGCAGCGTGACGGCGACAAACCCTGACGACAGCTTGCTGAGGCTGTAAGCCAAAAGTCCTTGACCCAACACTTGGCACAAGAGGGCTTGCAAAATTACGAAAAACCACCCCATCCAGGAATGGGGAAACAATCTTTCTTCGGCGAGTGCGAGGACGGGAAACGCAAACACAGTCGTGAAGGCGCAGCGCCACAGCAATAAGGTTGCCGTGGTAAATCGTTCTCGTAGCAGTTCTAGCAGTATCAGATATGCAGCAAAACAAATCCCCGATAGCAAGGCGACGGCATTACCTTGTACTTGGTTAGTGGCGAACTGCACGTCATCCCATCCCATAACGATCGCTCCCGCCAGTGCCAGGATCATGCCAATGATGAATCTGCTATTGTAGCGCCTACCTAACAACAACCACCCCCCCAAACCGACAAACAGTGGGTTCAAACCACAAAATAACGTAACGTTGGCAACGTTGGTTTGAGTCAGCGACAAAGACCACAGCAGGAAGTAGGTCGCTCCGAAAGTTCCCAATCCTACCAATAGCCCGAATTCTCGTCTCGTAAAAGGCTTCTGTTCTACGGGTTGGCGATCGGATTTTTGGCGGTCAAAAGCCTCTATTCCGCTCAACAAGCCAAAGACGGTGGCAGCGATCCAGCCGCGATGGAATGCTACGGCATTTGAACCTATTTCTCGTTCGCACAGTTTGACGAGGATTGGTGCTAAAGATAGCGGGATCAGGCTGGCAAATAATGAAGCAGTTGCTATCCAAGCAGGTGTTCTGGACGAGGGTTGCTGTGCTAATTCCAGTTTTGCTGTCATACTTTTTAGCAAATGTGTTGACATCGAGTTGTGCTGATTTTTTGAGCCAAGTCTTGTTAGCTTGCTGACCGTTGAAACAAACAGTAATGGTCACTACCCGCTCTCTAGCCGATTTTGTGGCAGATGAACAACAGCTTGGCTAGATACGGCTAGGTATAGACCGATGAGAACTAGGGCAAAACCTACCCAATTCGAGAAACTTAATTTTTCCCAAAATAAGGCCCAAGCCAAAATGCTGCTAAATACTGGCTCTAACAAATGTACTAACGAGACAACCACTGAGGACAAGCTAGCAACGCTATATGTTAAAAGTCCCTGACCTAAAACTTGGCAGACGAGGGCGAGAAAAATGACGAACAGCCACCCATTCACTGAAGAAGGAAAAACCCGCTCTTCAGCGAATACAAGCATAGGTAAGATGGATAGGGTAGCGATCGCACAAACCCACAACTGAATTGTGATGGGGTCAAATTTGGTTCTCAGTTGTTCTACCACCAGCAGATATGCACCCATGAAAACCGCAGAGACGATGGCAGCTATGCCTCCTGTTACCTCACCAGTGGCGATTTGTATCTGCTCGATTTCAATGGCGATCGCTCCGCCAATGGCGACGACCATCCCAATCAGAAATTGGCGGTTAAAGCCTTGACCGAATAACAACCACGCTCCTAAGCTGGTAAATATCGGGGTGAGATTATGTAGGATTGTCGAGATAGCGACGCTGGTTTGAGTCAGCGACCAAGCTACAAAGGCTAAGGTGGCAGCAAAAAAAGTCCCAGCACCCAGCAATAGCAAAAGCTCCTGACTGGTGTAGGAATGCTGTTGAACGGGTTGGTCACCAGAAAGTCTCTGACGTATCGCCTTGTATCCTTGCCACACCCCGAAGACGACACTACCTAGCCAAAAGCGATTAAATATTGTAGCATTGGGGCTGAGTTCAGCTTCACTCCATCTAATAAAGATAGAGCCAAAAGATAGGGCGACTACACCGACAAATAATGAGGCGATCGCCATCGTCGTTTTATTGGATTCATTCATCAGGGGTGAAACAACTATAAAACAGAAAAAATTATGATTGGCTGTGAAGCAACTGTGCTTCGTGGCGATCGAGAAGTCTTCTCTAGCAAATCCCGGAGCTAAATGCTGGTTTTAGTTTTTTATATTTCTCTTTTTGAAAGAAGAGTCCTCTAATTAATTAACACCTATCTAATACTATGTCAAGCACAATTTTTTAGATACTTTACGGATCTATGGAGCCAGTTTCCCAATGACGACGATCGGCAGTTCTACGTTTCTGTTAGCTATTTTTCCTGCTCCAGGATGGGGTGGATTTTTGCTTAACTTCGGCATTCTTGGTCTTGTCCTTATTGTTCTCTACCTACTGTTTGGTATTTTGCGGAGTGTTTTCCGTCAATTTACCTCCGACCTGGCCTTAGTTGCACTCAACGTCTCACAAACGCCACTGACACTCATTGTGTTCGCGATCGGTTTCAAGCTGGCATTGCAGACGCTATTTGTCACTCCTACAATTTACATTACTTGGTTCCAAAAAGGCTTGACCGCTTTTCTTGTCCTTGTCGCCGCCTTTTGGGCGGTTCAATTGCTCACTGAGGTTGTGACCTATGCTTTCAGGCAGTATGCCGCACGCTCCGAGGCAATGTGGGATGATGTTCTGACTCCCATCCTACAAAATGTTCTCCCTGTAATAGTTTACTTGGTGGGTGGACTGCTGTTTCTCCAGGCATTCGGTATTGACATCCAAGGTTTGTTAGTTGCCATCGGAGGAATCAGTTTTATCTTGGGGTTTGCCCTAAAAGACATTCTGGCAAACTTCTTCAGTGGGTTAGTCTTGCTCATCGATACACCATTTCGCTTTGGGGATGTGATTGAGCTAGCCAACGGTAGAAGAGGCGTGATTAAACACATTGGGCTGCGATTAACCGAACTGTATCTCATTGACACCCACTCACAGATTTACATCCCCAATGCCGCGTTTGAAGGGCAGAATATTATTAACATCAGCCGTCCGACCAATCATTACTACTACACGATATCCATTCCCATCAAAGCAGATGTTGCCCCAGCTCTAGCCATATCCATGATGGAAAAAGTCGTGCTGGCCCACCCCGATACCATGGGCGAAATTGGCAAGAAGTTAGAATTAGTTGACGAGTTTTATGGTTGCTCTATACCTGGGGTAAAAGCGCAACAGAAGCGAGAAGCGGGACGGCAACGCTTATTAGCTGAGGCTGAGGTGAATAGTATACTAGCTGAGATTGAAATGGGTTTGGCGCACCTAGCCGATCTCATCTCCCAATTAGAAAGGGGCGGATTAGATGTAGAGGAGCGGCGAACAGTGCAAGCATACTATCTGGAACTTTGTCAAAAGATTGGACTGGAATCAAAAAAGTCCGATCGACATGACCGTCGCAGACGCTTGCTCAGTGAAACTACAGGAACAGTATCCGAGAGTACGTTGATTGGGCTGATACGCCGTTGGTATAAATACTGGTTGAAAGACCCTGACCTATTTCAAGAAGACCAGCAAATGTTGAAGCAAGAGTGGGAACAGAAGATTGATTTGTTGAAGATCAAAGTTAACAAGCTGTTCTCGGCAATTAGTAATCCCAAAGGGTTAGACACGCGATTAGACGATTTGGTAGAACGTTTTCGCCAATGGTTGCGAGAAAACTTCAAGAGTTCGCGCAATGAATGGCAAGACCCCAAAATCTGGATCAATGACCTGAAGGGAGATTACACGCGAGACACGCTGGTGCGGTTCTATGTCGATGACATCAAGTTGGAACATTGTGAACGGGGACAGCGGATTCTCAGTGAAATGCGGCGCGAGCTCGTCTGGCATTTGCGTCAGTCATATTTGTCTAATTGATTGTGAGAATGTTGGTCAATTAACAAGGGGTTTAACCCCTCACCCCCATTTTTATGGGTGAGGGGTTCAATTTTTAATTGACCATATAGCTGTTGACTACCCATAGCGAAGGCAAATGCTTCGTTTTAGATGTCAGGGGCAACACCCCCTGCAAATTCGCCAACAGTCTCTTCTTCTAGAAGCTACACAACACCGTCTCTTCATCGATTGCTTGTTCTCACCAGTGTTATCAAAAAGTGAGAAAGAGTTCTACACTGCCCGCTACTGGCCGAGTCTGGACTCGTCTGTGACACTGAGCAAAGCACTAAAGCATCTGAGTATATCAGTCGATCGCCTATTCCGCCTCTACGGTATTCTCAAGCCAGCTTCACGCTTGGCACAGGTCAAAGCAACATTGCGCTGTTAGACCAAGGCGATGGCGAAAGCATTCAACAGTCTTGCACGATCGCGGCAGAATACATCAAGGATTTGGAGTCGGCTCTCATCAGCGGAAAAGTCCTTCAGAAGACATACCGTTTTGACCCCGCGCTGGTCTAGCGAGCTTCATGCTGTTCGCCGCAGGAGAAGGAGTTTGCCCGCAGCACCGTATTCGTGGAACTTGCATCAATATCACATTCTTTCCCTCACCTGACACAATCGGTTTACAGAGACATTTTGCAGGGAGCATCTCACTTTTACAGCCAAGCTAGAAATTGGAGTTTTGAGGCAGGAGGCAGAAGGAAAGAGGCAGAAGGAAAGAGGCAGAAGTCAGGAGCCAGAAGAAGTATTTTTACAAATATGAGATGCTCCCCATTTTGCATCATTGTCAATCAGCCTTTCAAGGGCGGGTTCTCTTGCCCAAACCCTACTCCCCACAAGAAAATTCATCTTTTGTCGAACAGGCCCGAAAGCCTGTTGTTGAGATTGGTGCAATATCTGTTTAAATAGACCTCTGGTCGCATTCTCAACATTCCCCTTCCCTTGTAAGATGATGTTAGCGAATCAGGGGTCATATCAAATCCAGCTAATGGCACTCACTTCCCTGATATCTGATACCCCATATCCCCTGCCCACTTCATTGTGTGGCTGATTAACTGGATTTGAGATCGGACGCCTGACCAAGAATTTCTTGATGGTACAAGCCTCGGGTTTATCCGTGGAACCAATCGAAAGCATCTAAAATCTAAAATCCTCAAGCCCCCGAATTGATCCGTGCAGTCAATCCCAAATCCCAAATCTAAAATCTAAAATCTAAAATCGAATGACTGCTTCCATTTTCTCGTTTCTCGTTCGCAGACTCAGCCATATCTTAATTACTTAATCTTTATCAGTATGGTAAAATTCGACGAACATAAACCAAAAACATAAGTTGATAAATCAACAAAATATAAGTGATAAATTTGACAAGCAAAATGAAAAAACTCTCTCAAAATCAAGTTTCTCGGCAAAAGCGCCTAGAGTATAAGTTCGACAACTTTATGTCGAAGGGAGGGTTTTCAGTCTTTCTGGCATTACTGTTAGCATTTTTTGGTGCTTTTGTTTTGATGACAATTGCACGTTACCTGGCAGAATGGTGGTTTCCAAATCAAGGTATAGAAAATAACTCCGATTTTTCGTGGGACGTATTTGTTCAGCTAATAGGTCTAAGAGACACAGGAGATAATGCCAATTTTGCAACTAAGGTTGTGGGTGTAGTCACAATTTTTATCGGCTTGGTACTATTTTCTAGTCTAGTTGCTTTCATCACTCAAGAATTTGAATCAAAACTTCAGTCGCTGCGTAAAGGAAAAAGTATAGTAGTAGAAGAAAACCATACTTTAATTTTGGGATTTACAGATAGAATTGTAGACATTATTCAAGAATTAGTAGTTGCTAATGAATCGGAAGATGACGCAGTAATTGTTTTTTTATCTCAAAGACAAAAGGAGGAAATGGATGATTTTCTTCGGGATAATATAGGCAAAACCCAAAAGACACGATTGGTGACTCGCAATGGCTCAATCACAAATTTAAGCGATCTAGATAAGGTGGGAATCAAAGTTGCTAAATCAGTGATTATTTTGAATGATGCCAAAGCCTCAGATTCCGAAGAGTTTAAAACTTTATCTGATGCACGGGTAGTCAAAGCTATCCTGGCAGTGGTGGCAGCTAATCAGGAAGAATCCTTGCCAGTAATTGTCGTAGAATTACACTTAGAACAATATCGTCGCCTCGCTGAAAATATTGCTCCAGGAGCCATAATTACTCTGAATGAAGCGGATATTTTAGCTCGAATTTTAGTTCAAACATCGCGGAGTGTAGGACTAGCAGCAGTATATTTAAACTTAGTGGGTTTTGAAGGAAACGAATTCTATTTCTATCGCCCAGAACAAGGCTGGCAGAGTGTAAATTTCGGCGAATTACCATTTCATTTCTCAAGTGCTATACCAATAGGTGTGCGCCATGCAGATGGCACATTGACAATAAAAGCATGCAACAATTACAAACTAGCTGACTCAGATGAAATTATAATCCTAGCAGAAGATGACTCAACTATCCGGTTTTCTCCCCAACCTGTAGTCCAACCATTAATTAAAGGTTATGCTTACCGTAGAAAATCTTTAGAGCGAAAACCTGAAAAACACCTTGTTATTGGTTGGAACAATAAAACCCCAATTACTATTAAAGAATATGCTAAATACTTGGTGGCAGGTTCACAGGTTAACTTGGTAACACAAGATTTAACCAAGGATGTGCAAGCAGAATTTGACAATATTGCCAAAGAATACCCAGATATCAAGATGAATCTTATCGAGGTAAATTTGGAGTCTGTTGAGCAGTTGGCAACTTTAAAACCTTATGAATTTAACAGTATCTCAATCTTGGCAGGTCGAGGTAAAAACGCCGAGGAAATAGATGCTAAAACACTCACCGTTTTGTTAGAAATTAGGCAAATTTTTAGAGAATATACAAATAGAACAGGAAACCAAGTAACTACAGAATTGATTGCAGAAATAATTGATTCCCAAGACACTGACCTGGTAATCAAAGCAGGTGTGAAAGACTTTCTCCTCACCGATCAATTTGTGTCAAAAATTTTAGCCCAGGTATCCCAAGAGCCAGATATAATGTCAATATATCGGGATTTGTTCTCACCGGAAGGTAGCGAACTGTATGTCAAGCCAATCTCGCTTTACTTTCCCAAAGAACAGATTAGCAAGCTGACTTTCGCTGATTGTGTATTAGCTGCACAAAACCGTAATGAATTGTGTATTGGCGTAAGAATTAGCGCCATAGCCCAAGATAAAAATAAAAACTTTGGTATTGATTTAATACCGAGTTTGGATAAGCAGTTAAATCTCAGTTTAGACGATCGACTGATTACTTTAGCTGAGGATGAAACTTGATGGCACTGTAGATTTATAATAGTTGCAAGAATACGGAGCGATGAACTTTGCCTGAGAGCGGGTTAAGAAAGTGAATCTAAATTAGGCGTTGCTGATTAACGGTATGAATCAACATTTCGCTTGAAATTCAGAAATTCACCCTCAAGCAGGGTTATAGCAATTGGGAAATATTGAATTCATACCTGTATTCAGCAATGCCGAAAAAAAAATGCAACAATTATGCCCTAATATTTGGTCAGTTCTTATCCATAGACAGTTGAAACCCTTATTTGAACGTTGGTTTCGCCGTTGTCTGTCCTTCGGGGACAGACAACGGCGAAACCAAGCGGGGTAAGGGATTGGGAATTATTGAAGAGGTCTATTGGTCGATCTATTTTACACCATAAACTCAGGAGAGCGGCGCGATCGCACTACAGGAGTGCAAAATCTGTGGCAGTAATCACGCTTGCAGGCACATTGCTGAGAGTTGCCAAAAGTTGCCCGGAACCAGTAACTCGGATGAGGGTAGAACTATTCTCGGCCACAATGCTTAGTTGGGAGAAATCCAGACCACCCATTAAGCCGATGGAATCGAGACCGTATTGAAAATCTAAAATAGTCTCGCTGCCGAGGTCAATACCCAACATAAATCGATCGTTCCCGGTACCTCCAATCAGAGTATCATTCCCCTGATCTCCAAACAGCAAATCGTCCCCAGCACTGCCAAGCAAACTGTCCTCATCCTTACCGCCGTAAAGAGTATCGTTCCCAGTATCCCCGTTGACAGTATCCTGACCTTCATTGCCAAACAACAAATCGTTGCCCAAACCGCCGCATATTTGGTCTTTTCCGCCCGTAGAACCAATGGGGAGGGGGCTACCTATATCCCCGTACACTGTATCTTCCCCCTCGCCGCCACAGATAGTATCACTGCCTTCATCGCCAAACAGCAGGTTGCTGCCCAATTCGCCGACAACTAAGTCATCGCCCTTGCCGGCACGCACTGTATCATTACCATCACCACCTGCGATCGTATCTTGATTTTTCTCCCCGCTGAGGAAGTCATCGCCCGCCAAACCGAACACCAAATCGTTGCCAGTCAAATCCGGGTCGAAGGGGTTAATAGTTCCCCCGTAGATAGTATCGTTACCCTGGTCGCCAATTAAAGTATCGCTCTCTTGGTCGCCAAAAATAATGTCGTCATCTTTGCCACCGTAAACAACATCGTCGTTCTTACCCGCAAAGATTAAATCATCTCCAGCAACCCCATTTAGGTAATCATTACCCTCATTGCCAAACACCAAGTCCCTGTCTATATCTGGGCCAACCGGGAAAGCACTGTTAAGTCCGCCGTAAATATTATCATTGCCCCGCAATCCTGCCAACAAGTCATCACCGTCAAAACCATTTATTTCGTCACCGTTATTAGTGCCGAGAATAGTGTCGTTCCCGTTAGTACCGTTGCGGGTATTCGTGACAGAATTTGGGCCGCGAATACTGCTAATGCTGGGTAAAACAATTTGCGAACAAATGCAGTCAGCATCTTGTCCTTCTTGCGGTGGTGGAGGTGTTGGTTGGACTTGGGCGAAGAAATTGCCAAAGTTAAGATTGCTAACATTTGTGCCGCTGACAGCAATAATATCAGCAGGATTTGCAGTAGTTTGCGTCCAACCAGGTTGATTTACTTCCCGAACTCGATAAGTTCCCGGACCTAAATTAGCGAAACTATAGCCGCCCAAGCTATCAGTTGAAGTGTTAACTTCTCCAGCATCTAAAGAGTCATTGCTGTTAGCGTCAAGGAAGATTTGCCAGTTCGGCAATAGCGGTTCTTGAGCATCCAAAACCCCATTATTATTGAGGTCATTAAACTTGCTGCCGGAGATACTAATATTTTGGAAATTGCCAAAATTAATTCCACTACGACTTTCGCCACTACCCAGATTAACCGCCGCCGGATTAGCAGTAGTTTGCGTCCAGCCAGTCTGCTGGACTTCCCGCACATTGTAGGTGCCGGGATTGAGGTTGTTGAAACTGTAATTACCAGAATTGTCAGTGGTAACAGTAGTTTCCCCCGAATCTAAAGAGTTGTTCCCGTTAGCGTCGAGGAAAATTTGCCATCCCGAAAGACCGGTTTCCTCCGCATCCTGAGTACCGTTGCCGTTGCCATCGTTGAATTTAAGACCGCTGATGCTGCCTTGCTGGACCGGAGTGGGTGTCGGAGTTGGAGGGGGTGTCGGAGTTGGAGGGGGTGTCGGAGTCGGAGTCGGAGTCGGAGTGGGTACTGGTATCGCTTGATTCCCGAAATTCACCGTAGCAGGAGTAGTTTGACTTGCTGCCAGCGTCACTGAAACCGGATTGGGAGTAGTTGGCTGGCTGTTGGCCGGTACGACTTCCCGGACGTTGTAAGTGCCTGCGGGCAAGTTGGGGAAATTGAAGCTACCGTTGGCATCGGTGGTTGTTCCAGTTTCTGTGGCACCGAAGATGCCGTCACCGTTGGTGTCTAGGAAAACAGTCACTCCGGGCACACCAAGTTCTCCGGCAGCTTGAGTGCCGTTGCCGTCAATGTCGTTGAATTTGATGCCCGTGATGCTGCCCAGCGTTACTGGTATTGCTTGGTTGCCGAAATTCACCGTAGCAGGAGTAGTTTGACCCGCAGCCAGCGTCACTGAAACCGGGTTAAGTGTAGTTGTTTGGCTTCCAGCCGGTACAACTTCCCGGACGCTGTAAGTACCTGCCGACAAGTTGGGGAAAGTGAAGCTGCCGTTGGCATCGGTAGTTGCGGAAGTTTCGCCGGCACCGAGGATGCCGTCACCGTTGGTGTCGAGAAAAACAGTCACTCCGGCGACGCCAAGTTCTCCGGCAGCTTGAGTGCCGTTGCCGTCAGTGTCGTTGAATTTGATGCCGGTGATGGTACTCAGCGGCACGGGTATCGCTTGGTTGCCAAAATTAACTGTAGCAGGAGTAGTTTGACCCGCAGCCAGCGTCACTGCAACCGGGTTAAGTGTAGTTGTTTGGCTTCCAGCCGGTACAACTTCCCGGACGCTCTAAGTACCTGCGGGCAAGTTGCCGAAAGTAAAGCTGCCGTTGGCGGCGGTAGTTGTGGAAGTTTCGCCGGCATTGAGGATGCCGTCACCGTTTGTGTCGAGAAAAACAGTCACTCCGGCGACGCCAAGTTCTCCGGCAGCTTGAGTGCCGTTGCCGTCAGTGTCGTTAAATTTGATGCCCGTGATGGTACTCAGCGGCACGACAACGGGAACAGGCTGTGCGGAAAATTCAGAAGTGTTGCCAGCGGCGTCTGTTGCTGTGGCAGTGATTAATTGCCCTGCGGTGACTGCTGCTGGGAAAGTTTGATTGAAAGCAGCGTTGCCCGTGGCGTCCGTCGTTATCGGGACAGTAGCGATGAAGGTTTGACCTTGGGTGCCGGGGGAAGTGTTGGCGAAAAATTGCAGGGTGAAGTTGGTATTGGGGGTGCTGTTGTAAGTGCCCGCGACGGTGACGCTGCCACCACTGGCGGTAGCGGTGGTGAGTACGGGGGTGTTTTGGAGGTTGTTTGCACCGGTGTCGGCGTCGCCCGCATCGTTGGCGGTGATGCCGTTGTTGCCGAGGTCGATGCCTAGGCCGGCGTTGGCGA
>Ga0164304_10000258_pt1 | contig 13817 bp, 7 predicted proteins | sample Whisoiple_217_MG_FD_110216 | JGI IMG/M metagenome (GOLD analysis project Ga0164304, IMG submission 110216) | Soil microbial communities amended with pyrogenic organic matter from upstate New York, USA - Whitman soil sample_217_MG | ecosystem: Environmental > Terrestrial > Soil > Agricultural...
ATTTTATGCTGTATTTTATACTACATTTTATGCTGTATTTTATACTACATTTTATGCTGTATTTTTTGCTTAACTCATTTTAATATTAGTATAAAGATGATGCCGGCTTATAATCATTACGTAGTGATGTACGTGATTTAGTATCTAACATTACCATTTTAATACGCTCTTTATCAGTTTTAATCTTGTTAATATCACATAGCGGAATATAATTTTTTATATGATTGCGTTTTACTAATGCTGTATATCCTGAGTCGTACATATATTGCGTATTGTGCGATACATTATTATTTGTTCTTTTTGCTTTTCTTTTCATGATAGATTCATTAAATAAGGGGGAATAATCATCAGTTATCATACACTCTCCAATATGTGAATAATTATCATCTTTATCAAAGCATGTATTAGCAGAATAAAATATCATATCTTTCATATCAGTTCCTACACCATATTCTTTATTTTGGGATGCAACATTTTTTATAACTTTTGACGCATGTATATCACCATGTATTCTTCCATAATCATTTGTATAACCATTAAGATAGTTATTTTTATCATCTATCTCTATATAATTATTATTATGTGCTTTATCATACGAAATAAATTCGGCATTAGATGTAATTCCGCTATATAACTTGATTAGATTATGCAAGTTATCTAAATATATCCGACCATTGTTTTTCCCATTTTCTAATAATAGAATAACAATTTGTATTTCTATTAATAAGTTTAATAGATTGTATTCTTCATACTGTTTATCAGAATAAACATCACTTCTTGAGAGCTCGTTGTTATATTTAGAACCATAAAGTGTATTTGCCTTATGTAGATCTATTTTAAGATTATTTATAACGCTATTAGAAGTAATACTTGAATCGTAATATCCGTTACTCTCTTTAAATTTAGTAAGATCTTTAGAAGACTCTTTAATTAAGTTATCAATATCGATAATATTAAAGTCAGTTGCTTTATAGTCTACTTTATTTAATGTTGATAGACTATTTTTTAATGAATTTAGATAGTTAACTGCATATGGTATTTTTGTTTTTATAAACTGTGAATCTACTTTTAATATGACTTCGGCATCGCCCGCATCACCCGCGTTATCAAAATATGAGTCTGGTGGGTCCTCAGATCGATTATTTTGCATAGCGCCGGATGCAAATCTTTCAGGTAAAGTTATACCTTCTAATTTGTTAGTATAATAATCATTCACATTATTTACATATATAAATATTATGATTATTATTACTAAAATGCCTATGTATATATTGTTTGATTTCATTTATATATTTTCTAAATGATATTTTTTTTATTTACTAAAATATCATTTAGAAATTATAGTGTATAATTTATAATGCAATTCATTTCACAAAAAGATATTAACAATAAGCCTATTGTTATCGTTAAAATAAATGACAAAAAAGTTTTTATGTCAATTAGTAATCAAATAAATGTTACAAAGCAGATATATTTATTGCATAAATCTAATTCTGGTGTATTAGGATATCTTTATTTTAAAGGCATTGTTCCTCAAGCTATGAGTAAATGGATCAGTACTCAAATGATACCCGATCACCAATCTTCAGAATGTATAGTCGATTATCTTAATAAGATGTTTATACGAAAGCATAGTGAATTATATGAGTTTAAAACTAATGACAATATACAAATTATACCGGATAATAATGTATATAGAGGAAGTGCTATAGTAACTAGCTATGAAGGTGATCGTATGATTACTCAAGAAAAAAAATATAAAGATTTACTTGCATCAGACTATGGATCTATTGATGTCTGGGCCGAAGAAACTACAGAATATTCTGATGCCGATATGCGGTATTCTAATAAAATTCCATTCTGGCGTACTACAGTACATGCGCGGCACTATGATAAATCTAATGATGGGTTTAGATCAAATGTAGAAAGATCTAGTTTAGGTAATTCTATTAGTGGATATGGAGACGCCTTTGCGGATCTGCAGAATAGAACAATATCGTTATATGATAGATACAAAGATGTTGATATTTAAATAAAAAATATAACTTAGATTACTTAACTAAAAAAATATAGCTTAGAATATATATTGTTGTAAAGCAACTAATATAAGTAACTTGTATGAAGAACTATAAAGAACTAATTATCGGATTCTATTATAGTATAAAAATATTTTAATCCATTAATTTTATTTCTCTCTTCTATTTCTAGAAATAATAATCTATTTCTGATTATATCACACATATCATTTATTGCATCTATATCCCCTAATTCTATATTTAGATTTTTTGCTATAGCGTACAATTCTTTTTTTGATTTAGAATTACATATCATTCCCTTTTCATTTGAATGCTTTTTATGAGGCCGTCTTAATCTAAATCTGATATCAATTCCATTACTAGATCTTGTATCATACCCTACTATAATGTTATTTTCTTTAATCGGAGTTTTTTTATGTTCTGTATAATCTACCCAATTATTATTAATATAATATCTAGGATAAGTCCCCATATAATGCCCAATTGGTAGAAAATTAGCAGGAACTTTGTTATAATTATACGTTTTCTTAAAAATATGCTCAGTTGCATTTAGGTTATTCTCATATTCTTCTTTCATGCGTATAGGTAACCATGTTGAACTATTTCTTTCTAATTCATTAATCAAAATGTTATTACTATTTGATTGTTTTTTTATAATAGATTTATCCATTTTTGTAGATTTGTCTAAATTAGCATTTTTGTTATTAGTTGGAAAGTTTAGATATACTTGCGTAACAAACTTATTATATAACTTTGCAATATCATCATCAACTAAATGAGCCCACGCAACTAGTTTATATATATTATAAAAATATATCATTTTGATATAAAAATTGTGATAAATATTCTTTTTAGGGCTGCGGGTGGTCCATATATAATATAAATACTCAATTATATCTTCTATAAATTTAGCATGGAATTCTACACCAAAATCACATAACGCTTGACCTAATTCTAATAATTTGGCATCTTTCCATTTTTTAATAAATTTATCTTTTTTATTATCGTATGATTCTAATAGGTCACTTTTGATATAACTATATATATTTATCTTAATTGGTTCATCAACCTTAAATTGTCTAAAAATACTTTCTATATCAATGAATACTTCATTTTCTTTAATAGGCGCCATGCAATATAGTTCCCCAACATATGTTATAACATAATTTATGTCATTTATAGTAATAAGTATCTTATCATCTGGGTTATGCAATTTATCTATTAGCCTTGAATTATTGATCTTGGTAACTACATTTGTTATGCCAAAATCGACGTAACCTTCTTTGTTTACTACTGAAGTAGAACTTATATAAATCAAATTATTTAAAGCAATGTTGTATAAATCTTGAGATATAATAGATGTATTTATTCTTACCTTAAATGGTGGCAATATTACTGCATTATACAAATCATTATAATTCCACACAGGGGATATCTCTAAGAATAATCTTTTTATTATATAAGTAATATAATTAACTTCAAATTTTGCGTGATATGAATTAAATGTGCTTAAATTTAGTTCTGAGTAGTCTAAAATTTTTTTATATGGTTTATATGGCAATATATCAAGTATAGTACCTTGATTATCTGGGTTAGTACCTTGATTATCCATGTTAGTACCTTGATTATCGTGAGCTGGATTACTACTAGCTTTTGTCTTTTTAGACTCTAATGATTTATCTTTATATTTATCTGACTCATCGCTAATATTATATCTATTCCATATAGTATCGTAATTAAAATACTTATCTATTGCATTATCATTCATTAATTTATCTATTTCTTGTATAGATTTGTATATGCTTATTTTCTCCATGTATTTCCGCTCTTCATAACTTAATACATCGATATATTTTACATTAGAATTATGTTTCTTTACCGTATTTGAAATAGATGACGTAAATATACATATATTTACATGACGTTCGCTTTTTGGCAAATTAGAATGCATCCCTATCCTAATAGATCTACCAATGATTTGTATAAGACTAGATATACTTTCTGGGCGGGACATTACGTATATATTACGTATAGAGTTAAACGAATATGATTCTTTTATTATACGACTACCTACTAATATCATTATCTGATCTCCATTTATATTATTGATAGCATTAAATTTATCTAATGATGTTAGCATGCGTTTTCTATTTATCTCACTGTGCATAACTATAAAACGCACAGGCTTAAATAAATGTAGATTCTTATTAGATTCTTGTAATTGCAACAATGGATCTAGTTCTTGTTTGCTATGTTGTTTTTGTTTTAATCCGCATATGCATAGTGTGTCAGCCGTAGGATTATCATATTCTTCTATTATATTATTTTGTAATAATATTTCTCTTATTAATATTACTCCAGTAGCATGTATATAATTATGATATATGAATATTTTTCCTTTCTTATTTTTTATCGAATCTACTATCATATCTATCATTTTAGTATATTTAGTAGATAGTTCTGGCAATATCTTCCTATTAAGAATACTTCCTTTAACAACATCATTATCATTATCATATGATATATTATATTTATTTTTCCATTCTTTACTTGCTGCATTTAATTTATCTTTAACTTCTACGCTCCTGTATATACCTCTACGGCCTTTTTTAAATGGGTCATCGTACTGTGGATCCGGGAATACCATATCTATTAAATATTGATTTTCAAATATTGATGTCTCTTTATCCGTAACTTTATCGGTGCCATTATTGGCACCATTATTGGCATATAGTTCTTTTTTACTGGTATTACTTTCTTTGCTAATGTTTTTTCTTTTTCTAGTATTTCTTTTTATAGTATTTTTATCTCTAGTATTTTTATTAATAGATTTAGTACTAGAACTAGATTCGGAGCTAGAACTCGAGTCGGAGTCGGAATTAGAACTAGAATCAGAACTAGAGCTGTATTCAGAGCTGGAACTATATTCAGATGTAGAATCATGCATCTCTATCATATTATTTGATCTATTAACTAGTTTATCGATATTCATGTATGAGTTATATTGTAATCCTTCCATAGGACATCTTATAAATTTTAAAAATTCTATACCTGGAATTCTTTCACCTATAAATTCTTTGCTGGCTACGAGCTCTGGATTTCTATCTATAATAAAACTAATACGACCCTTAAAATAGTTATTTATCTCATTTTCCTTTGATTTCTTTAAAACAAATACATTACTAACTCTATCAAAGAAATCTTTCTTATGTAATGTTTTATAATATTGTTTTGGTAAAAGCAAATTAAGTAAATCTATTAACTCTGTTGATGAGTTGGTTAACGGAGTAGCAGATAAAAATACAGCTCTTGTATTATTATGATAATTTAAAATAGTTTGCACGGTCAATCCCCAATTATTTTTCTCTACTAAGTTGTATAAATTATGCACTTCATCACATATTATAAGAGAATTTGCAAAGCTATTTAAAAATTCTTTATTAATAGTTATTTCATTATTTTCTATTGCTTTTTTAAATTCTTTTTCCGATAAAGAACCAATATTACGTTTTGAAGTATTAGATAAGAATAATCTAAATGCTAGTTCTTTATAACCTAAAAATTTAAAAAACCCATTTCCTTTTCTATTATCAAATCGTTTATTAATTAAACTGCGGAATAATTTTAATTTCTCGATATCATCTATACTACCATTATGTGCATTTTTTTTCAAAATGTTTAATCTAGTTATCTCCTCGTTAGTAATAAATCCAAATTCTGGATATTTTATCAACTCTTCTTTAAAAATATGTCTAGTAAATCCAAGAACATATACAAATCCCATATTTTCCTCTTTTATATCAATACTTCTCTTTCCATAGAATTTAATAAAATTAATGGCAATAGCTATACTTCCAATAGTTTTACCAAATCCAGTGCTCCATTTTAATAAAAGTCTAGAGTATGGAGTATTAGGATTTATATAATTTTGTACAAATAGTTGATAAGAAGTTAATTCTAGATATTTTGAATTTAGCTGGTTTTTTATATCTAATCTTGGTATAATATTTCTATCTTCCTCGTCCTTTTTAAATTTATTAACAAATCTAATTTGTTCCACATTCATTTTAAAAATATTAAACTCCTTTCTACTAATAATGTCATCATTGATGTCAATATTATTTTCAGGCAGGTATGATATATTATCATTAATACCTTTCTTACTTTTTTTAGTTTTTTTATCTTTTATGTCATGTGATCTTATATTCATTTATGTATCTTGTATTTTTAATACTTTTTACTCTAAATTTATAGATTTTATATATATTGTTTATAAAGTTTATTTTTATCTATTTTTATTTAACATTTTTCCAAAAATAATATAATAATTGATATAAAAAAATAGTACATAAATATCTTTATAAATCCACAAAGATTCATAATTCTATTAATATTTACATATTAAATGATTGTTTGCATTCTGATAATGCAACTGCGTAATTAGATGTTGTCTTTTTTAGATCTACGCATTGTCTAAATCTTGCTAACATTTCATTTTTTTTATCATCTTTACCCTTTTCTATAGCATATGTCTGATCATCTAAGAACTTGATGTAATATCTTATAACGTTACTTGCGTCTGAAATAAATATTCCATTTTTGCCCAATGTATCTATTAAATTAGTATTAACTGATTCTATTTTAATTAATTTACTATTAATAGTTATTTGTCCGGATTCCTGCTCTTTACGTACATACACTACTATATATTTATTCAACGGAGCCCGTAAATATTTAAACTTTAAGACGCGATCTTTACCAGGTTCTTGTTCTAATATTAATATTTCTTCATTTATTTTTGCATACTTGTCTAAATTACTATCATTCTCATAATTCGAATATATAATATTAGTTTTAGATGCCGAGAACGATTCTTTATATATTGTTTTATAATATAAAACAATTATAATTATTAAAGTTAGAAATGCTATCCCTGTATATACCATCTTATTATATTACCAGTTTTAAAAAAAATAGTAAAAAATAGTAAAAATATAAAACTTATAAAACTTATAAAACTTATAAAATGTACTAAAAAATATAAAAATTATAAAATGTTTATAATTTTATAACAAGTATTATCTAAACAAGTTATTCATGATCAATAATACATATTATCAAGCATTAGTCACTATCAACATCTAATTCATCATCAAGATCTAATTCTACATCATCTAAATTAAAAATATGATTACTATCAGAATGTTTATTGTCTAAATCAGGTGATATTTTATCATCTAAGTTATTATAGTCGTTATTTTTAGATTTAAGGTCATTTATATATTTGCATTTTGCTTTATATTTTGCTTCCTCTTCTTCTCTAAACGCTATTGCTCTTTCAACTTCTAATCCTAGAGCTTCTCTTTGTAATAAAAATTCTTCTCTAAAACGATCAACTGTTATTTCTTCTTCATCCTCAGAAAAGTAATCTGAATTATATTCAATATCAGATATAATTGGATTTATATTATCTTCAATTATCTGTTTACGATATTTTATCAACATATTTTTTTTAATATTTTTAATATCATTTGGTGATTGTTTAAAGATATATTCTATTAAGTAATGATTTACTATGTGATCATTATCATTACTTAATATATCAATATATGAATTACGTAAAGATTTAACAAGTTGATCTGAAATATTATACATTGTATTTACTGTATTGAATTTATTTCTGAGAACCTGAATTTCATTTAGATATGCCTTTTCTTTTTTACTTCGTTCATTTTGCATGCAAAATCTATATTTTTCTTGTGTGGCTATGATTTTATTGTTAAAATCATTCATTTTATTAATAATAATCTCATAACTTTCTTCTAACTCTAAATAATATATATTTAACGCTTCTTTAAGTGTTAACATTATATCATTATAATTTTTAATAATTTCTGACACATCTCTCCAACTAATTAAAATGTCTTTTTTATCATGATAAAATTCATTAACAACGCCTATGTTATATAGAAATCTAATAAATTTTATCATGGAATTATCATCTAATGATAATAAATCTATAATTTTACTTAGTGGTATATTTTTACAATTACGTGATTTATTTTTTTGATAAGAATCGTTTTTTATTTTAAACAACTCTATAAATTTACCATTTTTATCAGTAATGATTTTTAAAACATTTTCAGTCTTAGTTAAATTTTTATAATTACTATCTAATATAAAATGCAATTCATCTTTTATATTTTTATACTTTTGTTTTAATTTTAAATCTTTTGTATTTTTTAATAAAGTATTATATTTTTCATGCTCTAATGAATTGTTGTTGACTGATTTTTGTATATTTTTAATCCTATCATTTAAGGAATTCTCTAATAAAAACAGAATATATCTTTCACGGAATTCATCTTTTCTACTTAACATAGAACTATAAATATTTTCACGTAACTCATGAATAAACTTATTATAATATTCTGAATTTAATATATGTTTATCAGCATTAGAACCATCTTTTAATTCTCCGCATCCTATTTTTTTGCTATTTTTATTTATTTTGTAATATATTTTTTGAAAATCTAATCTAACTAATACAAATCCATTCATTTGTGATACAATATTTTTTCTTATATCGTTATCAACTGTTTTCTTAGATGCATGGTTTTCATCGATTTCAACTATGATATTTAGATTTTTAAACATCATATCATATTTTAATTGTCTAGTTTTTTCTACATCTTGTGATTCACAATTAAATTGTAATTCAAAGTTCATAAATTCATAAAATTCTTTAATAAGATCATCTTTTCTTAATAAGTCAAGTATAGACCAGTTAAATAAAGCTTCTTTTTTAATTTTATTATCAAAATGGAAATTATCATTAAATACTATCATATTATTGCTGTCGAGTTTTAAATCATACTTTAGTATAAAGTAGTAAAAGTTTGGATAATCTGCTCCAGTAGTTTGTGTCATTAACAATTTGATAAATTCTTTTTCTGTTACTTCTGATCGCCAATCCTTAATCATTTTATATTTTACAGTATTTGACTTGGTAAGATATTTTGGTAAAATACTAATTAATTCGTTTTTATTCATTGTTTTATTTATTTTATAATGTTCATATATATCATTAAAGACTTCTTTATAAATTTCTATATCATCTTGACATTGATGATTAGTTACGGTTTCTACAGGATTCATTACTAAGTAGCTTTATCTCGTTATAAAAAATCATTTTTTATATTATTAAAATAGTAATATTTTATATAGTTATAAGTATATTAAAAGATGATTATTACTAAAAAAGTGAAATCTAAAAAATCTAAAAAGTCATCTAAAAAAACTTCTAATCCAGTTTCTAAAAAAATCCTTAATGAATCAACATTTGCTCGTTTACAAAGAGAACGTGAAGAACAAAAAGCTAAAGAAAAAATAGAACAAGAAAAAGCAGCAAAGGAAGCCGAAAAAGAATATAATCGTAAATGTAAAATTGTATATAATTATATGGAAAAGGTTGATAAAAAATTAAAAGATACTATTGGCAGAGGATTTACGGTATGGGTAGATGATCCAAAGTTTACAAAATTTCATATGGTAACAGAAGATATAGAAGAGATAACTACAAAAGATCCAGAAAAATACGCTGGTAGAAAATTTGCAAACATATATATTAACTCGTTCCATAAAACTCACGGTAAGGAAAAACAATTCCTTTTTGATAAGGATGCATGGGCAACGTGCTCTATATCAGTTTTTAAAATTAATAAAGATGGTACAATTAATAGAAAGAGTGGCGGTGGAATGGCTAACTGGGTATGGACGACTGATGATTTTAAAATTACAAAAATAACATATAAATTTATTAAATTTGTAATGCATGTTATTGATAAAGGATACTATGATTTCGCATTCTTAGGCGGAGTTGGTTTAAATTTTATGATAAATGGAATGAAAGAAAAGGGGGTTAGGTTTGATAATGTTTTAGAACCACTCGCGGGACTTTAATTGCGGCGATTTTAAACTTCGCATATCGGTTAGGTTACATACTACTACGCCGGTCTATATGCGAAGTTTAAAATCGCCGCAAGTGGCACTTTTTGTTTGCAAAATGTTATAAATATATATTATATTCTATATAAAAATAGTTTCATATACTGTAAAATTGTAAAGTATGGAACAAAAAGATCTTCCTTTAGAAGATAATATAAAAGATGAAGTTGCTAATAGTACTAACTTAGAAGTTAACTTAGAAACTGATATAGTAAATGATTCTGATAAAAGTAAAGTAATAGAAGAAAAGACAAATAGAATTCCGTATTATTATACTATTGATATTAGCAATATTCCTTCATATGTTAATAGTATGAATAAGTTCATGGATATTCATCCCGAGTTTTTTAGAACAAATGTTAGCAAAAAAATAGTTTACGTACATAACAATCAAATTTTTAATATATACGATGCACCAGTTGCATTTAAGGACTTAATACATAATGTGAAAGGATATATCATAACATCTTATAATATGGATACTAAAGAATATATTATGAAAATCAATATAAAAAGTTCTATAAAATTAGCAGACGTTAAATGTTATGCAAAAAAAATAGATGACTATATTCAAAATCAAATGAAAAATGGTAGTTCCGTGGAGCTTTATTATAATAAAGTTTTAAGTAATACAATTGTTAAATATTGTTATTATAATCAATCAGTTGCTAAGTGGGTAGATGACGTCACTACATTAAAAAATGAGCTTTTCTTGCCAGAAAAAGAATACTTACTAAGTATCATGGACAATAAAATTAATAATTATAAAGTAGGAAGTATAACAAATAGTTGGAGTAATTTAATTTTACATGGAAAATATGGATCAGGTAAATGCCTAGCTCCTGATACTCCTGTATTAATGTATAATGGTAATATTAAAAAAATACAAAATATTAATGTTGGAGAATATGTAATGGGTGATGATTCAACTCCTAGAACAGTATTAAATACGACTACTGGAAAGAGTAAAATGTATGATATTATTCAAGACGATGATGTTTATACTGTCAATAAAGATCATGTATTATCATTAGTTTATGCTATAAAAAAGAATATAAGACATATAGAGGAGGAAAAATGCTATGTTGTAAAGTGGTTTAATAATAATACCTTATCCATAAAAACAAAGATATTTAGTTACGGTAATAACTCAAGATTTAATAAAAATAAATATAATCAAAAAGAAACATTTAGTTTAGCAAAGGAATTCCTTAGATATATAAAAGAGGATCTACATGTGGATATTCCTGTAGAAGAGTATATTTTCTTACCTAAACATATAAAAAAGAACTTATTAGGGTATAGAACTAGTATAGATTTTACTAATAAACATGTTTTAATTGATCCATATTTATTAGGATTATGGCTAGGTACCGAGTCTCGCAGTAACAATACAATTACATGTAAAGATGATAAAGTATCAGATTATTTATTTTATACTCTTGAGCAATATAAGTGTATTTTAGAAAAAAATATAAATAATAAGTCGCAGGATTTTGATATAGTTACAGATGAGTTTAATAGATCTGGCATGTTCAACTTTTCTATGTCAAAAAATACTAATAAATTTCTAGATTTATTAGGTAGTTATAACTTAATAGATAATAAACATATACCTAAAATCTATCTTTTAAATTCTAGAAAAATTAGATTAAAGCTGTTGGCCGGGCTATTAGACAGTACTAAATCAGTAGTTAATGTATATAATACATATAGTATTAATACTAAATATAAATCTGGCAATAACAAAATAAGTAATTTTTCTTGTGGTGGAAACATTGAATTTTCCTTACTAAATAATAATAATAGACTTTTAGAAGATATATTATTCTTGTGTAAAAGTTTAGGATTTAGAACAACTATTGATATTAAAAAAAAATATAATTGGAATATAAAAAACAGTTCTGGTATAACATTTGAAGAATATAAAGAAAATTTATATGTTGTTATAAAAATTTCTGATGGCAATATAAACGAGATACCTGTATTATATAATACTATATATTTTAACTCTTCACAATCGGAAAATATTTTAACCTCTCCTATTAAAGTAATACCTAAAGAAAATGGTACATATTATGGATTTGAACTTGATGGTAATCACAGATTTGTTTTAGGTAACTTTATTGTAACGCATAATTCATCTTATATATACAGAATTGCCATGATGTTAAAATTATCTATTTTAAGTATTGATCTATCGTTATATATAAATAAGAAAAAGGAACTATATGCTCTACTATACGGACAAGAATTTTATTTACCAGAGTCCGATGAAAAACAGGCTCCTTTAACAAATGTTATAATTGCATTAGAAGAATTTGATACAGCTATTCAAAAATTATTAGATATCGAAAATATCTTTATATACAAGGATACAATGAAACGAAACTATCTTAAATTAAAGAATAATGAACTTTTAGAAAAAACTTCACTTCTATCTATAGACGAAAGACAAAAATATTTGTTAGAAGAATCTAAAAGTAATGAAGTAGATAATCATATTAACGGCAATGTTATAAATAACAAAAATACTAAATCTAGCAATAATGAATATGATTCTGATGATTCTAATAAATATAATGACTTTGTTAATCAAATGCTTCTAGCGGATGGTATTAATAGAAAAAATAATACAACTACAGATAAGGCAACGCATATAATTTCTCAAAGAGAGCATGATAATGAAATGAATTTAATTAACAATGAGCTTAATAATATTATTAAATCGATGAATGATGACAATAAAAGTAACATTTTGCGTATAAATGATTTATTAGAATTATTTAGTCCGGCAATACCGGTACAAGGACGTCTTATTATTGGCACTACAAATAATTTAGAATATATGAAATCTAAAATTCCTGCATTATTTAGAGCTGGAAGATTAACAACGGTTGAATTTAAATATCTAGATTGGTCTAGCTTAAATCAATTAACGCAATATTATTTCGGCAGATCTATGACATTTGGAGAATTTGAAATTACTATACCTACTAGTGAAATAGTAGAACTTGCCATCAAATATAAATTACTAGATAATGATTTTGATTCATTTGAAAAATCTATTAAACATCGATGTTCATAAAAACTATCTAAAAAACTATCTAAAAAATTATCTAAAAAATCTTTTAAAAAACAATCTAAAAAAAACAATCTAAAAAAAAACAATCTAAAAAAAACAATCTAAAAAAAACAATCTAAAAAACTATCTTAATCATAATCTTTTTAAAAATATTGCAATCTTTTTTTATAAAATCATCTATATAATATATAAAACACATATATAAAATACATATATGAGTTCTACATTAAAAAAATATGATGGTAACCGCAAAGATTTTAAAAAAATTCCAACAACTAATACAACGTTAGAAATAAAAAAAGAAATTGAAGATATAAATACAAGCTATAATAGCCAATATTTACAACGCTTCCAGTATATAGTTAAGGAATATTTTGTTAAAAGCGGGCAACGCGGGATTTTAATTAATCATGAGGTAGGTAGTGGCAAGACTATAACGGCAATATCTATTGCAGAAGAATATCGTAAAATAGATACAAAAAGAAAAATTATTATTTTAACAACAAAAAGTTTACAAGATAATTTTAAATCTAATATAAGGAAATATATACGATCTTGTGATCATTTACCAAATAGTAAAATACATGACATAGTTGATGATAGATATAACTTTGTAAGTTTAAATGCGGGAAATATGTACGAAAATATGGTAAAAAAATTTGGCGGATCCTTAGAAGAATTTATTAATA
>Ga0164304_10000259_pt1 | contig 13795 bp, 14 predicted proteins | sample Whisoiple_217_MG_FD_110216 | JGI IMG/M metagenome (GOLD analysis project Ga0164304, IMG submission 110216) | Soil microbial communities amended with pyrogenic organic matter from upstate New York, USA - Whitman soil sample_217_MG | ecosystem: Environmental > Terrestrial > Soil > Agricultural...
GCACGTCCTCGACCGGGTGCGGCACGGGCCCGCCGAGATCACGCTCGTCGCGCTCGTCCTCGTCGTGTTCCTCGTCATCGCGACGAAGGCGTGGACCGGCCGCGGCACGCCGCTCCGCGGTGGCCTGCCGTCGGGTCATGCCGCGCTCGCCTTCGCGGCCTGGGTCGCGGTCACGTACCTCGTCGGCGACCAGCACCGGTTCGTCGTGTCGTCGCTGACCCTGATCATGGCCCTCCTCGTGGCGCAGACCCGGGTCGAGTCGGGCATCCACTCGACGCTCGAGGTCGCGTACGGTGGCGCGCTCGGGGCGATCACCACCCTCGTCATCTTCCAGCTGATCGGATGAGCGACCTGCTCGGGGAGCAGAAGCGCTACTACGCCGAGAGGGCGCCGGAGTACGACGACTGGTGGTTCCGTCGGGGCCGTTACGAGCTCGAGCCCGAGGCGCTCGCGCGCTGGCAGCAGGACATCGCCGAGGTCGAGACGGCGCTCGACGTGTTCGCGCCGCGCGGCTGCGTGCTCGAGCTCGCCGCCGGGACCGGGATCTGGACGCGCAAGCTCGTCAGGCTCGCCGACCGGGTCGTAGCGGTCGACGCGAATGCGGAGACGCTCGCGCTCAACACTTTCGACGCCGAGCTGGTCCAGGCCGATGTGTTCGACTGGAGTCCGGAGGAGCCAGTCGACGTCGTCTTCTTCTCGTTCTGGCTCTCGCACGTGCCCGAGGCCCGGTTCGACGAGTTCTGGGCACTCGTCCGGGCGGCGATTCGCCCGAGCGGCCGCGTCTTCCTGATCGACAGCGGCGCGGGCGACACCGCGCACACGGCAACGGAGCAGACGGGAGAGGAGGAGACGCGGTCGCTGTCCGACGGTCGCAGCTTCCGGATCGTGAAGCGGCGCTGGCCGCCGGTCGAGCTCGCCGAGCGGGTGCGGTCGCTCGGCTTCGCGCTCGAGCTGCAAGAGACCGCGAACGGACACTTCCTGTATGGCGGAGGCGGTCTCGCATGACGGTGGAGGAGCTGCTCGTGCTCGCTGACGCCGCCGCGGCGAACGCGTACGCGCCGTACTCGAGCTACCAGGTCGGAGCCGCCGTCCTCGCGCGCGACGGCCGCGTCTTCGTCGGCGCGAACGTCGAGAACGCGGCGTATCCGCTCGGGATCTGCGCCGAGCGCTCGGCGATCGCGAAGGCGGCGAGCGAGGGGCTCAAGCCGGGCGACGTGGAGGCGATCGCGATCACGGCCTCGCCGTGCGGCGGCTGCCGCCAATGGCTGCACGAGTGGCGGTTCGACCAGGTCCACTTCCGGCGCGACGACGGGACCGTGGTGACGTACGCGCCCGACGACCTGCTGCCGGACACGTGGGACCTGCCCTGATCTCCGTCCGCGACGCTCGCGCCGACGACTTTGATCGGTTGCGCGAACTCACGTTTCGGTCGAAGGCGCACTGGGGCTACGACCGGGACTTCGTCCACCGCTGGGCCGCGGGGCTCACGTTCGAGAGCGAGGAGGAACGGTGGGTCGCCGAGGCGGGCGACGAGATCGTCGCGTGGGCCGCGCTCGCGCCGCCCGGGGCCGGGATCGCAGTCCTCGACGACCTCTGGGTCGATCCGGCCTGGATGGGGAAGGGCCTCGGCCGCCGGCTCTTCGGCATCGCCGTCGACCGCGCTCGTGAGCTGGGCGCAGAGCGGCTCGAGTGGGGTGCGGAGGAGAACGCGCTCGGCTTCTACGAGAAGATGGGCGGCTGCTTTCTGCGCACGTACGTCACCGAGTGGGGACGCGAGGGCGAGTGGTACGGGGTGGAGTTGTGAAGTCGGGCATCGTCGCCGTCGCCGGGCGGCCGAACGTCGGCAAGTCCACGCTCGTGAACGCGATCTGCGGCGGCAAGGTCGCGATCGTCTCGGACAAGCCGCAGACGACGCGCCGCCGCATCTTCGGAATCGCGAACGGCGACGACTACCAGCTCGTCCTCGCGGACCTGCCGGGTTTCCAGCGTCCCCTCGACGAGCTCACCGAGCGGATGCAGCACACGGTCGACTCCGCGTTCGAGGAGGTCGAGGCCGTCCTCTTCGTCCTCTCCGCGCGCGAGCGGATCGGCGCAGGCGATCGCTTCATCGCCTCGCGCGTCTTCGGGCTCGGCGTGCCTGTGGTGATCGCCCTGAACAAGGTCGATCGCCTCAAGGCGGGGCACATCGCAACGCAGATGAACACGGCATCTAAGCTGGGCAACTTCCACGCGCTCCATCCCGTCAGCGCGAAGACCGGCGACGGCGTGGCGGAGCTCCGCGATGAGCTGGTCGGGCTGCTCCCCGACGGGCCGCTCTACTTCCCGCAGGAGCAGCGCACGGATCTGTCGGAGGACCTGCAGGTCGCCGAGCTGATCCGCGAGAAGGCGCTCTGGCTGACGCGCGACGAGGTACCGCACGCGATCTCGGTAGAGCTCGAGGAGGTGGAGGAGAAGGTCGTCCGCGCGTCGATCCTCGTTGAGACCGACTCCCAGAAGCAGATCCTCGTCGGCAAGGGCGGCGCGATGGTGAAGGACATCGGGACGCGCGCCCGCCCGGAGATCGAGGCGCTGCTCGGCCATTCCGTCTTTCTCGAGCTCAAGGTGAAGGTGCGGCCCCGGTGGCGCCGCGACGCGGCCACGCTCGAGCGGCTCGGCCTCTAGGCCGCCTCGACCGGGACCGCAGCCGTCACGGCGAACGCCTCGAGCGGCTTGCCGAAGCCCTTCAGCGTCAGCGCACCGAGTGGCTCGGCCTTCACGATCTCGTCCACCTCGGCGAGCACGCGTTGGCTGACCACGATCTGGCCAGGCTGCGCGGCGTCGCACAGCCGGGAGGCGAGGTTGAGGACGCTGCCGACCGCGCCGTAGTCGTACCTGCCCTCGAAGCCGATTCGGCCGATCGTCGCGTAGCCGAGCGCGACGCCGAGGGAGAAGTCGAGCTCGTGGCCGCGCTTTCGCCATGAGCCGGTGAGCTCCAACATCGCGTCCCGCATCTCGACGGCCATCCGCACCGCGCGCGCGGCCGGGTCGTCGCAGGGGATCGGGTCGTTGAACCAGACCATCAGCCCGTCGCCCGCGAACCAGCCGACCGTCGCCTCGTACCTCAGGATCAGCTCGCCCATAGCGGCGTGGTACGAGCCGACGACCGTCATGACCTCCTCAGGCTCCGTGGCCGAGCTGAAGTCCGTCCAGCCGCGCAGGTCGGCGAACAGGACGGCGAGCTCGCGCCGATGGCTCTCGAGGACGCTCTCGCCGCGCTCCATCACGACCTCGGCGAGCGTCGGCGAGAGGAAGCGGCGAAGCCGTGTCATCCGCCCGAGCTCTTCCACCTGCTGGGCTACGCGCTCCTCGAGCGTGTGGTTCAACTCGGCCAGCTCCGCCGCCTGAGCGCGGATCGTGTCGTGGTACCGCTTGATTCTCACGAGCGAGCGGACACGCAGGAGGAGCTCCTGCTGGTCGAACGGCTTCGTCACGAAGTCGTCGGCGCCGGCGCGGATCCCGTCGATCCGGGCCTCGCTGTCGTGCGAAGTGACCATCACGACCGGGATGAGCGCGGTCTCCTCGTTCTCGCGGATGCGGCGGCAGACCTCGTAGCCGTTCATCCCTGCCATCTGGACGTCGAGCAGGACGAGGTCGGGCAGCTCCGCGGCAACCAGCTCGAGAGCCTCGGGCCCCGATGAAGCCGAGCTGACCGCGAAGCCCGCCGGGACGAGAATCGCCTCGAGCAGCCGTACGTTCGCCGGCACGTCGTCGACGACGAGGATCCGCTCCTGGGTCTCCGGCTCGGCGCTCATCTCAAGCCTTCAGGAACCCCCGCACCTGGTCGGGGAACTCGCGCACGCTGATCGGCTTGCCGAGGTAGCCGTCGAAGCCCTCGCTGATGAACCGCTCCTCGTCGCCGCGCATGGTCGACGAGGTGAGCGCCACGATCGGGATCTCGGCCGTGCGCGAGTCCTCCCGCAGCAGCTTCAGCGCCTCGGTGCCGCTGAGATCCGGCATCCGGATGTCCATCAGCACGAGGTCCGGCCTGTGTTCCAGCGTGAGGGCGACTGCCTCGACGCCGCCCGTCGCCTCGACGGTGCTGAAGCCCGCGAACTCGAGGACGTCGCGCGCGAGCTTCCGGTTGTTCTCGTTGTCGTCGACGATCAGGATCAGCTGGCTCATGAGACCTCCTGCCGGATGGGACCACCGACCGGGATCGTGAAGCGGAAGGTGCTGCCTTTGCCGACTTCGCTTTCGGCCCATAGGCGGCCGCCGTGGAGCTCGACGAGCTTGCGGGAGAGCGGCAGGCCGAGCCCGGTTCCTTCGACTTGCTTGCCAGCGGCGGCTTGCTCGAACTCCTCGAAAATCGCCTCTAGGTCGGTCGCGGCAATTCCAGGCCCGGTGTCGGCGACGGCGATCTCCACTTGCCCGTTCTCGGCGTGGGCGGAGATCTCGACGCGGCCCTCGGGCGGAGTGAACTTGACCGCGTTGGAGACGAGGTTGAAGACGACCTGCCGGACGCGGCGCTCGTCCGCTGTGATCGTGATCTCGTCGGGCTCCGTGCTCATCGAGAGCTCGATCCCGCCCCGGGTTGCCCGTTCTCCCTGGATGGAGACCGCCGCGCGGAGCACCTCGGGGACGGCGACCTGGGAGAGGTCGAGCTCCATCCGGCCTGCTTCGATCTTGGCCAGATCGAGCACGTCGTTGATCAACGAGAGCAGGTGCTTGCCTGCTCCGAGGATGTCGTCGACGTAGGCGAGCTGCCGCTCGTTCAGCTTCCCGAACATCTGCTCGTGTAGGACCTCGCTGAAGCCGATGATCGCGTTCAGCGGCGTGCGCAGCTCGTGCGACATGGTGGCCAGGAACTGCGACTTGTGCTCGCTCGCCAGCTCGAGCTGCCTGTACAGCCTGGCGAGCTCGTCGTTCATCTTGTTGACGTCCGCCGCGAGCTGCCCGATCTCGTCTCGATTGGCCACCTCGACGTGCCCTCCGAAGTCGCCGCCCGCGATCGCCGAAAGCCTCCCCTGTGTGCGACGGAGCGGGGAGATGACCGACCAGCCGAGGAGCAGGCCGAGGACGAGCGCGAGCACGAGGCTGCCGGTGCCGACGCCGAGCAGGAGAGAGCGGGAATCGTGGAAATCGCGATCGTTATGCGCGACGAGCGCGTCGGCTTGCACGTTGGTGCGCGTCGCCAGCTCGTTGAGCGCGGTCTGGGTCGTCCTCACGAGCTCCTGAATGCGCGCGAGGCTGTTCGCGGACACCCGACGACCTGCGTTGTCGCGGAGCTGGATCGGCGTGAACAAGGTCTGAAATGTCGTCAGGGACGACTCCAGATTCCGGACGGCCTTGGCGCCGACTACGCGCAGTGACGCCTGGTCTCCGAAGGTCGACTGGCTGAAGTCGGTTGCGAGCGTCGCGTATGCGCGGGAGACGTCGGCATCCAGACGGCTCAAGACGGACTTGGCGGCCGTGGGGGGCTGGCTCGTGCGCTTGGCAACGACCGTGCCGAGGTTGTTGGAGTCGATGAGGAGAACCTGGTCGTACGCCGTCTCTCGCTGGAGGAAGAGAAGTTGCTCGCCGCGGGCGTTCGACTGGCCGAGCGCGGTGAGCCCGAGCACATAGCCGATCACCAGCAGTGCCGCGATCACAGCGAAGCCTGCCGTGAGCTTCGCCCCGAGCGGCAGAGGGATGCGCCCCACGGCCCGTACGAGCGGATTGTCGGTAACCCATCCGAACCGGCTGCGGCGCGCGGGGGGCGGGGTTTCCACGGCTTCGTGCGAGATGTCCATCAGGAGGCAGCGTCCTGGCGGATGGGAAGGGTGAAGCGGAACGTGCTGCCTCGGCCGGGCTCGCTCTCGACCCAGAGCCGGCCGCCGTGCAGCTCGACGAGCTTGCGGGAGAGGGGGAGGCCGAGACCGGTTCCCTCGTCCTGCTTGCCGTCGCTCGCCTGCTCGAACTCCTCGAAGATCGTGTCGACGTCCTCGGCGGCGATGCCGGGGCCGGTGTCGGCGACGGCGATCTCGACGCGTCCATCGTCGAGGTGGGCCGAGACGTCGACGCGGCCGTCGGCCGGCGTGAACTTGACCGCGTTCGAGAGAAGGTTGAAGGCGACCTGGCGCACGCGGCGCGCGTCGGCGGTGATCGTGATCTCCTCGGGGTCCGTCGTCAGGCCGAGCTGAATGCCGCCGCGGCCGGCCCGCTCGGAGTGCATCGAGATGGCACTGCGGAGGATGTCGGGGATCTCGACCTGTGAGAGCTCGAGGTCCATGCGCCCGGCCTCGATCTTCGCCAGGTCGAGAACGTCGTTGATCAGAGAGAGCAGGTGCCTGCCGGCCTCGAGTACGTCGTCGACGTAGGCGAGCTGCCGCTCGTTCAGCTCCCCGAACATCTGCTCGTGCAGCACCTCGCTGAAGCCGATGATCGCGTTCAGCGGCGTTCGGAGCTCGTGTGACATGTTGGCGAGGAACTGCGACTTGTGCTCGCTCGCGAGCTCGAGCTGGCGCTGGATGTGCTCGAGCTGGTCGCTCATGCTGTCGACCTTCGCGGCGAGGCGTCCGATCTCGTCCCGGTTCGCCACCTCGAGCCGGCCCGAGAAGTCGCCTGCTCCGATCTCGTCGAGCCGGTCCTCCGTGCGGCGGAGCGGCCTCACCACCGACCACGAGAGCAGCAGTCCCAGCGCGAAGGCGAGCACGAGGCTGGCTGCGCCCATGCCGATCAGGAGGTTGCGGGAGCTGGTAAACGAGCTCCGGTTGGCGGCGACGAGCTCGTTCGCGCGAGCGCGGGTCTTGCGGGCGTCCGTACCGACCTGTGCAACGAAGGAGGTCGCGAATCTGTGTATGCGGCCGAGGGTTGACCCCACGAACCCCTTCGGCCCAGAGTCCTGGTTCACGATCGGATAGAAGAGCGGGACGCTGGTCAGCAGCAATTCGGCCGCCTTTGGGTCGACATTGGAGAGGTGAAACGGGCCTGGCTCCTCGCTTATGAGGCAGCTCAGGCCGGAGTCGTCGCAGAGCTGCTGCATGTCGTTGCCGATCGCCTGGTCGAGCCCGGAGCCGAACGTCCGCTCTGAGCCCGGGGTGTTCAGGCGGTACTCGATCGCCTTCTGGAGCTGCGTGGCGTCGGTCAGGGCCACCTGGAGGTAGACCGCCCGCCGCTGCAGCCGGAGGAGCTGCTCGCCGCGCGAGTTCGATTGCCCGAGAGCGACGACCCCGAGGGTGTATCCGACCGCCAGCAGCGCGCCCACGACGGCGAAGCCGAGGAGCAGCTTCGCCCCGAGCGGCAACGGGATCCGCGCAACCGCGCGAACCAGCGGGTTATCCGGGGATCGCTGCGCCTCCGGCGCGGCTTCGACCGGCTCCTCCGCGATCTCCATCCGAGGATGATCCCTCGCCCCGAGACTCGTGTCTATAGGCGCAAGCCCGTCAGCCGGTGGTGCAGGCGGGGCCGCCGTGAGTGGCGCTCCAGGCCTTCAGAGCGCGGATGCGAGACGCCGCCACCGTGATCCGGCCGCGGAGCCGCGGCATCTCCGGCGAGTCCGCCAAAAGCGTCGCATAGCCCCGCTCGCTGGCGCTCTCGGCGCCGAAGATGAGCAGGTCGGAGCCGGCGAGCATGGCCCGCGTCGCGGTGTGCGGGATCCGGTCCGCCGCCGGCGCCGTGAGCGAGTCGGTAATCGTCACGCCCTTGAAGCCGAGCGTCTGGCGCAGCAGTCCGGTGGCGATCTTGCTCGAGAACGCGGCCGGCTTGCCGGAAGCATCGAGATTGGGATAGACCGCGGTCGAGAGCATCACGAGCTTCACTCCCGCCTTGATGGCGCTCTCGTACGGGAGCAGGCCCTGGCGGAGCTTCCAGGCGGCGGCGCGAATCACGATCCGGCCGTGGTCGGTGTTGCCGCTGGCGAGGCCGAGCCCGGGAAAGTGCTTTGTGGTGGCGGCGATCCCGTTGGTCTGGAGGCCGTCGACGAACGCGCGGCCCAGCGTCGCGTTCCGCGTGCGCGACTGAGAGAAGGCGCGCGAGCCGAGGAAGCTGTGCGTCGAGCCCGGCGTGTCGAGGACCGGAGCGAGGTCGACGTCGATCCCGACCGAGTGAAGAGCCCCGGCCGCACCCGCGGCCTGCGCGTGCGCGTCGGCCGCGTTCGACATGAAGGCGGGGGCTTCCGTCGGCGGCGCCCAGTAGAGCCGCCGGACGAGACCGCCTTCCTGGTCGACGGCGATCATTAGCGGCTCGCCGCGCGTGCAGGCGGCCTGCTGCAACTTCGCGGTGACGGTGGTCGCCGTGCTCTGCGAGAGCCAGCCGTTCCCCAGCAGGACGACCCCGCCCATCTTCCCGTTTCGGATGCGAGCGAGAAACCTGGCCGACGGTGGCGCGGTGAGCGTCCCCATCACGGTCTCGGCGGTGTCGGAGAATCCGGTCGCCGTAGCGTTCCTCTCGGCCGCCAATTCCGAATTGCCCGGCCCGGGCTTGACGCACGCCGTGACGACGGCCACCGCCGCCACCATCGCAACTGCGGCGAAGGCCCTCTTCATCGAGGACAGGGTAGCCCCCGCCGTGCTCGAACCCACCTCCCGCTCTAGACTCATCACATGGCTCAGGCGCCGGTTCTTCCCACAGGGTTCGAGCTGCCGCTCGAAGCGCGTTTGCCGCGAATCGGCGCGGTCGACGAGGTCGGGCTGGAGGAGCGCGCGGCGTCACTCGCCAAGCGCTCGATCAAGCGTGAGTCGAAGGTCTGGGCGCTTCAGCTCGCCATCCGGACGACCGACCTGACGACGCTCGAGGGATCGGACACGCCCGGGAAGGCGGCGGCGGTCGCGTCGAAGGCGCGGCGGCCGGATCCGTCCGATCCGTCCATCCCGCCGGTCGCCGCGGTCTGCGTCTACCCGAACCTCGTGCCGGCAGTGCGGAAGCGGCTGGCGGGGAGCGACGTCAAGATTGCGGCGGTCGCCACCGGGTTCCCCTCGGGCCAGTATCCGACGGCGATCAAGGTCGCGGACGTGCGCTCGGCGGTGGAGCTCGGCGCCGACGAGATCGACATGGTGATCGACCGCGGCGCCTTCCTTTCCGGCCGCTACGCGAAGGTCTACGACGAGATCGTCCAGGTGAAGGAGGCGTGCGGCGTCGCCCACCTGAAGGTGATCCTCGAGACCGGGGAGCTCGGGACGTACGACAACGTGCGGCGCGCGACGCTGCTCGCGATCGCCGGCGGGGCGGACTTCGTCAAGACCTCGACCGGCAAGATCGCGCCCGCGGCGACCCTGCCGGTGGCGCTGTGCATGCTCGAGGCGATCCGGGACGTCTACGAGGAAACCGGACGCCGGATCGGCTTCAAGGCGGCGGGCGGGATCCGGCAGGCGAAGCAGGCGGTGCAGCACCTCGTGCTCGTGCACGAGACGCTCGGCCCGGAATGGTTGACACCCGACCTGTACCGGCTCGGTGCGTCGTCGCTGTTGAACGACATCCTGATGCAGCTGCGCAAGGAGCGCACGGGCGCCTACCAGAGCGGCGACTACTTCACGCTGGACTGAAGATGCACGATTCGGTGACGAGATTGGCACATAGTCGAGACTCCGGCACGCCTAAGCTCGCCCCCTCCCATAGGGGTGGGGGGTGGGTTTGGGGAACGCGCTCGCGGAGCCTCGCACCCGTCCGCCTGGGACGTGCCGGGAGCAGGGATGGCTGAGCTCGACAAGACGCAGCGCGACGTCGGCGTCCCTGGCGACTGGACGTACGCGAGCGCCCCCGAGTCACGCGACATCGTCCACATCGAGGACCGCTACGGCTACTTCGTCGGCGGCAAGTGGCTCGAGCCCTCGGAGACCTACGAGACGATCGCGCCCCGCGACGAAGAGCCGCTCGCGGCGATCGGCCAGGCCACGGCCGAGGACGTCGGCCGCGCGGTCGCCGCCGCCCGCGGGGCGTACGCCGACGGCTGGTCGGCGCTGCCCGGCTCCGAGCGCGCCAAGTACCTCTTCCGCATCGCCCGGCTCCTCCAGGAGCGCTCGCGCGAGTTCGCCGTGCTGGAGTCGCTCAACGGCGGCAAGCCGATCAAGGAGTCGCGCGACGTCGATATCCCGCTCGCCGCTGCGCACTTCTTCTACTACGCCGGCTGGGCGGACAAGCTCGAGTACGCCTTCCCGAACCGGCGCCCGCGGCCCGTCGGCGTCGCCGGCCAGATCATCCCCTGGAACTTCCCGCTACTCATGCTCGCCTGGAAGGTTGCACCCGCGCTCGCGTGCGGCAACACCGTCATCCTCAAGCCGGCCGAGACCACGCCGCTCACCGCACTCCTCTTCTGCGACGTTCTCCGCCAGGCCGAGCTGCCGCCCGGCGTCGTCAACATCGTCACCGGCGACGGGCGCACCGGCGCCGCGATCGTCGAGAGCGAGGACGTCGACAAGATCGCCTTCACCGGCTCGACCGAGGTGGGGAAGGAGATCCAGCGCCGGCTCGCGGGCAGCGGCAAGCGGCTCACGCTCGAGCTTGGCGGCAAGGCCGCGAACATCGTCTTCGACGACGCCGCGCTCGACCAGGCGGTCGAGGGGATCGTCAACGGCATCTACTTCAACCAGGGCCACGTCTGCTGCGCCGGCTCCCGCCTCTTCGTCCAGGAGTCGATCTACGAGCCGCTCGTCGCGAAGCTCGAGCGCCGCCTCACAACGCTGCGCGTCGGCGACCCGCTCGACAAGAACACCGACGTCGGGGCGATCAACTCCGCCGCCCAGCTCGAGAAGATCCAGGAACTCGTCGCCTCCGGCAAGGAGGAGGGCGCGGAGATCTTCCAGCCGCCCTGCGTCCTCCCGGAGAAGGGCTACTGGTTCGCGCCGACCGTCTTCACGAACGTCGCGCAGAGCTACCGCATCGCGCAGGAGGAGATCTTCGGCCCGGTGCTGTCCGTGCTCACCTTCCGCACGCCGGAGGAGGCGTTGGAGAAGGCGAACAACACACCGTACGGGCTCAGCGCCGGCGTCTGGACGGAGAAGGGCTCGCGCATCCTCTGGATGGCGCAACGGCTCCGCGCCGGCGTCGTGTGGGCGAACACATACAACCGCTTCGACCCGGGCTCGCCGTTCGGCGGCTACAAGGAGTCGGGCTTCGGTCGCGAGGGCGGCCGGCACGGGCTCGAGCCGTACCTGAGGTTCGACGAATGAGTCGCCTCCCGGTCCAGAAGACGTACAAGCTGTTCATCGGTGGAGCCTTCCCGCGCAGCGAGTCGGGCCGCACCTATGAGGCGGAGGGCCAGAACGTCGCACGCGCCTCGCGCAAGGACGTCCGCGACGCGGTTCGCGCCGCGCGCGGCGCCCAGCCGAAGTGGGCGGGGGCGACCGCGTACAACCGCGGCCAGGTCCTCTACCGGGTCGCGGAGATGATCGAGACGCGCATCGACGAGTTCGCCGAGCTCTGCACCGGCCGCGAAGAGGTCGAGCGCTCGATCGATCGCATCGTCTGGTACGCGGGCTGGGCCGACAAGCTCCCGCAGGTGCTCGGCGGCTCGAATCCCGTCGCGGGCCCGTACTTCAACTTCACGGTGCCGGAGCCGACGGGTGTCGTCGCCGTGCTCGCGCCGGAGGAGCCGCCGCTGCTCGGCCTCGTGACGCGCCTCCTGCCGCCGCTCGTCGGCGGGAACGCCGTCGTGGCCGTTGCCTCCGAGACGCGGCCGCTCGCGGCGATCGAGCTCGCCGAGGCGCTCGCTACGAGCGACGTGCCCGGCGGTGTCGTTAACCTCCTCACTGGGCAGCACGGAGAGCTCGGGCCGGTGCTCGCCTCGCACATGGACGTGAACGCCATCGACCTCTGCGGCGCAGACGGCGACGGCCCGGAGCTCGAGCGGCTCGCGGCCGAGAACGTCAAGCGCGTCGTGCACGGTCGCGCCGACGTCCAGAGCCCCTGGGAGATCTCCTCGTTCCTCGAGCTCAAGACCGTCTGGCACCCGCTGGGTCTGTGAGTGCGCCAGAATCACGAGCAGTGACTGCTACGCGCCGCTTCAGCCATGCGATCGCCGAGGGAGACGGCATCTCCGTGATCGCCGCCGTCGAGGACGCCGACGCGGCGCGAGCCGCGGAGGCCCAGCGCGCCGAGGCTCTCGTCGTCGTGCGCGACCCGGCGACGGTGCGGGAGGCGACGGGGCTGCCGATCCTCTGGCGGGCCGAGTCCGATCTCGAGCGTGCCGCCGAGGTGGCGGATGCTGTGATCCTCGCGCTCAGCGGCGAGGAGGGGGAGGAGATCCGCGAGCAACAGCGGCACCATCGGGCGCTCGCGCTCGGACTGGACTGCGCGGTCGAAGTGCGGAGCGAGGAGGAGCTCCAGTGGGCCCTCGAGATCCTCGACCCCGAGATCTTCCTGCTCGCGCCACCGCCGGCGCCGCCGCACGAGCGGCTCGAGGCGGTCCTGGAGCTCCTCGCCGAGGTTCCCGCGGGCAAGCTGGCGATCGCCGACCTGACCGTTACGACCGAGGACGAGGTGCAGGAGCTCGAGCGGGCGGGCGTGGACGGCGTGATCGTCCACGCGGCCGACGTCTCGCCGCTCGTCGGCGACGCGCCGCCCGAAGTCTGAGCGGCTAACCGAAGAAGGCGTGCGCGACGTCGTACCACTGACGCGGTACGACCTTCAGCTCGGCGGTCGCTTCGGCGAGCGGGACGGCGATGACGTCGTCGCCACGTAGCGCTGCCATCTGCCCGTACTCGCCCGCGAGCGCGAGGTCGGCGGCCGTGAGCCCGAAGCGAGTGGCGAGGATGCGGTCGCGCGGGGTCGGCGTGCCGCCGCGCTGCACGTGGCCCAGCACGGTCACGCGCGTCTCGAAGCCCGTGCGCTGCTCGATCTCACGCCCGAGCGCCTCCCCGACACCGCGCTTCGCCAGGATCACGTGCCCGAACTGGTCCTGCTCCCCGGCGTCCGCCAGTCCGGGCAGCTCGCAGCCCTCGCTGACGACGACGATGGAGAAGTTCTTGCCGCGCGCATGCCGCTTGCGGATCGCCTCGGCGACCTCGTCGAAGTCGACCGGGACCTCCGGGACGAGGATCACGTCGGCCCCGCCGGCGATCCCGCTCATCACGGCGATCCAGCCCGTCTGGCGACCCATCACCTCGACGACCATGACGCGGTTGTGCGACTCGGCAGTCGTGTGCAGCCGGTCGATCGCCTCCGTCGCGATGAAGACCGCCGTGTCGAAGCCGAAGGTGTAGTCCGTGCCGGAGAGGTCGTTGTCGATCGTCTTCGGGACCCCGACCACGGGGAGCTGATGCTCGGCGTACAGCCGCGCCGCCACGCCGAGGGTGTCCTCGCCGCCGATGGCGACGAGCGTGTCGAGCCCGCGGTCGCGGAAGTTCTGCAGCACGCGCTCGACGCCGTTCTCGATCTTGAACGGGTTCGTGCGGCTCGTCCCGATGATCGTCCCGCCGCGCGGCAGGATCCCGGACACCTGTAAGGGGCCGAGGTCCTCGAAGATCGGCTCGACCAGGCCGCGCCAGCCCTCGCGGACTGCGACCACGTCCCAGCCGGCCGCGTCGGCCCGGCGCACCACGGCGCGGATGACCGCGTTGAGGCCGGGACAGTCGCCCCCGCCGGTGAGGATGCCCACGCTCTTCGCCACGATGGAAGTCCTAACGATTCGCGCGTGCCTCTGCCGGTAGTGCCGAAGGTGGGAATCGAACCCACACGGCCCGAAGGTCACCGGATTTTGAGTCCGGCGCGTCTGCCAATTCCGCCACTTCGGCGTGACGCGCGCATGGTACGCGCGTCTACGGCGAGCCACTGGCATAGCTCGGCGCAACAGATCTGGTTGCGCAACAGAATGTGTTGCGCTACGCTCGATGCATGCCGGTAGAGA
>Ga0164304_10000260_pt1 | contig 13743 bp, 17 predicted proteins | sample Whisoiple_217_MG_FD_110216 | JGI IMG/M metagenome (GOLD analysis project Ga0164304, IMG submission 110216) | Soil microbial communities amended with pyrogenic organic matter from upstate New York, USA - Whitman soil sample_217_MG | ecosystem: Environmental > Terrestrial > Soil > Agricultural...
ACTGTACCCGCTGCGGCACCACCAACCGCAAGCTGGTCCCGGCCGACACCACCAGCGCGCGGATCGCTGCAATCACTGCCGCACCTGGCATATCATTACGCCGGGCGAGCGGCCGGTGCGCTGGAACGCGCGCCTGGACGACGAGTGAGGTAGGATCGTGTCTGTATTCACCACGAAGGCACGAAGGACACGAAGGACTCCGTGCCGCATCGGCCCTCCTCTCATTCCGGGACGGAACAGTTCGTCACGGGAAGTTTTGGGGTGGGGGGCACCCCAAAAATCTCTGCATCGAAGACCGCTCCTGCGCGGAATGAGAGGAAGCCGGCGTGGCCAGTGAGTCCTTCGTGTCCTTCGTGCCTTCGTGGTGAATACGGCAACGATGTCAGCCCGGTGACGAGAGCATGACCAAACTTCAGGTGACTACGCCCGAAGCGCTTCCCGAGGAAACCGGCGCCGATGCGGCCCTGCGCCCGTCGCGGCTCGATGAGTTCATCGGCCAGGCGCAGGTGAAGAGCTCCCTCCAGATCGCCATCGACGCCGCCAAGGGTCGCCGCGAGACGCTCGACCACACCTTGTTCTTCGGTCCGCCGGGCCTGGGCAAGACGACGCTCGCGATGCTCATGGCCCGCGAGATGGGGGTGCAGCTTCGCACCAGCTCGGGACCGGTGCTCGAGAAGCCTGGGGACCTGGTGGGTCTGCTCACCTCGCTCGGCCCGGGCGACATGCTGTTCATCGACGAGATTCATCGGATGAAGCCGGCGTTGGAGGAGTTCCTCTATCCCGCCATGGAGGATTTCCGGGTGGACGTGCGCATCGCCGAGGGGCCCAACGCGCAGACCATCCCGATGGCCCTCGAGCGGTTTACCCTGATCGGCGCCACCACCCGGTTCGGCCTCCTCACGCCGCCGATGCGGGCGCGGTTCGGATTGGTCGAGCGGCTGGGCTTCTACCCCGCCGACGAGCTGCAGCAGATCGTGACCCGATCCGCCTCCATACTGCAGGTGCCGATCGAAGAGCCGGGCGCCGCCGAGATCGCTCGGCGGAGCCGGGGCACGCCACGCGTGGCCAACCGGCTGCTCCGGCGGGTGCGCGACTACGCCCAGGTGAAGGCCGACGGCCGCATCACGGTCACGATCGCGAGCGCCGCGCTGGCCCGGCTCAACGTGGACGAGTTCGGCCTCGACGACATGGACGCGCGGATCCTCACCACCATCATCGAGAAGTTCGGCGGCGGCCCGGTGGGGCTCGGCACCGTGGCCGTTGCGGTGGGGGAGGACGCGGGCACGCTGCAGGACGTGTACGAGCCGTTCCTCATCCAGCAGGGCTTCCTCGAGCGCACGCCGCGCGGCCGGTGCGCCACCGCGCTCGCCTACCGCCGGTTCGGGCTCACGCCGCCCCCCGCGACGCAGGCGTCGATCTTTGACGGCTGAGTCCCGCCGGACCGCCGACTTCGACTATCAGCTTCCGCCGGAGCTCATCGCCCAGGAGCCGTTGGCGGAGCGGTCGGCCAGCCGGCTCCTCATGGTGCTCCGGGCCGACCGCCGGGTGGCGGGAGTCGATCGCCGGGGCGCGGACCGCGTCGGGCGGAGCGCCGGACGGCGGGCCATCGACACGTTCCGGCAGCCCGCGATGCTGCCGGGCGACAGCCGCGCGGTTCAGGGCGGTGTGCTGGTGGATTCCCGGTTCTCCCAGCTGGCGTCGCTCATTCCCGCCGGCGATCTGCTGGTGCTCAACACGACCAGGGTGCGCCACGCCCGGCTGCTTGGCGTCCGCGCGTCGGGAGCCCCCGCGGAGGTGCTCCTCATCCATCCCGCGGTCGACGATACCTGGGTGGCGATGGGGAAGCCGGGAACCGCCCTGCAGCCCGGGAAGCGGGTGGCGCTGGACGAGCAGATCTCGGTCGAGACCGTCGAGCTGATGCCCGATGGACACCGCCGGGTCCGATTCGTCGGTGGCACGGCCGACGAGGCGATTGCCCGCTTCGGCCGGCTCCCGCTTCCGCCCTACATCACTCGCGATCCGACTCCGGCCGACGACGAGCGCTACCAGACCGTGTACGCCCGGCTCGAGGGCAGTGTCGCCGCGCCGACCGCCGGCCTCCACTTCACGGCCGCGCTGCTCGACACCCTGTCCGCCAAGGGCGTCATCGTGTCCGGGCTCGATCTCCAGGTCGGACCGGGCACCTTCAAGCCGGTAGAGGTCGAGGATCCACGCCACCACGCGATGTATCCCGAGCGCTACGACATCCCCGCGCGCCTCGCCGGGCTGGTGGAGATCGTGCGCGAGCAGGGCGGCCGGATTTGGGCCGTGGGCACCACGGTGGTCCGGGCGCTGGAGAGCGCGGCCCAGCCCGATGGGACCATTCGCGCCGGCGAGCGGGAGACCCGCCTGATGATCACGCCCGGCTATCCGTTCCGGGTGGTGGACCGGTTGCTCACCAACTTTCACCTGCCGCGCTCTACCCTGCTGATGCTGGTGAGCGCCTTCGCGGGATACGACCTCGCGATGGCCGCCTATGCCCACGCGGTGAGCCGGCGGTACCGATTCTATTCCTATGGCGACGCGATGGTGATCCTGTGACCGGGAGGGCGTGATGACTTTCGCCAATCCCGCCGGCAACGCGGCCGCGGCCGCGGCCGGCTACACCCGGGCGCTGCTCGAGCTGCTGGGCGACCGCGATCCGCTCGCGGTCGCGACCGAGCTCCTCCCCTGGCTCGAGCGGCGCACCGCCGGCCTGCCCGACGCCGTCCTGCGGCGCCCGGAGGCGCCGGGCAAATGGTCCGTGCTGGAGGTCATCCAGCACCTGGCCGACACCGAAGTGGTGTACGCCTGGCGTACGCGGCAGATCCTCACCCAGGACCGGCCCGAGATCCAGGGATACGACCAGGACGCATGGGCGCGGACGCTGCGGTACGGCGCCGCCGATCTCGCCGTGACGCTGGGCCAGCTGCGCGGGGTGCGGACGGCCAACCTGCGACTGTGGCGCTCGCTCACGCCGGCGCAGCTCGCCCGGGTCGGCCTTCACAGTGAACGCGGGCCGGAGAGCATGGACCTGGTGATCCGCATAATGGGTGCGCACGATCTGGTCCACCGGCGGCAGATCGATCGGGTGCTCGCGGCTGCGGGTGAGGCGGCGCGATGATGGCCCACGTCCTCATCCCGAGCGAAGCGAGGGAACTCGCCTGCGTATGGCTCGAGCGAGGCGCGGACGAGGTCCCTCGCTTCGCTCGGGATGAGGGCCGCCGGGATGAGGGCCACTCGCCGAACCGCTGATGTTCGAGTTCCACCTCGAAGCCACCCAGGGGCTGGCCCGCGCGGGCCGGCTCACCCTGCCCCACGGCACCGTCGCCACGCCGGCCTTCATGCCGGTGGGCACCCACGGCGTCGTGCGGGGTCTGAGCGCCGGGGACGTCGCCCGCACCGGGGCGCAGATCATCCTGGGCAACACCTACCACCTCCATCTGCGCCCGGGCGAAGCCGTGGTCCGGCAGATGGGCGGGCTGCACCGCTTTACCACCTGGTCCGGCCCGATGCTGACCGACTCGGGCGGCTTCCAGGTGTTCTCCCTCGAAGGCCTGCGCCGCATCGACGAGGATGGCGTCGAGTTCCAGAGCCACGTGGACGGCACCTACCGCCGGCTCAGCCCCGAGCGCGCCATGGAGATTCAGTGGGCCCTCGGCGCGGACATCGCGATGGCGTTCGACCACGTCGTCCCCGGCCAGGCGCCGCAGGACCTCGCCTGCGAGGGGATGGAGCGGACGCTCCGGTGGTTGGATCGGTGCCGAGCGCGCCACGCCGCGCTGACGGAAGGACGGAAGGGCGGAAGGACGGAGGGTGGAAGCGACGGTGGTGCCGATGTCCCTGCGCTCGACGTCGAGACGCTGGCCACCGGCAACGCTGCCACGGCCGAATCCGGGCCGGCCTCCCACGTTCCGTCCGTCCGTCCTTCCGTCCTTCCGTCCCCCCGCCAGACCCTCTGGCCGATCATCCAGGGCGGCACCCACGACGACCTCCGCCGCCGCTCGCTCGACGGCACCCTCGAGCGGGGGCCCTGGGCCGGGATCGCCATTGGGGGGCTGTCGGTGGGGGAGCCCAAGCCGGTGATGCACCGAATCCTCGAGACGCTGGCGCCCGAGCTCCCCCGGGAGACGCCCCGTTATCTTATGGGAGTCGGGTTTCCGTCGGACTTGCTCGAGGGCATCGCACGCGGGGTCGATCTGTTCGACTGCGTGGCGGCCACCCGCAACGGCCGTCACGGCACCGCCTGGCTGCCGACCGGGCGGATCAACGTGCGCGGTGCCGCGCTCAAGGGCTCGACCGAGCCACTCGATCCCGAGTGCGATTGCGAGGCCTGCACCACCTATCCCCGGGGCTATCTGCGCCACCTCTTCGTGGTGGAAGACATGCTCGGGCTCAGGCTGGTGTCGCTGCACAACGTGCGCTTCCTGGTGCGGCTCGGGGAGCTGGCGCGGGCGCACATCCTGGACGGCACGTTCGACGCCTGGAGCCGCGAGTGGCTCCGGCGCTATCACGCGCGAGGCACCTGAGGAGACGTCATGCTGCAGGCGCAAGGTACCGGTGGGGGTGGACTCAGCGTCCTGGTGCTGCAGATGGTGGCCATCGGCCTGGTGTTCTACTTCCTGATCCTGCGCCCGTCGAGCCAGGCCAGGAAGAAGCACGCGGAGCTGCTCGGCAATCTGAAGAAGGGCGATGAGGTGATGACCAGCGGTGGCATCATCGGAAAGGTGCGCGACATCCGGGAGGTCGAGTCGGACGGCGTCAAGGAGACCCGGGTCACCGTCGAGAGCGGCACCGCGAGCCTCATCGTTGAGCGCTCGCGGATCGTCCGGATCGGCGGCGCGGGCGCGCCGTCCTCCCCGGGGACGCCCGCGTCATGAGCCTGATGCCGCTGCACCTGCTGGGCTCGCCCGTCTTGCGGCAGCGGAGCACCGAGGTCGGCGCGCCGGACGATGAGGTGCGTCGGCTGGTCGACGATCTGTTCGAGACCATGGACGGCGCCCGCGGGGTGGGGCTCGCGGCCAACCAGGTCGGGGTCGCGCGCCGGGTGGCCGTGGTGGATGCCGACGAGGACCGGTTCGAGATGATCGATCCAGTCATCCTCGAGAGCGAAGGCCGCGCCACCGCCGAGGAAGGGTGCCTCTCGATCCCCGAGATCTACGGCGAGGTGAGCCGCCCCGAGCGGATCGTGCTGGAGGCCACCGACCGGCACGGCACCCGCTACCGCAAGGAAGCCACCGGCCTCAAGGCGCGCGCGATTCAGCACGAGCTCGACCACCTCGATGGCATTCTTTTTCTCGATCACTTGAGCCTGGTCAAGCGCCAGATTCTGCTCGCGCGCTACCGGCGCGAGCACAAGGACGACACCAGCTACCTCAAAGAGGTGCAACCGGAGTCTGCCCGCTCGGAGTGATGCGGATCGTCTTCTTCGGCACCCCGGCTTTCGCGGTGCCCTCGCTCAGGGCGCTGCTCCGGGAGCGGTATCAGGTGGCCGGGGTGGTCACGCAGCCGGACCGTCCGCAGGGTCGCTCCCGCAGCACCCTCGTCGCCCCGCCGGTCAAGACCGAGGCGCTCACCGCCCATCTCCCCGTGCTGCAGCCCGCCCGTCCCCTGGGCGACGTGTTTCTCGCCGGGCTCAAGCGTCTCGAGCCCGACCTCGGCGTCGTGGTGGCCTACGGGCACATTCTCCGATCCGAAGTGCTGTCCCTTCCCCGGCTCGGCATGATCAACGTGCACGCGTCGCTGCTCCCCCGCTGGCGAGGCGCGGCTCCGATCCAACACGCGATCCTGGCCGGCGAGACCGACACCGGGGTGAGCATCATGCAGATGGATACCGGACTCGACAGCGGCCCGGTGCTCCATCGGGTCGCCACCCCGATCGGACCGGAGGAGACCGCGGGCGCGCTCGCCGACCGGCTGGCGGAGCTCGGCGCCACGGCCCTGGTCGACACGCTGTCGCTCGTGACCGGCGGCTTCGCGCGGCCGGAGCCGCAGGATCCGCGCGGTGTGACGCTCGCGCCCAAGATCGACCGCGACAGCGCCCGCCTCGACTGGCGTCTCGATGCGCCGGCCCTCGCCCGACAGGTTCGGGCCTTCGACCCGGCGCCCGGCGCCTGGACCACGCTCGACCAGGGGCCGCTCAAGCTGTTCGGCGCGGTCGCGACCCGCGACCAGGGCGAGCCGGGCCGGGTGCTCGCCGCGGATGACCGCCTGGTCGTGGGGTGTGGCGAGGGCGCGCTCGCCGTGCGTGAGGTGCAGCCGGCCGGCCGCACCCGTCTTTCGGTGGCCGACTGGACCCGCGGTCGCGGTATTGCCGCGGGAGCCCGGCTCGCATGAGACCCCTGCCCCGACTCCACGCGGTTACCGACGCCGCGGTGCTCGCCGCCGACGACTTCGGCGTTCGCGCCGCGGCCATCGCGGCCGCGGGCCCGGCCGTCGCGCTGCATGCCCGCGATCACGCGGCCGGCGGGGCCGCGCTCGCCCGTGTCGCCACCCGGCTCCTCGCGCTGGGACGGCCCCCCGAGGCCGCCGTGTTCGTGAACGGGCGGCCCGACATCGCCGCCGCCGTGCACGCCCACGGGGTCCAGCTCGCGGCCGGCGATCTCACGCCGGCTGACGCACGGCGCGTGTTTCCGGTCGGCTGGATCGGCCGGTCAGTTCATGCCCCCGACGAGGCGGCTCGCGCGGTGGAGGAAGGCGCAGACTACCTGCTGGTGGGCAACATTTACGAGACCGCTTCGCATCCGGGCCGGCCGGCGGCGGGGTTGGGCCTGGTACGGGCAGCCGCGGCGCTGGGTCGGCCGGTGATCGCCATCGGCGGCATCGACGCGGGGCGGGCCGGCGAGGTCCGGGCAGCGGGCGCATACGGAGTGGCCGCGATCTCGGCGCTCTGGCGGGCCCCCGACCCGGCGGCCGCCGCGCTGGCGCTGCTCGCTCCCTGGACGGAGGGGACGTGAACACGATCGGGGTCACGATCAACGGCGAGCCGAGGCGGGTGCCCGGCCCCGGATCCCTGCTGACGCTGCTCGAGCACCTCGGGCTGGACCCGCGCACGGTGGTGGTCGAGCTCAACCGCGAGATCGTGCGCCGCCCGCACCTGGGCAAGACCGGAGTCGCGGAGGGAGACGCGATCGAGCTGGTGCATTTCGTCGGGGGAGGGTGAGCGGGAGGGGTTTATCTTTCGAGAGCTGTCATCCCGAGCGAAGCGAGGGATCTTGCCAGCCTCTCCCGGACGCCGCGGCGATCGGGCAGTTCGGGAAGATCCCTCGCTTCGCTCGGGATGACAGCGCGGCGATACACCAGTCGAGGAGCACCAATGACCGGCACCCTTACTCCGGAAACCGTCCACCCCGACACCCTGAACGACTCACCGCTCACCGTCGGCGGCCGTGCCTTCCGCTCGCGCCTCATGGTCGGCACCGGCAAGTACCGCAGCAACGCGGACATGGTTCGCGCCATCGCCGCATCGGGTGCGGAGATCGTGACGGTCGCGGTGCGCCGGGTGGATCTGGACCGGCGCAAAGAAGAGGGGATCCTCTATCACCTGAGCCCCGAGCAGCATTTTCTCCTCGCCAACACGGCCGGGTGCTATACCGCCGACGAGGCCGTGCGCTACGCTCGTCTCGCGCGCGAGGCCGGCTTCAACGAGTTCGTGAAGCTGGAGGTCATCGGCGATCGGGAGACGCTGCTCCCCGATACCGAAGGGTTGCTCGCGGCGGCGCGGACGCTGGTCGGGGAAGGCTTCCAGGTGCTCGCCTACACCAATGACGATCTGATCACCGCGCTCCGGCTGGAGGAAGCGGGTTGCGCGGCGGTCATGCCCCTCGCGTCGCCCATCGGGAGCGGGCTCGGTCTCATCAATCCGTTCAGCATTCGCACCATCAAGCGGCGCCTGTCGGTGCCGGTCATCGTCGATGCCGGCGTGGGCACGGCGTCGGATGCCTGCCTCACGATGGAGCAGGGCGTGGATGGCATCCTGATGAACACCGCGCTGGCCGAGGCGGCCGATCCCGTCGCCATGGCGCGGGCCATGGGGCTCTCGGTCGAGGCCGGCCGGCTGGCCTACCTGGCCGGCCGCATGCCGCGGCGCGAGATCGCCGTCCCGTCGAGCCCGGCGCGCGGGATGCTGGAGTAGCGCCTTGGCCTGGGCGCCGGCCAGGCCCGGGGGCGCGTGCCGCCAGGCGCTCGACCACAGCGGATGATGTCCACCCAGGGTCTTGCGCCCCGAGAGGCCGCGTACGCGGTGTTGACCCAGGTGCGGGCCGGCAAGCCGTTCGACCTGGCGCTCGACCGCGCCGTCAAGCGGCTTGCCGAGCCCGACCGCCGGCTGGCGCACGAGCTGGCGGCGGGTGTGCTGCGAAGCCAGACCGCGCTCGACGAGCGCCTCGCGCCCCTGGTCCCGCGTGGCTGGTCCAGTGTCGCGCCCGAGCTCAAGGACGTGCTCCGGCTGGGCGCGTTCCAGTTGACCGCGCTCGACCGGGTACCGGCGCACGCGGCCGTGGATACCAGCGTTGCGCTGGCCAAGACCGCTGGTGGTGATCGCGCCGGCGGATTCGTGAACGCGGTACTCCGGCGCATTGGCGCGGCGGGCGGACCCGGCCCCCTGGCAACGGGAGGCGAGCCGCGACTGGCGGCGGATGCCTCGCATCCACCCTGGTTGGTCGAGCGCTGGCTGGCCCGCTTCGGACCCGAGGAGACGGCCGCGCTGCTCCGCTGGAACAACACCCGCCCGCGACTGGTGCTGCAGCCGGCACGGGCGTCCCAGGCGGAGCTCGAGCAGTGCTGGCGCGCGGCCGGCCTCGAGGTGGCGCCGGCTCCGTTCGGCGCCGGCCTCACGACTGATCGGAGCCGGCCCAGCGAGCTGCCGGGCTTTCGCGAGGGTGCGTTCATCGTGCAGGACCCCGCGCAGGCGCTCCTTGCCTGGTTCGCCGACCTGCCGCCCGACGCGACGGTCTATGATGCGTGCGCCGCGCCCGGCGGCAAAGCGATCTCGTTGGGCCGCGGTGCTCGGTGCGTCATCGCGGCAGATGTGGCCCCGCCGCGGGTCCGGCGCCTGGCGGAGAACCTGGGACGGGCCGGCAGCGGGCGCGAATACCCGGTGGTCGCCGATGCCCGGCGGCCGCCGGTGCGGCCCGTGTCCGTGGTCGTGGTGGACGCGCCGTGCCTCGGCACCGGCACGTTCGCGCGTCACCCTGACGCCAGATGGCGCGTGACGCTGGAGGCGCTGGCCAAGCTCGAGCGGCGCCAGCGCGAGCTGCTCGACGCGGCCGGCGGCGCGGTGGCGCCGGGCGGTCTCCTGGTGTACGGCACCTGCTCGCTCGAGCCGGAGGAGAACGAGCGGCAGGTGGACATGTTTCTCCAGCGTCACCCGGACTTTCGGCGCGAGCCGAACGAGACCTTTCCGACCGCACTGACCTCGCCGGACGGAGACTTGATGATCCTGCCGCAGCGGCATCACATGGACGGCGCGTTCGCGGCGCGGCTCCGGCGTGCCCGATGAGCGCCGCGAGGGGCGGCCCATGAGGATGCGTCGGCACACCGAGCCAACCTTCCGGTCGCTCGGCGCCGCGCCGTGGGGGCGTTTCGCGCGTGACCTCGGGCTGGTGGCGCTCACGTTCGTGGTGGGCTACGCGATCTCCGCCTACTGGATCACACCCGGCTCGGCGACCGGCGACGAGCACGCCGTGCCCCGCGTGCTCGGCCAGCCGTTGGAGGAAGCGCGGGCGACCGTCACCCAGGCCGGGTTCCGGCCGCGGCTCGAGGCCGAGCGCCCCAGTGCAGCCGTGCCGCGCGGCGGGGTGGTGTGGCAGGACCCGCCGCCGGGCACGGCCGTGTCGCCCAATGCGGTGGTGCTGCTCGCGCCCAGCAGCGGGCCGGCACCCGCCACCGTGCCCGACGTGATCGGCTTCGCGCTGCCCACCGCCGAGAAGGTGGTCGAGGCCGCGGGCGTGAAGGTAGGGCGGGTAGACACGGTGCGGGGCGGCGGTCCCGAGGCGGGAGTCGTCATCGCCACCCGCCCCGCGCCGGGAAACGGCCGGCCCCGCGGCTCGACCGTGGATCTGGTCGTGAGCGGTCCACCGGGCGGCGGCTCGTGAGCGCGCGCATCGCCGCCAGCGTGCTGAGCGCCGATCTGGGACGGCTGCGCGACCAGGTGGAGCAGGCCGTCGCCGGCGGCGCCGAGTGGATTCACGTCGACGTGATGGACGGGCACTTCGTGCCCAATCTGACCTTCGGCGCGCCGCTCATCCGTGCGCTCCGGCGGATGACCGACCGTCCGCTGGACGTCCACCTGATGGTGCGCAAACCCGAGCACTATATCGCCGAGTTCGCCGAGGCCGGGGCCACCGGGTTCACCTTCCATCCCGAGGCCACCATCCACGTCCAGCGCCAGCTCGCGGCGGTGCGGGAGCAGGGCATGCGAGCGGGGCTGGCGCTCAACCCCGCCAGCCCGATCAGCCTCATCGAGGAAGTCGTACCGGACCTCGATCTCGTGCTCGTCATGTCGGTCAATCCAGGCTACGGCGGCCAGTCGTATCTGCCCGCCGCGACCGACAAGATCCGCCGGATCCGCGCGCTGCTCGACAGCCGGCGCTCAGGGGCCGCGCTCGCGGTGGACGGCGGCATCAACCTCGATACCATCAGCGAGGCGTGGGGCGCCGGCGCCGACACCTTCGTCGCCGGCACCGCCGTGTTCGGCGCGGCCGACCCGGCCGCCGCGGTGCGGGATCTCAGGCGCCGCTGTGCCGTGAGAGTGTGAGGACCTCATGTCGAAGCAATGGATCTTCGTCGGGCTCGTGGTCGCGGGGGTCGCCGCCGGAGCCACCATCATGACCCGGGTGGGGAGCGAGGTGGCGCCGGTGGAGGTCGGCGCCACCGCGCCGGAGTTCCGCGCGGTCGACCTGCGAAGCGGCGATTCGGTCTCGCTCCGCGAGCGGTACCGCGGCAGGGTGACGCTGGTCAACATCTGGGCCACCTGGTGTGTCCCGTGCCGGGTCGAGATGCCCGCCATGGAGCAGGTGTACCGGGAGCTGGCGCCCCGCGGCTTCGCCGTCGCCGCGGTCAGCGTCGACGAGGGACCGCCGGACGACGTCCGCGCCTTCGGCGACCAGTTCAAGCTCACGTTCGATCTGCTGCAGGACCGCTCGACCCGCATCCAGCAGCTGTATCAGACCACCGGCGTGCCGGAGAGCTTCCTGCTCGACCGGCGCGGCGTGATCGTCAAGCGGGTGATCGGCGCGCACGACTGGAACTCGCCCGGCAATCGCGCGCTGATCGAGCGCCTGCTCGACGAGCCCGGCACGTGACGTGAATCTCCGTCGGGCCCTCACCGCGGACCTGCCGCTCAAGCTCACCTCGCTGAGCCTGTCGGTGTTCCTCTGGTTTCTCGCTGCGGGCGAGGAGCCGGCGAGCACGTTCGTTCCGGTGGACGTGAGCATCCAACCGCCGCCCGGGCGGAGCGTGGTGCGGACCGAGGGGCCGGTGCGGGCGCTGGTCTACGGCCCCCGCCGGGAGCTGCTCAAGCTGAGCGCCACGCCCATGCACCTCACCCGCGCCATCGCCGATACCACCGTGGCGGACGAAGTGCGCCTGGAGCTCGGTCCGGGCGACGTCGAGCTCCCGCGCGGGGTGGACGTCCACGTGCAGGACGTGCAGCCGCGGGCCGTGACGGTACAGCTGGACTCGACCTTCCAGCGGGTCGTCCCGGTGCGGGCGGTGGTGCGGCTGCCGCCCGAGACCGGCCACGTGCTGAGCGCCATCGCCGTCGTGCCGGGCACGGTGCGCCTGCTGGGCCCCCGCGACGCCCTGGTGCACATCGACTCCGCTCGCACGGTCCCATTGGAGGTCGCGCAGGCGGACGGACCGGTGGAGGAGACGCTCGCGCTCGATACGTCGGGATTCGGGCGGGTACGTGCCCTCCCGGGCGAAGTGACCGTCCGGGTCGACATCGAGCCCGAAGGTGAGCGAATGCTGCGGGGCATTCCGGTGCGGCTCTCGAGCGAGCTGGCCGCGTTCGCGCGGCCCGAGCAGGCGACGGTGGATGTCCGGGTGCGCGGCGCGAGCAGCCGTCTCCCCGGGCTCGCCCGGGACAGCGTGCCCGTGGTGGTCGACTGGTCGGGCACCGTTCCGGCACGGGTCCCGCTCCGGGTGCTCGCCCCCGCCGGCCTCGACGCGACCGCCGTCCCGGACAGCGTGACCCTGCTCCGGCGGAGTCGCGATGGCTGAGTGGATCCTCGGCATCGAGACCTCATGCGACGAGACGTCCGCCGCGGTGCTCCGCCGGGGCGATACGGGCGCTGAGATCGCCGGGCTGTCGATCCTGTCTCAGGACGTGCACCGCATCTTCGGCGGGGTGGTGCCCGAGCTCGCGAGCCGGGCCCATGTTCAGGCGATCGGCACGGTCGTGGATCGCGCGCTGGCCGATGCGGGGATCGGTCTCTCGCAGCTCGACGGCATCGCGGTCACGGCGGGACCGGGACTGGTCGGCGCGTTGCTGGTGGGCGTGATGTACGGCAAGACGCTGGCATTCAGTCTCGACCGGCCGTTGCTGGGCGTGAATCACCTCGAGGGGCACCTGTTCGCCCCGACGCTCGAGGACCGCGAGCTGGCGCCGCCGTTCGTGGGGCTGCTGGTGAGCGGTGGACACACCATGCTGCTGGACGTGCCTGCCTGGGGCGAGTACCGCCTGCTGGGCCAGACGCTCGACGACGCGGCCGGCGAGGCGTTCGACAAGGTGGCCAAGCTGCTGGGCCTGGGCTATCCGGGGGGGGCGCCGATCGAGCGGCTCGCGCGCGAGGGCCGGCCGGGCCGGTTTCGGTTTCCCCGGCCCATGCTGCAGGAGCTCGATCGCGACGGGCCCAACCGCTACGCCTTCTCGTTCAGCGGCCTCAAGACCGCGGTGCTGCGCGCGGTGCGGCCGGTGCCGGGCGGCGAAGCCTCGCCGCTCACGTCTGCCGACCATGCCGACATCGCCTGGGCGTTTCAGGACGCGGTCAACGAGGTGTTGGTGGCCAAGACCGCGCACGCCGTCGCCGCGCTGGGCTATGGCACGGCGATGATCGGTGGCGGTGTGGCCTGCAATCGCGCGCTGGTGACGCGGATGCGCGAACATCTGGCGGGGCGGGTGCGCGTGAGCGTAGCTTCCCCGCGGCTCAACACCGACAACGCCGCGATGATCGCCGCCGCAGGGGCCTGGCGGCTGGCACGCGGTGAGCGCAGCGGCTGGGACCTGGAGCCGCGCGACGACCTGCCGCTGCCGGGCCTCGTGGCCCCGCTTCCCGTTTCCGGATCCGACGTGTGACGATCTATCCCTTCAAGATTCCGCTCCCGTTCTTTCCGCACGAGCTGACCGGTTACGGGCTCATGATGATGGTGGCCTTTCTGACCGGCGGCTGGCTCATCACCCTGGAGCTCCGCCGCCGCCGGCTGGCGGAGGACTACTCGGCGGACGTCATCGCGGCGGCCGTCGTGGGCGGCGTCATCGGGGCCAAGCTCTGGTACGTCGCGCTGACCCGTGACCCGAGCACGTTGTTCGAGCGGGGCGGCTTCGTATGGTACGGGGGCTTCCTGGGCGGGACCGTGGCGGTGATGCTCAACGGATGGCGGCTCAGGGTGCCTCTCCGGTGGACCATGCAGCTGGCCGCTCCGGCCCTGGCCGCCGCCTACGCCCTCGGCCGGGTGGGCTGCTTCCTGGTCAATGACGACTACGGACGCCCCACCAATCTCCCC
>Ga0164304_10000261_pt1 | contig 13738 bp, 16 predicted proteins | sample Whisoiple_217_MG_FD_110216 | JGI IMG/M metagenome (GOLD analysis project Ga0164304, IMG submission 110216) | Soil microbial communities amended with pyrogenic organic matter from upstate New York, USA - Whitman soil sample_217_MG | ecosystem: Environmental > Terrestrial > Soil > Agricultural...
AGTCAATTCTCTACCGTTCCTCACCGCCGACGTGAACCGTCTCGAAGGAGTCGATGTGGGGGATACAAGCGCGGCGCGGGATGATATGTATCGAGCTGACGCGGAGGCTGCTTTGGGTCAGTTCACGATCGAATTCTACCGGATCCGCGAGCGCGATGACGCACATGCGGTCCTGGACCAAATATCGGTGGCTGTGCCTAATCTCGATGCGGCGAAGGTCAAAGCCGTGTCGATGTTCGACAATCGCGACATGCCGCAGAAGCCGGACGGCTTTCGCATTCTCGATCATCGCGGTGACGAGCTCTGTCGCTGGGTTCCCGGCGGTTAGGCCTGGGCGGAGCGGCGCATGGCCTTAAATTTCCCGAACGACAGCCGCAGCTACGATGCGACCCGCCGCGCCGTGCGTTTCTGGGGCTATGATGGACCGATGGAAGTTTCGTTCTTCGTCACTGCCGAGGCGTTGCAAAAGCTGCACGCCGGCCCGGGAGACGAAGGGGAATTATTGAGAACGTTCGACGCGCATCAGCGCGAAATCAGAAACGCGGCAGAGCGGTCCTACAAGCGCGGCCGGCAGGGCTCGTACGAGCTGACCGAGAAGGATATCTAAAACCGCGCGCGGGGTTCATCACTCAGGAATGCCGGCGCACGCCCGGGGCGGCAGCAATGCCGGCAACCAGCGCCATTGCAGCGGAAATCACCGCGTTCCAGCCAGCGAGCGACAGACCGAGAATGCGGATCGCGACGGCGTCGCAGCGGACGACCTTTGTCGTCTGCAGCTGTTTCATGAAGTCGGTCACCGAGCCCGCCTTCTCGAGCGTGCCCGTGCAGTCCGAGGGTCCCGGCCAAAAACCCCATTCCACGCCCGCATGATAAGCGCCGAACAGCGCACTCGCCGTGAAGATCAATGTCAGCGCCGCAAGCCCGAACCGCGCCGAGCGATGCGACCCCAGCCGATGCCGGGTCGCGACGAACAGCGTCAGCAGCGCGACCGGAATGCCGATGTAATAGAGAATACGCTGCTTCAAGCAGAGCTCGCACGGCGCGTAGCCCGCGAGCTGGAAGGCCCAGGCGCCGAGGATCGTCCCCGTCGCGACGACGAACACGAAAAGCGCAGCGCGGAATGGGGTTGTCGTCTGGTGCAGGTTGCGCATCACGCGAGCCTATACGCCACCCAAAAGCCGAAGACGATGAAAAACAAAAGAACGCCCATGAACAGGCCAAAATTTTTCTCGAGCACCGCCTTGATCGGCTCCCCGAAATTGTTGAGGAGCGCCGCGAGGATGAAAAACCGCGCGCCGCGCGTAATCAGCGCTAAAAGGATGAACAGTGCGAAATTGTAGCCGAGCAAGCCGCTGACGATCGTCACCAGCTTGAACGGAATCGGCGTCAGCCCCTTCACCAGAATGAAGGCCGCACCCCATTCCTGGTAAAACTCGCGGACCGTGTCGATTTTCTGCGCGTAACCGTAAAGGGAGATCAGCCAGTGGCCGACCGTGTCGAACAAGAGCGCGCCGATCGCATAGCCGAGCGCGCCGCCGGCGACGGAGGCGACCGTGCACAATGCGGCATAGGCCCAGGCGCGCGGCGGCCGGGCCAGCGACATCGGCACCAGGATCACATCCGGCGGGATTGGGAAGAACGAGCTCTCAGCAAAGGCGATGATCGCCAGCGCCCACGGCGCGTGCGGGCTTTCGGCGAGCGAAAGCGTCCAATGATAGAGACGCTGAAACATTGAAGCTCCGATTCGACGGCGCCGCCATAGCACCGCGATCGGAGCAAAAGCGAGGCAGCCTAGGCGGCGTTCTCTTGGGCGACGGCTTCGAGAGTGGATTTCATTGCGGCCATGCCGTGATCCATCATGCCCTCGATGACGGGTTTCAGCTCGTTCGGCAGCAGGTCGGCAATCCAGACGAGGCGGCTTCCCGCGGCGTCGGAAAAGACCTGGAAACTGGCGTGGTGGTGCGTCGGCCGCCCCTCGACGACGGAATAGGCGAGCCGCCGCTTGGCATCGTCGATGTCGATGATTCGTTCGCGCGCAACGATGCCGTTGGCAAAAGTGACGAGGCGCGTATCGCCTTCGAGCTTCGTATCGGTGACGAAGCCGCGCGCAACCCGCGTGTGGATCGCGCCGACATCGCGGAAGGCCGCCCAGACATGATCCGGCGGCGCATCGACGTGCATCTCCTTGTGAATCGAAGCCATATTGATTCTCCTCATTCCTTGGCGAGGCAAACCGCCTCGACATTGTTGCCGTCGGGGTCGATGAGAAAGGCGGCGTAGTAGGTTGGGCCATAATCGGGGCGCAGACCGGGAGCGCCATTGTCCTTGCCGCCGGCCTTCAGTCCCGCGGCGTGGAAGTGATCGACGCCGGCGCGATCCTTGGCGCGAAACGCGACATGCGCGCCGGTGTTCTTGTCCTGCTTGCCCGGTGTAAGCCAGAGCGCCGGCGCATCCTTCGGCCCCAGTCCGGCGCCCGACGCGTCCCGCGAGGCCAGCACATGGCCGAGCGGCGTAAGCGCCGCTTCATAGAAACGCACGCTCGTATCGAGATTCTTCACCCGCAAACCAACGTGATCGTACATGGATGACCTCCGTGTTCGAGGCCAGTCTTACGCAAGCGCGGCGAGCCGTTCTTGGACTTTCTTGCGGTCGCCTTTGGAGGCGCGGCGGAAGGCGCGCGGCGACATGCCTGCGGCACGGCGGAAGGTGCGAATGAAGTTCGACAGGTCGTTGAAGCCGCAATCCAACGCGATATCGGTAATCGCGCGCTCGCGCTCGGCGAGGAGTCGGGCCGCCTGCTGCAAGCGGCAGCGCACGAGATATTGGTGTGGCGTGACGCCGATCGTTTTGGCAAAGCTGCGCAGAAAATGAAACGGACTCAGGCCGGAGAGCCGCGCGATCGCCGCGAGATCGATCGGCTCGGGCGCATGTTCGCTGATCCAAAGTGCCGCCTCGACTGCACGGCGGCGCTCGCGGGCGGAGAGATCTTGCCTGTTGCTCTCGCCTGAGGCGGCAGCGGCGAATCTCGCCGCCAGCATCATGCCAATTTCGTCAAGGCTCAGATCGCTCTTCTTCTCGACGGCCGCCTGCGCCAATTCGCCGACAATAATCAGCGATGCAAGCGGCGGCATGGCGCCGACCCGCCACGCTTTCATCGCCCCGAGCGGCTCGACCAGATCGGAGGTGAATTGGAACGACAGGCATTCATCACCGCAAACGTGATGCTCGTGCGAGCAGGTGTATTCGTTGCCGGGATGGCCGACCAAAATCGATCCGGCGACCAGCTCGAAAGTTCTGCCGCCCGTGCGGCAACCGAAGCTTCCCTTGCGCACATAAGCGAGCGAGAAGCATCGATGCACTTCCGGAAACGGTTGATCGGCTGGACCGAGCGTGCAGCGATAATCGACAACGGAAATGTCGCTGGAGGAAAAGACCTGCGCGGCGTCGGCCATCAGCTCGCCTGAAGCAGGCAATCGAACAGATTTGGCGCGCCACGAGCATGGACGCTTTCGATCGCCAGCAATTTGCGCTTCAGCGCAATGCCGGTCGGGGCGGAGAAGCCGCCGATTTTGCCGCCGGACGCGAGCACGCGATGGCAGGGTACGATGATCGGATACGGGTTTTTGCCAAGCGCCTGGCCGACTGCTTGCGCCAGCGTGCGGTCGCCGAGTTTTATCGCGATCTCGCCGTAGGTCAGCGTCGTGCCAGGCGCGATGGTGCGGGCGATTTCATAGACGCGCCGGTTGAGCGTCGGCTGGCCGCCCATATCGAGCGCGATGTCGCCGAGATCACGGTTCTCGCCGCCGAGCAGCGCGACGATCGCATCGCGCGCGGCCCCGATATCGGCGGGCGGCGGCGCCTCTTTCGAGCCTGGATAGCGGCGAAGCAGTCTCGCGCGCGTTGCGGCCTGATCGCGCCCCGGCAGTTCCACGCCGCAAATGCCGTGCTCGCCCCAGACCAGGCCGCACGGTCCCAGAGGCGTGGCAAATAGCGTGAAGCTCGCGTCCATGCGGCGGAGATTACCTGTTTCCGCGGAGGCCCGAAAGCACGCCGTTGGCATGGCAGCCAAGCGCCGCTATAAGGGCGCCGCTGGCCGGTGTGGCGGAATTGGCAGACGCGCACGACTCAAAATCGTGTTCCCGCAAGGAGTGTCGGTTCGACCCCGACCACCGGCACCAATCTCCTTGGACGATCGGACTGCATGCCTCTCGGCAAAGACGAGCTTCTGCGCTTTCTCGAGGAGCTCGGCATCGATTACACGCTTTATGAGCATGAGCCGGTGTTTACCGCCGAAGAGGCGCTGAAAGTCTGCGGCCATATTCCCGGCGTTCATTGCAAGAGCCTGTTCCTGAAGGACAAGGGCGACGCATTTTGGCTCGTAACGCTTCCCGACGAGAAGCGGGCGGATCTTAAAGCATTGCCGGAAAAGATCGGCAGCAAGCGGCTGTCCTTCGGCAATGCCGCGCTGCTTATGGACGCGCTCGCGTCACGCCGGGCTCGGTGACGCCGCTCGCGCTCATCAACGACGCGGCCCGGCGCGTGCAGCTCGTGCTCGACCGGGAGATGATGGATGAGGAGCTCATCAATCTGCATCCGCTGGTCAACACCGCGACCATCACCTTGCAGACCGCGGATTTGCTGCGCTTTCTCGAGACGCTCGGCCGCAAACCGCTCCTTGCAGAGCTTTGAAGTCAAATACCTGCATACATCCGCCCGGGATTGAGGATCGCGTCGGGATCGAAGCCCGCTTTGATGCCGGCGGTGATCTTCAGCAAAGGCGCGGCGAGGGGCTGGAACACATCAATGCGTGAGCGCAAGTCCGGCGAGCCGCGCACGAGAGTGGCGTGGCCGCCGCTGGAGGCGAGTGCGGCGCGGATCGCGCGCGCGCCGGCGTCATCAACCTCAGGCACCGAAAGCCAGATCAATCCGCCGCCCCAATCATAGTAGCAACGCAGATCGCGTTGCGCTGCGAGGCGCTCCACAAAGGCGGCCGCACGCGTCGGCGCCGTCGAAATCCGCCACACGGCGCGATCGCGCGGCTCGGCGAAAAAACGGCAGTCGCGGATATCACGCCAGAGCGCGTGAGCCTCGTCTTCGATCAAGCGCAGGCCTTCGCCGAACGGCGCGAGCAGTTTCTGCAATTCGCGCAGACGATAGTCGACCGAATGGGCGAAATTCTCGATGCGCAGCAGGGTGCGCGGCTTCTCGCTGCCAATTCCGGCCGGCAAGTGCGCCGCGGCGGAGACTTCGTAGGGCGAGCCGAGCGCGCGCGACAAAGCTTCGATCGCGCGCGCGTCATCTAGGCCGAACAAAGCCAGCGTGCCGGCAATCTCCGGCTTCGGCAGGACCTTGTATGTGACTTCGGTCAAGAGGCCGAGCGTGCCGTGCGCGCCGCAATTCAGTTTCACGAGATCGAGGCCGGTGACGTTCTTCATCACGCGGCCGCCGGATTTGACGGCTTCGCCGCGGCCGTTGACAAGGCGCACGCCGATCAGGTGATCGCGGCAGGCGCCGGCTTGAATTCGCCGCGGTCCGGAAATGTTGCAGGCGGTGATGCCGCCGATCGTCGGCTCGCCCTGCGCGCCGAATAGCGCGCGATGATCCATCGGCTCGAACGGCAGCCGCTGGCCGCGCGCGGCGAGCGTCGCTTCGATCTCCGCAAGCGGCGTTCCGGCTTTCGCTGCGATGACGAGCTCGGCGGGCTCGTAAAGCGTGATGCCGGTCAGCGCCTTTGTCGACAGCGTCGCCTCGGCTTGGGCGGCACGGCCCAGTCCGGCGCGTGTGCCGCCGCCTTCGATGGCAAGCGGGCGCTTTGCTGCCCGCGCATCGGTGATGATGGTGCAAGCTTCCGCTTCGGAAGCGGGAGAAAAAATCACGCCGCGATCCGCCCCTCGAGCGGAAACACTTTTGCCGGATTGAGCAGCCAGGCCTTGTCGAACACTGCGCGCACGCGCATCTGCTGTGCCAGATCTTCCGGCGTGAATTGGCAATTCATCAGCTCGCGCTTCTCGATGCCGACGCCGTGCTCGCCGGTGAGGCAGCCGCCGACTTCGACGCAGAGGCGCAAAATGTCTTCGCCTGCCTGCTCGGCTTTGCGCTGCTCTTCCGGATCGTTGACGTTGTAGAGGATGAGCGGATGCATGTTGCCGTCGCCGGCGTGGAAGACGTTGGCAACGCGTAAGCCATAAGATTTCACGATCTCATCCGTGCCTTGCAAAACCCGCGAAAGCTGTCCGGTCGGAACCGTGCCGTCCATGCAGATGTAGTCGGCAATGCGGCCGGTTGCACCGAACGCGGATTTGCGGCCCTTCCAGATCGCCGCGGCTTCCATCGCGGATTGCGACTCGCGCACCGTCATCACGCCATGCTTCTTGGCAATCTCGACGATTTTTGCGAGCTGCGTCTCCATCTCCGCGTCGGAGCCTTCGACTTCGACGATCAAGAGCGCGCCGACGTCCAGGGGATAGCCGGCATGGGCGAAGGATTCGCAGATTTCGATCGCCAGCTTGTCCATGAATTCGATCGCGACCGGGATGATGGCGTTGCCGATAATGTCGGCGACGCAGGCGCCGGCCTCTTCGCTCGTCGGAAAGCCGAACAGAACCGGCCGCGCGCCTTCCGCCGAACGCAGGATGCGCACGGTCGCCTCAGTCACGATGCCGAGCTGGCCTTCCGAGCCGATCATCAGGCCGAGAAGATCGAGGCCGGGACTGTCGAGATGATCGCCGCCGATCTCGACAATCGTGCCGTCGACGAGCACTAGTCTGACGCCGAGCACGTTGTTCGTCGTCACGCCGTATTTCAGGCAATGCGCGCCGCCGGAATTCATGCCGATATTGCCGGCGATCGTGCAGGCAAGCTGCGAGGAAGGATCCGGCGCATAGAAGAAGCCGTCCGCCATCACCGCCTCGGTGATGCCGAGATTGGTGACGCCACTCTCGACGCGCATCGCGCGGTTGGCGTAATCGACGGACAGGATGCGCGTCATCTTGGCGACGCAGATAACGATCGCATCTTCCTGCGGGATGGCGCCGCCCGAGAGCGACGTGCCGGCGCCGCGCGCGACGACCTTCACGCCGTGCTCGAAACAATAGCGCATGACGGCCGCGGCTTCTTCCGTGGTGCGCGGCAGCGCCACGGCCAGCGGCAGCTTGCGATAGGCGGTCAGCGCGTCGGTCTCGAACGCGCGGCGCTCGTCGTCCGACGTGACGAGGCACTCGCGCGGCAGTAGCGCCGAGAGGCCGGCGATGATCTCGTCGCGGCGGGAGAGGATCGAGCGGTCGAGGTCGGGAAAGGCGATGGCAGTCACAGGCTGGCTCTCTTCGCGATCAGAATAGGCCTTTTTGCCTTGCGCACCAGGAGGTGCGCGGTCCGGCGCGTAGCAGCTTTGCCGGATCGGGGGTGCGGAAGTGCCCCTGCGGCAGCAGGAGGCGCGCGTCATCCTTGGCGCGCAACAGATGCGCATATCAAAGAGTGAAAGGACACGGGCGCCGGGCGACCGATCCTAATTTTTGTGGCCGGTCGCCCGGCGCCCATGCGCGGCGATTTCTGACTCTTGCGTCCCGCAGCTTCACGGACCTGGTTTGGCGTTAGCCACCTTGATCCGCTCAAGCGATCTTAAGCCGCGGACCGGTCGTATTGCCGGACGGGCGGGTTACTCGGCATCCTGTCCTCGTCCACGCGCGCAGGTTTTGCGCCGCACGCGGGCATCGGCAAGACGCCGTTTGCAAGAGCCTCCCGAGACGCGGGCTCCGATACCCACGCCGCAGGCGCCGCTTCCCGCCCGCATCGCCCGGCACGGAAACCGGACGACGCCCTTCAGGTGGGCGGGAACAGGTGCGGTATATAGGAATATTATCCGGGTGTCAACTGACCTTTTCTTCCTTGCCACGCGCGCTGAATGCGCGATCATTTGGCGCCGCTTTGAATTGCCCAGACGAAGTCGGTTTTCGTTTGCCCTCCGAAAATCTGTGGATCCGCGAGGTCCCACTGCGGATTGGAAGCGCGGCAGTCCGCGTTCCTTTGCCGATAAAATGGTTGAACTGCCGCGGGCGACTGAGCGGGAGAAGAACACGCCCCGCCGCGTTGCGTGCCAGCGTGACGCCAGGCGGGGCAAAGACTTCCCGTTCTGACAACCAGGTTTCCCAATGGGTAAAACGGCTCCCTTGAAGGTTTGGGTCGAATCCGCGGTTACCCCAGACCATAAGGTCCAGGCGTGGGCTCTTAGGGCAGTGAAGTTCTCGGCGGTAATGAGCGCATCGAGCGTGGCGCTCGGAACAGGGAACTCCGAAGCAGGTAAGGCGATCGGTTCGGGTCTGATCGATTGCGCTTGAACGCTTAAGCTGCTGCTCAAAAGTGCTGTCGCGATAGTCGCTACAAAAATCGTATGTTGCATGAAAACTACCCCTTTCCGGGCAACCAAGTGAGACCATTCAAACTCAACGTGAAAAAGCCCCGGCCACCAAGAGTAATGCGGCAGCCCACAGGTTGCGATGATCCTCTGCATCTGGCGTTCGATCGCACGCGAATCTCGACGCCTCCCACGGGAAGCTTCCGGTGGCTCCGTATGACGTTGGTTTGTCCATTGCCGATCGAGGAGCGGATTCGGACTTGGCGAAATTGACCCCCCGCCGCTCTTCCCGCAAGAAGAGCGGCATGACCCAGCCCGACCGAAACGTCGCCCTCTTCGTCACCTGCCTCGTCGACCTCTTCCGCCCGAGCGTCGGGTTCGCCGCGGTGAAGCTGCTCGAGGATGCCGGCTGCCGCCTCTCGGTGCCGTCACAGACCTGCTGCGGCCAGCCAGCCTACAATGCCGGCGACCGGGCGGACACGCGCGACCTCGCCTTGCAGGTAATCGACGCGTTCGAGCCTTACGACTATGTCGTCGCGCCCTCCGGCTCGTGCGGCGGCATGATCAAAAAACATTATCCGGAGCTCTTCGCCGGCGAGCCCGATCTTGCGCGCCGCGCCGATGCGCTGGCGGCGAAGACTTACGAGCTCGTGAGCTTCCTGACCGGCGTCCTCGGCATCGAGCGCGTCGATGCGCGCTTCGAGCGCGCGGTCACGTACCACGATTCCTGCTCGGGCCTGCGCGAGCTCAACATCCAGGAGCAGCCGCGCAAATTGCTGCGGACGGTGCAAGGGCTCACGATCGCCGAAATGCCGCGCTCCGACGTGTGCTGCGGCTTCGGCGGGACTTTTGCGGTGAAGTACGGCGAAATCTCCAACGAGATCGTCGAGCGCAAGACCGAAGATATCGCCGCCTCGGGCGCGCCGGTTCTGCTGGCCGGCGACCTCGGCTGCCTGATGAACATGGCTGGAAAGCTCTCGCGCGAGGGCCGCGCCATCGAAGTGCGTCACGTCGCCGAAGTGCTCGCCGGCATGACCGATACGCCGCCGATCGCAGGGACGAGAGAGGACGCGCGCCGATGACCGTTCACGCGACCTCGCCGCAATTCAAAGAGAACGCGCATGAGGCGCTGCAAGACGCGCCGCTGCAAAAAGCTTTGAACAATCTGCGCACCGGCTTCATCGAGCGCCGCGCGCTCGCGGCGGCCGAACTGCCGGAATTCGAGGCGTTGCGCGATTCCGCGCGCGACATCAAGAAACATACGCTGCAGCATCTCGATCTTTATCTCGAAGCCTACGAACAGAAGGTGACGGAATCCGGCGGGCACGTGCATTTCTGCCGCACGTCGGAAGAGGCAAACGAGGCGGTGCTGGCGATCTGCCGCGCCCATGGCGCGCGCGCGCTCACCAAGGGCAAGTCGATGATCTCCGAGGAGATGGGCCTCAACGACGTGCTCATCGCCGCCGGCATTACTCCGGTCGAGACCGATCTCGGCGAGTACATCATTCAGCTGCGCGGCGAAATTCCGTCGCACATTATCGCTCCCGCCGTGCATCTCAACAAAGAGCAGGTCGAGGCCGACTTTCGGCGCGTACATACGCACCTGCCGAAAGATCGCGTGCTAACCGAGCCGACGCAGCTCCTGAGCGAGGCGCGCGCGGTCTTGCGCGAGCGCTTCCTTGCGGCGGAGATCGGCATTACCGGGGCGAATTTTCTCATCGCCGAGACGGGCACGTCGGTGATCGTCACCAACGAGGGCAACGGCGATCTCACGCAGACGCTGCCGAAAGTGCATATCGTCCTCGCGTCCTTGGAAAAGCTCGTGCCGACGCTCGAGGACGTGTCGCAATTGCTGCGCGTTCTCGCCCGCTCGGCGACCGGCCAGGACATGTCGGTCTACACGACGTTCTCGACGGGGCCGCGGCGGCCACAAGACGTCGACGGGCCGCAAGAATATCACGTCATCATCCTCGACAATGGCCGCTCGGCGATGCTTGGCGGCGAGTTCGAGGACATGCTGCGCTGCATCCGCTGCGGCGCCTGCATGAATCATTGTCCGGTTTATCATGCGGTGGGCGGCCACGCGTATGGCTGGGTTTATCCCGGGCCGATGGGCGCGGTGCTGACGCCGTCGCTGATCGGCGTCGACAAAGCCGGGCATCTGCCGAATGCCTCGACGTTCTGCGGACGCTGCGAAGCGGTCTGCCCCGTGCGCATTCCGCTGCCGAAAATGATGCGGCATTGGCGCGAGCGCGAATTCGAGCGGCATCTGACGCCGGCGGCGTTCCGCTCGGGTCTGCGTCTGTGGGCGTTCTTCGCAAAACGGCCGGCTCTGTACCGGTTTGCGACGCGCATCGGCATGGCCGGATTGGGATTGCTTGGAAAACGCCGCGGCCGCTTCACGTCGCTGCCGTTCGCCGGCGGCTGGACCAATTACCGCGATCTGCCGGCGCCGCAGGGACCGACATTTCAAGCGCGCTGGGCAAAGGAGAGGAGAAGCGCGAGATGAGCGCTCCCAAACCAAAATCAAACAACCCAAGCGACTCGCTCTACGAGCGCGATTTCTTCCTCTGGACCCAACAGCAGGCCGAGGCGCTGCGCAAAGCGGCGCGCGAGGGAAGCAATCTGCCGCTCGATTGGGAGAATCTCGCCGAGGAGACCGAGAGCTTGGGACGGTCTTTCAAACATGAAGTGCAAAGCCGCATCGCGCAAATCATTATTCATTTGTGGAAGCTTGCTTGCTCTCCTGCCAAAGAGCCCAAACCGAAGTGGCGGCGCGAAGCGGAGACTCACCGCCGTGAGCTGGGCCGCCTGGTGAAGGACAGTCCCAGTCTGCGGGCGAGAGTTGATGAGTTCATTGCTAACGAATTGGAGGACGCTGAAGGCGACGTGAAGCTCAGTCTTACCGACTACGGCGAGTTGGAAACCGCCAAAGGAGATTTCATCGCCTTCAAGTCGCGTGGACTTTCATCTGAGGAAGTGTTGACTCCCGGCCTCTATCCGGTGGACGCGACGAGCGAATTTGAGAACGCGCTCAAATGACCTCCGCGCGCGATGACATTCTCGCCAATATCCGCCGCTCGCTCGGCGTGACCGGCGCGGAAGCGCCGCGCCGCGCCAATGTGGCGATGCGTCTGCAAAACACTCCCGCCGGAATCATTCCCGAGCGCGGGCAACTTTCGCCGGCCGCACGCGTCGCCATGTTCAAGCATCAGGCCGAGCGCGCGCAGGCGAGTGTCGCCGAGGTCGCAGGACCGGAGGACGTGCCGGCGGAGGTCGCGCGCTTCCTGCGTAGCCAGAATCTGCCGGCGACGGTGCGCATGGGCGCCGACGCAAGGCTCGCGGCGATGCCGTGGTCGCAAACCGCGCTTGAAGTCACGAGCGGCCGTTCCGAGGGGCGCGACCCGAACGCGGTCAGCCACGCTTTCGGCGGCGTCGCCGAATCCGGCACGCTGGCGATGCTGTCCGGGCCGGACAATCCGACGACGCTGAATTTTTTGCCCGACAATCACATCGTGGTGGTCTCGGCCGGAGATATTGCCGGCGACTACGAGACGATCTGGGCACGCCTGCGCCAGCAGGTTGGGCAGGGCACGATGCCGCGCACGGTCAACCTGATCACCGGCCCATCGCGCTCCGCGGATATCGAGCAGACGCTGCTCCTCGGCGCCCATGGGCCGCGCAGACTGCACATTATCGTCGTCGGCGCGCCGGCGTAGCTCCCGCTGCTTTCGGCTGGAACGTTGCGCTCAGCTTTCCGTTTGCTTGGCACTCAGACGGATGGAGGCTCTCATGGGCGTCGCCAAAGAAGCCGCGAAAACCGAAAAGCAGGCAGATCATCGGGAGAAACAGGAGAAGCTGAACGACGCCCTGGAAGATAGCTTCCCGGCGAGCGACCCGCCGGCGATGACCCAGCCGCGGCACAAATCCGGCGCGCCAAAGGACAAGAAGAGCACCGAGAAGACCGGGACAAAGTAAGACGCCGGGGACCCTCGCGAAATTGCAGCTGGGAGCTGTCGGGATGAAGGGATGCGGGAAACATCGCCTGCTGGCGTCCCTCGCCTCTCTCGCTTTGCTGGCCGGTCTTGGCGCGGCGCAGGCGGAGACGAAGCTTCCCTCATCGCAGAGCGCGCAGTCGGCGAGCCCGCCGCCGGCGGGACGCCCAGCAGAGGCTCCCGCCGCCGAGCCCCGACAGACGCAAGCCGTTCCGCCGACCCCGCCCGACCAACCGGCGCAAGGGGCCGAAGCCAAGCCTAAGAAGAAAAAGAAGGCTGCGGCTCCGGCGCGCGAAACCGCGCTCTCCGAAGACCCAAACCCGGTCTTCCAGCCCGAAACCTATGAAGCGACGGCCAAGGCGGCCGAGCGCTATGCTCAAATCGCCAATGCAGGCGGCTGGCCGACGATTTCAAAGCCGCTCAATCCGGGCGCTAAGGGCAAAGAAGTTGCCGCGCTCCGCCAGCGACTCGCGGCGGAAGGAGACCTCGCCAGGGATGACGCCGCCAAGGAAACATGGGACCCGGCACTAACCGAAGCGGTCAAGCACTTCCAGTTCCGCTATGGGCTGCGACAGACAGGCATCGTCGCCGGAGCCACGCTGAAAGCGATGAACGTCCCGGCCGAGCAGCGGCAGAAGCAGCTTGCTGCAAGTGCGCAGCGCCTGAAGGACGCGCATTTCCCCTTCGGCGAGCGCTACGTCGTGGTCAACATTCCGTCTGCGGCGGTGGAAGCGGTGGAAGACGGCCGCACCGTCCACCGCTACGTCGCGGTGGTCGGCGATGTCGAGCATCGCTCGCCGGAAATTTCGGCGAAGATCACCACCATCACCATCAATCCGACCTGGACGGTACCGACCTCGATCATCAAGAACGAGATCATCCCGAAAATGCGGAAGAATCCGCATTATCTCGCCAAGGCCAAGATCCGCATCCTCGACGGCCGCGGCCGCGAGATCAACCCGGCCAGGATCGACTGGTCGACCGAGAAGGCGGCGAGCTACACGCTGCGCCAGGATTCCGGCGCCCACAACTCGCTCGGCTCGATCCGCATCACCATGCCGAACAAGGAGGCGGTCTACATGCATGACACGCCGTCAAAGCGGCTGTTCAGCTCGGATTACCGCTTCCTCTCGCATGGCTGCGTGCGCGTCGAAGGGGTCTACGACCTCGCCGCCTGGCTGCTCGAAGGCGTCAACGGCCCGAGGGGCCATGCCTGGGACAAGCAGGCCCTCCTGCAAGAGATTGCCTCGGGCGAGCGCGAGGACATCAAGCTCAAAAAACCCGTACCGGTGATCTGGGTCTACATGACCGGCTGGGCCTCGGCCGACGGCACCGTGCATTTCCGCGACGACGTCTACGGCATCGACGGCGAGCGCGAGGAGACGACGGCCCA
>Ga0164304_10000263_pt1 | contig 13719 bp, 13 predicted proteins | sample Whisoiple_217_MG_FD_110216 | JGI IMG/M metagenome (GOLD analysis project Ga0164304, IMG submission 110216) | Soil microbial communities amended with pyrogenic organic matter from upstate New York, USA - Whitman soil sample_217_MG | ecosystem: Environmental > Terrestrial > Soil > Agricultural...
GGCAGCATCGTCGGGATCCATCGCCTCGAGCACGTCGGCGGCCCGTTCGGGCTCCAGCTGCCGTAACACGGTGGCCTGCTCGTCTTCGGGCAGCTCCTGCAACACATCGGCGAGGCGCTCGTCGTCGAGGGCTCTGACCACTTCAAAACGACGTTTCTGCGGCAGCTCGCGGATCGCCTCGGCCACCTCGATCGGCCGCTGCCCCTCGAACTGTTCGAGCAGCTGGGCGACGCCCTGCCCGGGCATCGCCAGCCCCGAGGGGGTCAAGCCCTGCACGCGCTGCCAGTCGACGATGTCGACGTTCCTGCGGCGGCCCAGCCGGCGCCCCAGCGGCCGCACGGCGACCTTGGTGACCAGCCAGTCGCGGGTCCGCGACTGCTGGATGCCCAGATCAATGACGACGACGTCCACCCCGTCGAGCTCCGGCAGCTCCGGGTCGTCGACGCGGACGCGGGTCTCGATCACCTGGCCGAGCACCAGCACCTCGCCGGGCCGTTGGGAGAACTTGCGCAACGACACATTGGCCGTGATCAGCGTGACGGCGCTGGGGTCGATCGCGGTGACCCGCCCGATGGGCACGAAGATCCGTCGACGGGTCAGCAGTTCGACGACGAGTCCGAGCACCCTGGGTTGGTGGCGGACGATGCTGATGCTGATCACCACGTCGCGCACCCGGCCGATGGACTCGCCGTCGGGGCCCAAGACCACCATTCCCGCAAGCCGGGCCGCGTAGACCCTGTTCACCGCCGCCATGACTCAAAGGGTAGAGAGTGTGGTTGTGGAAAACCGGTATCGACCCCGTCGAACCATCCTTTCGGTTCCCGGCAGCAGCGCCAAGATGATCGAGAAGGCCAAGACGCTGCCCGCCGACGAGGTGTTCCTCGACCTGGAGGACGCCGTCGCGCCGGAGGCCAAGGCACAGGCGCGCAGCCAGGTGGCAAGCGCGCTGGCCGAGTCGGGCTGGGCCGGACAGCTGCGCGGGGTCCGGGTCAACGACTGGACGACGCCGTGGACCTACAGCGACATCATCGAGGTGGTGTCCATCGCGGGTGCGTCGCTCGATGTCGTCGTGCTGCCGAAGGTCACCGATGTGTCCCACGTCAACGCACTGGACCTGCTGCTGAGCCAGTTGGAGACGACGCACGGCCTTCCGGTCGGCCGGATCGGCGTCGAGGCGCAAATCGAGAACGCGCAGGGGCTGACGAATATCGATGCGATCGCAGCCTCTCCGCGGGTGCAGGCGCTGGTGCTCGGCCCTGCGGATATGGCGGCCAGCCTGAACATGCGCACGCTCGAGGTGGGGGAGCAACCCGAGGGGTATGACGTCGGCGATGCCCATCACCATGTGCTGATGCGGATCCTGATCGCCGCGCGCACCCACGGCGTGCTCGCGATCGACGGCCCGTATCTGAAGGTGCGCGACGTCGACGCGTTCCGGCGGGTCGCGGGCCGGTCCGCCGCGCTGGGCTATGACGGCAAGTGGGTGCTGCACCCGGACCAGATCGCCGCGGGCAACGAGATCTTCAGCCCCCGCCAGGACGACTACGACCACGCGGAACTGATCCTCGAGGCATACGAATGGCACACGTCGCAGGCGGGCGGGGCGCGCGGCGCGGTGATGCTCGGCGACGAGATGATCGACGAGGCCAGCCGCAAGATGGCGCTGGTGATCGCAGGCAAGGGGCGCGCTGCGGGCATGACGCGGAACGCGGAGCCGTTTCAGCCGCCGAGCTAGCCGCGAAAAGCTATGGCGCCCACTGCCATCCGGATGCGGCGAGTCCGATGACGAAGACGAAGTAGAGCACCACCAAAGCGGTGATCAGGCCGCCGATGATGGTGCCCGCCAGCGCGAGACCGTAACCGTCCTGGCCGGTGCGCCTGCATTCACGCATCGCGATGATGCCGAGGATCAGCCCTGCGATCGACGGCAGCCCGCAGAACACGAGGCCTGCCAACGCGGTGACCAAGGAAGCGATGGCCTTGCCGTTGGTGCCCAGCGGCTTGCCGGGCCGATACGGGTCATAGGGCTGATACCCCGGATACGCGGGCGGGTAGCCGGCCTGCGGATAACCGGCGGCCTGCGGGTTTACCGGCGGCGGCAGCGTCGGATAGCCCGTCGGATAGTCGACGGGCGCATACGGATCCGGCTGCGCCGCCGAGCGCTCCAACGGCGGGAACTCGGCACCGCGGAACGGTTGCTCTGGCGGCGTGCTCATATCAGGAACTGAGAACGAAGATGAACCAGATGAGGCCGATGACTAACGACGCGATGCCGACCGCGATGCCGGCCACCGCCAACCCGTGGCCGCCCTGCCCCTTCTCCTTGATCTGCTTCAGGGCGACAAACCCGAGCGCGATGCCGATGGGTCCGCCTAGCCAGCAAAGAAACCCGATCAGCGACGCCACCAGCGATCCGATCGCTAGCGGGTTGGTTTCTGGCTGTGGCTGCCCATAGCCCGCGCCGTAACCGCCGGGGAATCCCGGCGCGCCGTACGACGGTGGCGGTGGATACCCGGGCGCGGCGCCGTACGACGGCGGTGGCGGCGGGGGATAGGCAGGGGCGCCGTATCCCGGCTGGCCACCGAACGACGACGGGTCGGGGTAGGGCGGCGGGTAACTCTGCTGTTGTGATTCCGGTGTCGGGTAGCCGGGCGGCGGATAGGCCGGCGCGGGCGGGTAGCCGGGTGGTGGATAGCCGCCCTGCTGATAGTCGGCGGGCGGTTGATAGCTCGGCGGCACGTCGTAGCCAGTCGATGGCGGGGCGTATCCGGGCGGGGCGTACTGCTCGGTGGGCGCCGACGGCGCGGTGTACTGCTCGGTGGGCGCCGACGGCGGGGTGTACTGCTCGGTGGGCGCCGACGGCGGGAAATACTGCTCGGTGGGGGCGGCAGGCGGGGTGAATTGCTGCGTCGCGGGTTGCGGTTCGGGCTGCTCGTCGTGCTGCTGCGACTGCTCGATCGACGGTGCCTCGTAGCCACCGGATGTCGGCTCCGACGAGCCTGAACTAGGGTCGGATGCTGGCGTTTCGGAGGACTCCCCGCCCGGATTTGTCATGCTGTCAACCTAGCGTATGTGCTGGTACCCGAGGCCGGAGAGGCTGCGGGGCACCATCGCCCACGCGGGAGCGTTGAGCGTGTGTGGCCGAAAGAAATCTCGGCGCGGATATAGGAGAATGAGGTTCGATGACCAGTCCCTTCCAGCCCGGACAGACTCCCGGCGTGACGCCTGGTGCACCGACATCCCCGGCGCGCGGGCCTGCTGCGCTGCCGACGCCTCCGAAGGGCTGGCCGATCGGCTCCTACCCCACCTACGCCGAGGCGCAGCGTGCGGTGGACCACCTCTCCGATCAGGAGTTCCCGGTTCAGCAGGTCACGATCGTCGGCGTGGACCTTATGCAGGTCGAGCGGGTGACGGGTCGCCTGACCTGGCCCAAAGTGCTGGGCGGTGGCGTGATCACCGGTGCCTGGCTGGGCCTGTTCATCGGGTTGATCCTCGGCTTCTTCAGCGAGAGCCCGTGGGCGTCGCTCATCACCGGCCTCGTTGCAGGCGTCTTCTTCGGGCTGATCACCTCGGCGATCCCATACGCGATGGCTCGTGGCACAAGAGATTTCAGCTCGACGATGCAACTTGTCGCGGGCCGTTACGACGTGCTGTGTGACCCGCAGAGCGCCGAGAAGGGTCGGGATCTGCTGGCGCGCTTGACCATCTAGCCCCGAAAAGGGGCGCTACCGCAGGTCACGATCGCGCTGCTGCTACCGACGCGCCGCTTGGAAGTGTTGCAAATCACGCGCACCTGGCTCTACGGTTCTGGCGCGGGCGATTCCCCCGGAGCTGCTCCGGCGGCGACATTGGACGCGGACAGGAGGCGGGTGGTGCGCGCACGTCGACTGTGTGCAGCGGCATTGGCGGCCGCGACGACGGCATCCGTGGTGACGGCGTGTGGTTCGGGCGGCGGCGGGATCGTCATCAACTACTACACACCGGCAAGCGAAATGGCGACCTTCACCGCCGTCTCCAAGCGGTGCAACGAGGAGTTGGGCGGCCGCTTCACCATCCGGCAGATCAGCTTGCCGAAAGAGGCCGACGCCCAGCGCCTGCAACTGGCGCGGCGGCTGACGGGCAACGACAAGACCCTCGACTTGATGGCACTGGATGTGGTGTGGACGGCCGAGTTCGCCGAAGCCGGTTGGGCCTTGCCCCTTTCCGACGATCCGTCCGGCCGGGCCGAGGCCGACGCCACCGGCAACACACTGCCCGGGCCGTTGGAGACGGCCAAGTGGCAGGACAAACTGTATGCCGCGCCCATCACGACGAACACCCAATTGCTTTGGTACCGAGCGGATTTGATGGACAAGCCGCCGGCCACATGGGACGACATGGTCTCGGAGGCGACGCAGCTGCACGCAGAGGGCAAGCCGAGTTGGATCGCATTGCAGGCCAAGCAGTATGAGGGGCTGGTGGTGTGGTTCAACACCCTGCTGGAAAGTGCGGGCGGTCAAGTGCTTTCCGATGACGGCAAGACCGTCACGCTGACCGACACCCCCGAGCATCGTGCGGCGACCGTCAAGGCGCTGCAGATCATGAAGGCCGTTGCCACCGCACCCGGCGCGGACCCGTCGATCACCCAGACCGACGAAGGCACTGCGCGGCTGGCGCTCGAGCAGGGTAAAGCGGCACTCGAGGTGAACTGGCCGTTCGTGCTGCCATCGATGTTGGAGAACGCCGTCAAGGGCGGGGTCGGTTTCCTGCCGCTCGACAAGGACCCGGCGCTGGCGGGCAGCATCAACGAACTCGGGACCTTCTCGCCGAGCGACGAACAGTTCGAGGCCGCCTACGAAGCCAGCAAGATGGTGTTCGGCTTCGCGCCGTATCCGGGGGTGCAATCGGGCGAGGACGCCAAGGTGACGCTGGGCGGACTCAACCTGGCGGTGGCGCGCACGACCCAGCACAAGGCGGAGGCGTTCGAGGCGATGCGGTGCCTGCGCAATGTCGAGAACCAGCGGTACACATCGGTCGAGGGTGGACTACCCGCGGTTCGGACATCGCTGTATGACGATCCGGCGTTCCAGAAGAAGTACCCGCAGTACGCAATCATCCGGCAGCAGCTCACCAATGCCGCAGTGCGTCCGGCGACGCCGGTCTACCAGGCGGTGTCCACCAGAATCTCGGCCACGCTCGCGCCCGTCACCGACATCGAACCGGACAAGATGGCCGACGAGCTGACAGAGCAGGTGCAGAAGGCGATCGACGGTAAGGGGCTGATCCCGTGACCGCCACGGTGGACGCCCCGGCGAAAGCGGTTGGCGGAAGCGACGATCGCAGGTCCGACCGCCGCCTTGCCTATCTGTTGATCGCGCCCGCGGTGATCCTCATGCTCGCGGTCACCGCGTACCCGATCGGGTACGCGGTGTGGCTGAGCCTGCAGCGCTACAACCTGGCCGCACCCGACGACACGGCCTTCGTCGGGTTCGCCAACTACCAGACCGTTCTCACCGACCGGTACTGGTGGACGGCGTTCGTCGTGACGCTGGCGATCACCATCATCTCGGTGGCGATCGAGTTCGTGCTCGGAATGGCGCTGGCGCTGGTGATGCACCGGACGATCTTCGGCAGGGGCGTCGTGCGTACCGCGGTACTGATCCCGTACGGCATCGTGACCGTTGCCGCCTCTTACAGCTGGTATTACGCGTGGACTCCTGGCACCGGCTATCTGGCGAACCTGCTGCCCGAGGGCAGCGCGCCGTTGACCGAACAGCTTCCCTCGCTGGCGATCGTGATCCTCGCCGAGGTGTGGAAGACCACGCCTTTCATGGCGTTGCTCCTGCTCGCCGGGCTGGCACTCGTGCCGCAGGATCTGCTCAACGCCGCGCAGGTCGACGGCGCGGGCGCGTGGAAGCGACTGGTGAAAATCATTCTGCCGCTTATCAAACCGGCGATCCTGGTCGCGCTTCTGTTCCGGACCCTCGACGCGTTCCGGATCTTCGACAACATCTACGTCCTCACCGGCGGCGCCAACAGCACCGGATCGGTGTCGATCCTCGGCTACGACAACCTGTTCAAGGCGTTCAATCTCGGGTTGGGTTCGGCGATCAGCGTGCTGATCTTCCTGTCCGTGGCGGTGATCGCGTTCATCTACATCACGATCTTCGGCGCGTCGGCACCAGGATCGGATGAGGAGAGGCGCTGACATGACTGAGCGGGTCGGTGCGGGCAGGGCGACGGGATGGACCGTCGTCAACATCCTGGTCATCATCTATGCGCTTTTCCCGGTGCTGTGGATTCTGAGCCTGTCGCTGAAACCGACGTCAACGGTCAAGGACGGCAAGCTGATTCCGTCAGAGGTCACCTTCGACAACTACAAGGGCATCTTCTCGGGGAACGCCTTCAGTTCGGCGCTGATCAACTCGATCGGCATCGGCCTCATCACGACGGTCATCGCGGTGATCATCGGTGGCATGGCCGCCTATGCCGTCGCGCGACTGAGTTTCCCCGGCAAGAGGGTGCTGGTCGGTGTCGCGCTGTTGATCGCCATGTTCCCGCAGATCTCCTTGGTCACACCGATCTTCAACCTGTGGCGCAGCATCGGCCTCTTCGATACCTGGCCCGGCCTGATCATCCCGTACATCACATTCGCGCTGCCCTTGGCCATCTACACGCTGTCGGCGTTCTTCCGGGAGATCCCATGGGATCTGGAGAGGGCGGCCAAGATGGACGGCGCCACACCGGCGCAGGCGTTCCGCAGGGTGATCGCTCCGCTGGCGGCGCCGGGCATCGTCACCGCCGCCATCCTGGTTTTCATCTTCGCGTGGAACGACCTGCTGCTCGCCCTGTCGTTGACGGCCACGCAGCGCGCGATCACGGCGCCGGTGGCGATCGCGAACTTCACCGGCAGTTCGCAATTCGAGGAGCCGACCGGGTCGATCGCGGCAGGCGCGATGGTGATCACGATTCCGATAGTTATCTTTGTTCTGATCTTCCAGCGACGGATCGTCGCTGGGTTGACCTCCGGTGCGGTGAAGGGGTAGTCCGATGGCCGAGATCGTGTTGGATCGGGTGACCAAGAGTTACCCCGACGGCGCCACGGCCGTGAAGGATCTGTCGATGACGATCGCCGACGGCGAGTTCGTCATCCTCGTGGGTCCGTCCGGATGCGGGAAGTCCACCACGCTGAACATGATCGCCGGCCTCGAGGACATCTCGTCGGGCGAAATGCGAATCGGCGGCGAGCGGGTCAACGAGAAGGCCCCCAAGGATCGCGACATCGCGATGGTTTTCCAGTCCTACGCGCTCTACCCGCATATGACAGTCCGGCAGAACATCGCCTTCCCGTTGACGTTGGCCAAGGTGAAGAAGGCCGAAATCGCTTCCAAGGTCGAGGAAACCGCGAAGATTCTCGATCTCACCGAGTTGCTCGACCGCAAGCCCGGCCAGCTGTCGGGTGGTCAGCGCCAGCGCGTCGCGATGGGTCGAGCGATCGTGCGCGATCCCAAGGCGTTCCTGATGGATGAGCCGCTGTCGAATCTGGATGCCAAGCTACGAGTGCAGATGCGCTCCGAGATCGCCCGCCTGCAAAACCGTCTTGGCACCACAACGGTTTACGTGACACACGACCAGACCGAAGCGATGACGCTCGGGGATCGCGTCGTCGTTCTTCGCGCGGGCGAGGCGCAGCAGATCGGCACCCCCGAGGAGCTGTACTCCAGGCCTGCCAACCTTTTCGTCGCCGGCTTCATCGGATCGCCCGCGATGAACTTCTTCCCCGCGACGATGACCGACGTCGGGGTCAGGCTGCCATTCGGGGACGTCACGCTGACGCAGGAGGTGCACGACCTGCTCGCGAAGCACAACTCACCGCCGAACGTGATTGTGGGTGTCCGGCCCGAGCATCTCGAGGACGCTTCGCTGATCGACACCTATGCGCGGATCCGCGCGTTGACATTCGAGGTGACGGCGGACTTCGTCGAATCGCTCGGCGCGGACAAGTACGTGCATTTCACCGCCGAAGGTGCGGGTGCCCGGGCGCAGCAGCTCGCGGAGCTGGCCGCCGAGTCGGGTGTCGGGGAGAACGAGTTCGTGGCAAGGGTTTCCACGGAGTCGAAGGTGACGCCCGGTCAGACGATCGAGCTCGCGTTGGACACGACCAAACTGGTCATCTTCAACGCCGATACCGGGGCCAACCTCTCCATCCCGCCTGCCGGCGCAACCGAGGAGCCGCCGCCGCCGACGCCTTCTGAGGCCGAACCGCCTTCGGAGGCCGATCAGCAGACCGCGCCCGACGCGGAGTGACCGATGTCCTTGCGGAGGTCAGGACTCGCCTGAGCGCGCACTTCGACCGGGAGCCCGACGCCGCCAGCGTGACGTTTCTAGGCACTCAGTCGTTCGACGTGTTGCGATTCGGTCCCGACGACAACGGTGTCATTCACTATGTGTCGCTTGGGTGTTCGCGTGAGCCGATGACTGATCCAGCGGAACTGGCCGCGGACCCCGTGCGGGGACCTCGCGCTGAAGTCGCGGTCTCGCTGCGCGGGCCGACGCCGTCGGGGCTGGCTCGCAGTGTCGCGGTGGTTGCCGCGGCGCCCGCCGTAGAGGGGTTGGTCCTGGTTCCCGATTCGCTGGTCGACCTCGGCTCCCCGCTGTGGGGGGCGGCCCCGTTCACCGCATTCCTGTTGGACCGCAGCGACATCGACGACGTCGCGCTACCCGCACCGCTGGATCCGGTGACCGTCCTGTCGGCGACTCCGATCACTCCGACGGAGGCGGCGTGGGTCCGGCTCAAGGGCGCCGAAGCGATGCGTGAGGCGTGGCGGGCCGACGGTGTCGACGTCCTCGACCCGGGGCGTAAGGCGTCTGCGCCGAGCTGAAATCCGCGAAACGGAATTCCAGCACCCAAGTGCGAGAAGGGAGGTGCTGGAATTCCGTTTCGGCGCGTGGACGGCTAGAGATCTCCGGTGATGCGGTTGCTTTCCACCTTGGAGATCGTGTTGCCGCTCCGGTCGAGAAGGCGTGCGCCGACGTAGATCTCGTCCATGCCGTTGTCACCGATGTTCTCGAATGTCCCGCTGTCCTCGTCCAACTGGAGATGGGAGAGAGTGGCGGCGTGTTCGAAGTGCAGCCCGTCGGGGGCGGCGAACAGCGTGGATGGGTTGACCGGGCCGAAGATGAGGTCGTCATCGTTGGTGTCGTCGCCCCAGTAGCGCAGGGCGATCGTGTAGTCACCGTGGTTGATGGTGTCCTGCGCCGCAGCCTCCGACATCGCCACCACCCCGGAGATGTAGACCACCTGCTGATTGAAATAGCCGCGTTCGGTGCGTGACGAGTCGGCGGGGGTCATTCGGATTTCGCTCGTCATCGAGAGGGTCGGTGCGGCGGATGCCGGCACCGTCGCGAGGACGGCACCTGCTGCGAAGGCCAGAGCAGTGGCCGCGGCGGCTCGGTGGTAAATGGACATGGATGTTCCTCGGTTCTGTGGGTTGCATGTGAAACCAGCGCCACCAACGACGTTGGGAGTTCGGCGTTCTCGGGTATGACACGGCGAACTCACAGCGCAGGTTCAACTACGGCCGAGGGAGTGGTCTAGGTCACACTTCGCGTGCGCTGATTCAGAGCCAGTGGTTGCGACGCAACGTCCGGTACAGCAGGAAACACACGCAGAACATCACCGTCAGCACCGCCGGATAACCCCACGTCCAATGGAGTTCGGGCATGTGCTCGAAGTTCATCCCGTAGATGCCTGCCAGCGCGGTGGGCACGGCGGCGATCGCCACCCACGCCGAGATCTTGCGCATATCGACGTTCTGCTGCATGGCCACCTTGCCGAGCGCGGCCTGCACCAGGGAGCTGAGCATGTCGTCGTAGCTCGTGATCCGATCGGAGGCCTGGATGTTGTGATCCAGCACATCGCGCATATAGCGCCGGACCTCGATCGAGATCAGGTCGTTGTGGTCGGTCCCGAGGCGTTGAAGGGCCAGCGTGAACGGGTTGACGGCCCTACGTAATTCGACGACCTCCCGCTTGAGCAGGTAGATGCATTCGATGTTGGTGTGCGTCACCGGGGAGAAGATGTCTTCTTCCATCGCGTCGATGTCGACCTCGATGAGGTCGGTGACGTCGAGATAGCCGTCGACCACATGGTCGGCGATCGCGTGCATGATCGCGTACGGACCGAGCTTGAGCAGCGCGGGTGAGGCCTCCAACCGCCTGCGCACCCCGGCCAATTCGCCGTGCTCCCCGTGCCGGACCGTCACCACGAAGTCGGCGCCGACGAAGACCATGATCTCTCCGGTCTCGACGATCTCCCGCGCCTTGGCCACCGACTCGTGCTCGATGTAGTTGACCGTCTTGAGGACCATGAAAAGCGTCTTGTCGTAGCGCTCCAGCTTCGGCCGCTGGTGAGCGTGCACGGCGTCCTCGACTGCCAGCTCGTGAAGGCCGAACACATCGCCGACGGCCTGCATCTGATGCTCGTCGGGCTCGTGCAGGCCGATCCAGACGAACGCGACCTTGCCCTCGGCTTCGAGCTCATGAACCTTGTTCAGCGCCGCGGCATGGGTGTACTTGCCCGACAGCCGCTTGCCGTCGACGTAGACGGCGCAGTCGACCATCGCCCGAGCGACGGGGACGTGGATGGACTTGGCGTCGGGATGAGTGTGCTTGGTTCGCGCAGGTCGAAGAGATGGCGGCAGAGCGCCCCGAAACGAAGGCATGATCCGACCTCCTCGCAGCGCAGGCCTTATTCGGCCTCGGACAATGCTACGCGCGGGTGGGTGCGGACCGGCGGTTTGAGGCTGACGCCGGTGCGCTAGTTTCGACGCGGAAAACCACTCTTCTCAAGGAGCCTTCGACGTGAGCACTTCTCCCCTCAAGGTCGCGGTGACCGGAGCCGCCGGCCAGATCGGCTACAGCCTGCTGTTCCGCCTGGCGAGCGGCTCGTTGCTCGGCCCCGACCGTCCGATCGAGCTCCGCCTGCTGGAGATCGAGCCGGCGCTGAAGGCACTAGAGGGTGTGGTCATGGAGCTCGACGACTGCGCGTTCCCGTTGCTTGCCGGCGTGCAGATCGGCGCGGACGCCAACAAGATCTTCGACGGTGTGAACCTCGCCCTGCTCGTCGGCGCAAGGCCGCGTGGCCCCGGCATGGAGCGCGGCGACCTGCTCGAGGCCAACGGCGCGATCTTCACCGCGCAGGGCAAGGCGCTCAACGAGGTCGCCGCAGACGACGTCCGCATCGGCGTCACCGGCAACCCGGCAAACACCAACGCGCTGATCGCGTTGAGCAACGCACCCGACATCCCGCACGAGCGGTTCTCCGCGCTGACTCGCCTCGATCACAACCGGGCGATATCGCAGCTGGCCCGCAAGACCGGCGCGAAGGTCACCGACATCAAGAAGATGACGATCTGGGGCAACCACTCGGCCACCCAGTACCCCGACGTTTTCCATGCCGAGGTCGGCGGCCGCAACGCCGCCGAGGTCGTCGACGACCAGGACTGGATCGAGAACGACTTCATCCCGACGGTCGCCAAGCGCGGCGCGGCGATCATCGATGCGCGCGGCGCATCCTCGGCGGCGTCAGCCGCTTCGGCGACCACCGACGCCGCCCGCGACTGGCTGCTGGGCAGCGCGAAGGACGACTGGGTGTCGATGGCAGTCGTCTCCGATGGCAGCTACGGCGTCCCCGAGGGATTGATCTCGTCATTCCCGGTGACGACGAAGGACGGGAACTGGTCGATCGTGCAGGGACTCGAGATCGACGAGTTCTCCCGTGGCCGGATCGACAAGTCGACGGCCGAACTTGCCGACGAGCGCAAGGCGGTCAAGGAACTCGGCCTGATCTGACGCTGCTGTCGTTGGGCACTAGCCCTGCTCGACGGTGACGTTCCCGTTCTTGCTGATGCCGGGTTGGCCGGAGTGGTAGATCACGACCGTGTCCATGCCGTTGACGTCGATGCTGTCGGCACTGTCGACGGTGACGCGATGATGCCACCCGTTGACGAAGAGGCTCGCACAGTGTCCGGCGACGGTGGCCGTCAAGTTCGTGCCGTTGAGGGTCAGGTGTCCGTTGTTGCATTCGATGGTGACGGTGTCGTTGCTCTCGTTGACCATCAGACTTCCGCCGCGGGGCACCTGCGTCGGACCGAACACGCCGTCTAACAGACCGAGGTCCTTCCACGGCACCGTGACCGCGATGGCCATTCCGAGCGGAAGAACAACACCCAGGAGCACAGCGACCCAACGCCTCGATCGCTGCACCCCGGAACCCGGCCGCCACATCGGCGCGCTCGGATAGCCGGATCGAACGGGGGATGGCGCCCACGTCGGCATCGATCCCGCGCTGGCCGCGACGGCTTGTTCGGGGAACGGGGTGGATTGATGCGGATTCGGATGGCTCGTGTCGCCCAGCCCGCGCTCGAGTTCTCTGATCCGCTGCTCGGGGTCTTGCTGCTCCGGCGACAAGTAATCCGACATCGGTGACCACCCCTCTGTTGGAAAAAGAATAGGTCTGGCAGAGCAGTGACGCCGGTTCGTACGGACAAGAAGTCGATTAGGTTACCTACCAGTTCGTCGTTACCCTTTTGGGTTGTGCCTGATCAACCCGAAAACCCGCAGATCGTCGTCACTGACGAGGAGATCTTCGAGGCTCACGTAGCGGGCAAACTCTCTGTGGCGCTGAAGGCTCCGCTGGACACCCAACGCGCGCTTTCGGTCGCCTACACCCCCGGAGTGGCTCAGGTCAGTCGAGCGATCGCGGCCGATCACACGTTGGCTGCCCGGTACACCTGGGCGAGCCGACTGGTTGCCGTCGTCAGTGACGGCAGCGCCGTGCTCGGCCTCGGTGACATCGGACCGGCGGCGTCGCTGCCGGTGATGGAAGGCAAGTGCGGCCTTTTCAAGGCGTACGGCGATCTGGACGCGATCCCGATCGTGCTGGACACCAAGGACCCCGACGAGATCGTCGAGACGCTGGTGCGGCTGCGGCCGACGTTCGGCGCGGTCAACCTCGAGGACATTTCGGCGCCGCGCTGCTTCGATATCGAACGGCGCCTCATCGAGGCCCTCGACTGCCCGGTGATGCACGACGACCAGCACGGCACCGCGATCGTGGTGCTGGCGGCGATGATGGGCGCGACGAAGGTGCTCGCCCGTGACATCTCCTCGCTGCGCGTCGTCATCTCAGGTGTCGGCGCCGCGGGCATGGCGTGCGCGAACATCCTGCTGGCCGCCGGTGTCTCGGATATGACGGTGCTGGACTCGCGCGGAATCCTGCATCCGAACCGCGATGACCTGACCCCGGTGAAGGCCGACCTGGCGCGGCGCACCAACCCCGATGGGCGCTCCGGCGGCATGGTCGAAGCGCTCAAGGGCGCCGACGTGTTCCTCGGCCTGTCCGGCGGCCTCGTGCCCGAAGAGCTGATCGCGACGATGGCCCCCGACGGCATCGTGTTCGCGCTGTCCAATCCCGATCCGGAGATTCACCCCGAGATCGCCGCCAAGCATGCGGCCGTGGTGGCCACCGGCCGAAGCGACTTCCTGAACCAGATCAACAATGTGCTCGCGTTCCCCGGTGTGTTCCGCGGGGCGCTGGACGCAGGCGCCCGCCGGATCACCGAGAAGATGAAAGTCGCTGCCGCCGAGGCGATCTTCGGCGTCGTCGGCGACGACCTGGCCGCCGAGTACATCGTGCCCAGCCCGCTGGACCCGCGCGTCGGGCCCGCCGTGGCCGCA
>Ga0164304_10000267_pt1 | contig 13662 bp, 10 predicted proteins | sample Whisoiple_217_MG_FD_110216 | JGI IMG/M metagenome (GOLD analysis project Ga0164304, IMG submission 110216) | Soil microbial communities amended with pyrogenic organic matter from upstate New York, USA - Whitman soil sample_217_MG | ecosystem: Environmental > Terrestrial > Soil > Agricultural...
GCCGCGGCATACGGTCACCGGCGGCGGGCCCGCCTCTTCTGCACCATCCGGTTGTCGAACGGGGCACCCAGGAGCTCCCCGAGCGTCGACCCGGTGGCGATGGCAAGCAGCACGGCCATCGCCCCGAGCAGGGTGGTGATGCCGCCCTGGAGCGAGAGGCTGCCCGCGTCGGCCGAGGAGGAGGTGACCATCTCGTACAGGCCGCGGAAGATCGCCAGTCCCGGCAGCAGCCCGTAGGTCGCCGGGACGACCAGCACCATCGACGGCGCGCCGAGCCGCAGCGCGATCAACCGGCCGACGAAGCCGAGGGCGATGCTGGCCAGCCCGGCAGCGGCCAGCGCCCCCGCCCCGGGCACCGCGGCCACGACGAGCGAGAGCCCGACGCCGGCGGCGCACAGCAGGCCCGTGGGCAGCACGAGCCCCCGCCGGGTACGCAGGGAGACCGCCCCGGCGATCCCGACCACGAAGCCGCCGAGGATCCCGACGGTGACCGGCGCGTCCGAGGCCCTCAGGTCGAGGATGCCGGGAGAGGCCAGGGCCAGGTCGAGGGCCGTGGTGATCTTGATGGTCGCCGACAGACCGGTGGCGACCCCGAGGATGATGCCGCCCGTGGTCAGCAGCACCCCGAACATCCGACCCGCGCCGGTCACGGAGTAGCCAGAGATGACGTCCTCGAACGCCGAGGCCACCGTGCGCCCAGGCAGCAGCACGACGATGCCGCCGGCGACGATGAAGGCGAACTCCGACGAGCTGACCGGCAACGCCCCCAGCGCTCCGAGGCTGAAGGCCCCCCAGGCGATCACCGTCGCGATCAGCCCGCCGATCGCGCACTGGTAGAACTCGGGCAGTCCCCGGGCGCCGAGCGCCCGGGCGGTGAAGTCCACGAACAGCGCCGACAGCCCCGCCACCATCGAGGCCACCAGGCCCGCACCGAGCATGAGCGCCACCGCGGCCGACAGCACACCCATCGCCCCGTTGACCACCCACCGCGGCCAGAACCGCGGGGTCTTGCGGATCTCACGCAACCGCGCGGCCGCTGCCTCGCGGTCGTAGCTGCCGGCGACGAGGTTCTCGACGAACTCGTGGACCGCGACGAGGCGGGCGAAGTCCCGGGTCGCCGAGCGGACGACGCGCAGCATCGTGATCTGGCCGCCGGTGGAGGTGGTGCACTGCACGAGCAGGGACTGCAGGGTGATGTCGACCTCGAGGTTGTCCAGACCGGCCGCCGCCGCGACCGCCACCACGCTGGACTCCACCTGGGGCGCGCCCGCCCCGCAGCGCAGCATGAGCTCCCCGACCCGCAGGGCCAGGTCGAGGGAGGCTCGGGCCTCCCGCTCCTCCGCAGCCGCCTGCAGAACCCGGGGGTTGCGGTAGGGCGTCAGGCGCAGCGACTCGATGATCGGCAGCGTCTCGGTGACGTCCTCACCGCGCCACAGGGCCCGGGGCACCCGCGGACGCCGCGGCACCGCCTTGCGCGTCGGCAGGCCAGAGGGCGCCGACAGGCCGGAGCGCGCCGGGGCGCCCTCGGGGGGAACGGTCATCGACGCAGGCCCAGGCCCGACTGCCAGATCTCCGCGGGGGTGGTCCACGGCCACCACACCGGCGTGCCGTGGCGCGCGTACGACCAGGTGCCGAGCCCAGCCGCCACGAGAAGGGCTCCGGCCACGACCACGTGCGAGCCCCTGCCGGGCGCGACTCCCCGCACGACGCTTCGTGTCCCGCGCCGCAACGCCGAGCCGCCCGGGCCCCACCAGGCGACCAGCAGCGCCAGCAGCGCGCCGACCGCGAGCGGAGCCGCGGCGTTCGGCTCCGGGCTGCCCCCGGTGAGTGCCACCGTCGCGAGCGCAGCGCTGAAGACGCCGGAGATCCCGACGAGCAGCGGCAGCACCAGTCCGGCGAGCGTGGCCAGGGCGCCGACGAGCAGGTGCCAGGGGCTGGCCACCACAGCAAGCGGCACGTCGCTGCGCCGCCGTCCGCGCGTGTGCCTGCGCAGGACCAGGGAGGTCACGGAGCGGTCGGCGGTGCGTGCGAGCCAGCACCACACCAGCACGAGCGCGACGGCGACCGCGGGCCGGGTCGCTGCCACCGCGACGACCGCGAGCAGCAGCGCGAAGAGGCTGCCGGTGCGCTGCGGCCGCCCGATGCGCGGGTCGGGCTCCCCCTGGCCGCCCTCCCACGCCGCCTGCCAGTCGGAGACCTCGTCATCGGGTGAGCGCCAGTGGTCGAGCACGCTCTCCTGGTAGGCGGGGGCGGACGCGCCCCAGGGTTCGTGGTCGACGGGCATCGAGAGCGGCCCCACGGGCGGTTGCTGCCACTGCTGCGGCTGGTGGCTGATCGGCTGGGTATGCCGCGTGGTGGGCACGGCGGGAAGCACCTTGGTGACGGGCCTCCCGGCGGCATACCGCTCGAGGGCCTCGACGATCTCGTCGGCGTGCGGTCGTTGGCGCGGATCCGGCGACAGGGCAGCATGAAGCAGCGGCGCCAGCCGCGGGTCGACCCGGGAGAGATCGGCCTCGCCCCGGCTGACCCGGCTGAGGACCACGTCCATCGGCCCTCGGCCGAACGGGGGCGCGCCGGAGGCGGCGAAGGCCAGCGTGGCCGCCCAGCCCCACCAGTCGGTCGCCTCGGTCACCGGCGCCCCCTCGACGACCTCGGGGCTGAGGTAGCCGGGGGTGCCCATGACCAGCCCGGTCATGGTGATCCGCACGTCGTCGGCCACGTGGGCGATGCCGAAGTCGATGACCACGGGGTCGCCGTCGAGCATCAGCACGTTGCCGGGCTTGAGGTCCCGGTGCACCACCCCTGCCGCGTGGATGGCGTGCAGCGCCTGGGCCAGGCCCTGGCCGAGGCGGTGCAGGTCGGCGCCGGACAGGGGCCCGGTCTCCTTGACGACCTCGTCCAGCGAGGGGCCGGGGACGTACCGGGTCACCACATACGGCCGGTCGCCGTCGAGGTCGGCGTCGAGGACGGCCGCTACCCTGCGGTCCTGGACCCGCCCCAGGGTGTCCACCTCCCGGGCCAGCCGCGCCCGGGCGCCCGGGTCGAGGGCGATGTGCGGACGCAGCAGCTTGAGCGCCACAGCCCGCCCGCTGGGGTCGAGCGCGAGGTGGACGACTCCCATGCCCCCCTCGCCGAGGGGTTGGAGCAGCCGGTAGGGCCCGATGGACACCGAGTCGGGCATGCCGATGGAGCCCTCGCCGCCTCCGATCGCCTCCGTCGTCATGCCCCTACGGTAGGCGGACTCCCCGGGTGAAGTCAGGCAGGCTACTGCTGGATGTAGCCAACGAGTTGGTCTCGTTCGTCCTGGAGCTCGTCGATCCGGTGCTTGACGATGTCACCGATGCTGACGATCGCGGTGAGCTTGCCGTCGATGACCACGGGGATGTGGCGGATGCGGTGCTCGGTCATCGTCCGGGCCAGGTCCTCGATGTGGGTGTCGAGGTCGCAGGTGCGCACGTCGGTGGTCATGATCTGGCTGATCGGGGCCTGCAGGATGCCGGCCCCGTCGGACGCGAGACGCCAGACGACGTCGCGCTCGCTCACGATGCCGGAGACCGTCTCGCCGTCCTCACTGACGACCAGGGCGCCGATCCGGTGCTCCTCCAGGAGCGCCAGCAGGTGCTCGACGGAGTCGTCGGGTCGCACGGTGAACACCCTGTCGCCCTTGCGGCGCACCACATCCGAGATCCTCATGATCTGACGGTAGACCGGCGGGTGGGGCCGCGCCAGAGGAACGGCCCAAAGGGGCGCAGACCCGCGCGTACTCCCCGGTGCCAGAGGCACGTTGTGCCTGCGCCAGAGGCACTTTGTGCAGGTCAGGGCTCCCCGGCATAGGGTTGTGTGGCCAAGCCGCATTCGGGGAGTTGATCGCGTGTCCGGCAGTACCCAGACCTTCGACCTGGTCGTAGCCGCAAACCGGCTGCCCGTCGACAGGGTCGTCTCGGACGACGGCGCGGTCGAGTGGCGGCGCAGCCCAGGAGGCCTCGTCACCGCCATGGAGTCCGTCATGAAGAGCCGGGAGGGCGCCTGGGTCGGCTGGGCCGGCGAAGCGGGCGACGCGCCGGAGCCCTTCGTCGAGGACGGCATGTACCTGCGGCCGGTCCCACTCTCCGAGAAGGAGGTGGCCCAGTACTACGAGGGCTTCAGCAACGACACCCTCTGGCCCATCTACCACGACGTGATCGTCCCGGCGTCCTTCCACCGCTACTGGTGGGTGGCCTATGAGCGGGTCAACCGCCGCTTCGCCGAGGCTGTCTGCGAGGTGGCCGCCGAGGGCGCGACCGTCTGGGTCCACGACTACCAGCTCCAGCTCGTGCCGGCGATGGTGCGCGAGATGCGCCCGGATGTGCGCATCGGCTGGTTCAACCACATCCCGTTCCCGCCCGTGGAGCTGTTCGCCCAGCTGCCGTGGCGCAAGCGGCTGGTCGAGGGCCTGCTCGGCGCCGACTTCCTCGGCTTCCAGCGCGTCGACGACGCCCACAACTTCCTGCGCGCCTGTCGGCGTCTCCTGGGGCTCACCACCAAGGGCGACACCGTCCGCACCGCCTCCACCGACGGCGGGACCCGCGTCGTGCGCGCCAGCGCCATCCCGATCTCCGTGGACTTCAACGGCCTGCAGGAGCTGGCCCGCACGCCCGAGGTGATCCAGCGCGCCAAGGAGATCCGTGCGTCCCTCGGCAACCCGGAGACCCTTCTGCTCGGCGTCGACCGGCTCGACTACACCAAGGGCCTTCGCCACCGGCTCAAGGCCTACGCCGAGCTCCTCGAGGACGGCGCCGTCGCCCCGCCCGACCAGGTCTTCGTGCAGGTCGCCACTCCCAGCCGCGAGCGCGTGGAGGCCTACCGCGAGCTGCGCCAGGAGATCGAGGCCGAAGTGGGCCGGGTCAACGGCGAGTTCGGCGACATCGGCTCGGCCGCCGTGCACTACCTGCACCACTCCTACCCCCGCGACGAGATGGTCGCGATGTTCCTCGCCGCTGACGTGCTGCTGGTGACCCCGCTGCGCGACGGCATGAACCTGGTGGCCAAGGAGTACGTCTCCTGCCGCCACGACGGCGGTGGGGCGCTCGTCCTGTCGGAGTTCACCGGCGCCTGGCACGAGCTGCACCAGGCCTACGTCTGCAACCCTCACGACATCGCCGGCCTGAAGCAGTCGATCATGACGGCCATGAACGCCCCGGAGGCCGAGCGCCGCCGCCGGATGAGGGCCATGCGGCGGCGGGTGGCCGACCACGACGTGCAGCGCTGGGCCAGCCGCTTCCTCGAGGCGCTGGCCAGCGCCCCGGCACGCCCGAACCGCACCCCCCGCGAGCAGAACGACGACGACGCCCACGCGAGAGCGGACCATGCCGCGGTCATGGAGCACCAGGCCAACGGCACGGGCCAACCGTCCTGATGACCGTGTCCGCCGACCCGCGTGGCGGCCTGCCTGCCGACCTGTTGGGCGCCCTCGACGCCTTCTGTCGGCTGCCCGTGGTGCTGGTCGCCACCGACTTCGACGGCGTGCTGGCTCCCTTCGTCACCAACCCGATGGATGCCCGGCCGCTCGCGGGGACCGTCGAGGACCTCATCGCGCTGTCCGAGCTCCCGGGCACGCACTCCGCCGTCGTCTCGGGCCGCGACATGGAGGTGCTCACGGGTCTGGCGGGGCTGGCCCCCGACAGCCCGGTCACCCGGATCGGCAGCCACGGCGCCCAGAGCAGCCACCCCTCCTCCGACCAGGAAGACCTCTCGCAGGAGCAGCAAGACCTGCTCGAGCGGCTCACCGCCGACCTGCACCAGGTCCTCGACGACCACCCCGGCGCGCGCCTGGAGCTGAAGCCGAGAGCCACGGTCCTGCACACGCGCGGCGAGGACCCGGCACTGGCCGAGGCGGCCACGCGGTCCGCGCTCGAGGTGGCCGAGCGGCATACCGGAGTCTCGGTGCTGCAGGGCAAGGACGTCGTCGAGATGTCGGTCGTGACCGCCGACAAGGGCACGGCGCTGATGGCGCTCACGTCCCAGATCGGCGCAGACGCCGTGCTCTACTTCGGCGACGACGTCACCGACGAGCATGCCTTCGAGGTCATGGGACCGCGCGACGTCAGCGTCAAGGTCGGGCCCGGGAAGAGCGCCGCGCGCTACCGGCTCGGGTCCCCGGAGCAGGTGGCCGAGGCGCTGGGCACCCTGCGCGAGCTGCGCGCCGGCGCTGCGTCCGCCGCTGCCCGCTGACGGCCGGCGCGGCCCGCTGACGGCCGGCGCGGCCCTCAAGGACCAACGGCGGGTCAAGGCACTCAGGGGCAGGTCAGCGCGACCGGCGGGGCCCGGTCGACCCGCGCACCACGAGCTCCGGGCGGAAGATGTACTCCGCCCGAGGGGCCGGCTCCCCAGCGATCTCGTCGAGCAGGGCCCGCACCGCGGCCTCGCTCATGGCCTGCACGCTCTGGCGCACCGTCGTCAGGGGCGGGTCCGTGAACGCGATGAGCGTGGAGTCGTCATAGCCGACCACCGAGAAGTCGTCCGGCACCTCGAGGCCCATCCGCCGCGCCGCCCGGATGGCGCCGAGCGCCATGAGGTCCGAGCCGCAGACGACCGCCGTGCAACCCTTCCCGATCAGCCTGGTGGCCGCGCTGTCGCCGCCCTCCACCGAGAACATGGTGCGCTCGATCAGGTCCTCGACGTCGTCGCGGCCCAGCAGTGACTTCATCGAGTTCTGGTAGCCCGTGATCTTGCGGATGACCGGGACGTAGCGGTCGGGGCCGATGGCGAGCCCGATCTGGGTGTGCCCGAGCGCGACCAGGTGGCTGAGCGAGAGCTCCATCGAGGCGACGTCGTCGTTGGAGATGAAGGGCGCGTCGATGCCCTCGTGGTAGCCGTTGACCAGGACGATCGGCAGGCCGCGCTCGCGCAGCTTGGTGTACCGCTCCGCGTCGGTGGTGGTGTCGGCGTGCTGTCCCGAGACATAGATGATCCCGGCGACGCCGCGGTCGAGCAGCATCTGGACGTACTCGTCCTCGTGGACGCCGCCCGGCGTCTGGGTGCACAGGACCGGGGTGAAGCGGTGCCGCGCCAGCGCCGTCTCGATGATCTGGGCGAACATCGGGAAGATCGGGTTGGTCAGCTCCGGGACGATCAGGCCGACGAGCCCAGCGCTCTTGCGCCGAAGCCGGGAGGGCCGGTCGTAGCCGAGGACGTCCAGGGCGGTGAGCACTGCCTGCCGGGTGGACTCCGCCACCCCGGGCTTGCCGTTGAGCACACGGCTGACCGTCGCCTCACTGACGTCTGCGTGTGCCGCGATATCGGCAAGCCGTGCTTTCACTCCCCCACCGTCCATGTCCAGATCGAGACCTGCGGCCCCGTTGCCGTCAGCGTCATTGTGCCCTCCCCCAGAGCAAGCCCGTGGCCGTATGCCGCGCGAGCGCCGGCGATGCCGGGCAGGTGCCGCGTGCTCAACACCACCGGGTCGTGCGCGTCGCGCGCGCAGTGGACCAGCGCCGCCTCGGACGGCGTCTCCCTCAGGAACACCAAGGTCTCGTCGTCGGCGTACACCCAGCGCATGCCGCCTTCGCGCAGCGCCGGCGAGCTCCTCCGGGCGGCGATGAGCCCGCGGTAGGTCTCCAGCAGGCGCGAGTCCCAGCCGTCGCTGCCCCATGGCATGGGGCGGCGGCCGTCCTCGCCGAACTCGCCCTCCATGCCGATCTCGTCGCCGTACGTGAGCATCGGGATGCCGGGTACGGTGAACAGCAGCCCCGCGGCCACGTCGACCTGCCTGGCGTCCTCGCCCACCAGGGTGCGGATCCGGGTGGTGTCGTGCGAGCCGACCAGGTTGAAGCTGTGCCGGACCGTGGCCCAGGGCACGCCGGCCGCGAACTCCCGCATCGTCTCCATCACGGAGGCGCCACCGAGCCGGGGCACCATCAGCGGGGAGCCGAGGAACTTCGGCGCGTGCCCCCGGTCCCGGAGCCAGGTCCAGACCGGCCGGGTGAAGCCGGCGTAGTTCATCACGCCGTGCCAGCCGTCGCCCTGCGCGTCCTGGGTGTAGTCGTGGCAGTGCTCGCCCACGAGCAGGGCGTCGGGGGCAGCCTCTTCCATCGCCAGGCGCATCTGCCGGGCGATGTCGTGGTTGAGGTCCTGGCCGCGGTAGCGGCCGGTCATGTTGGCCACGTCCACTCGCCAGCCGTCGAGGGGGCTGTCGCCGGTGATCCAACGGCGCACCACACCATCCTTGTCCTCGAAGACGCGGTGGCGCAGCGGTGCGCTGTCGTAGTTGAGCTTGGGCAGCGAGGGAACGCCGAGCCACGCGACGTAGTCCTCCCCCTCCCAGAAGTAGTAGCCGCGCTCCTCGGCGTCGAGGTCCTGCTGGGCGGTGACGAACCACTCGTGGGCGTCGCCGGTGTGGTTCGTGGTGAAGTCGCCCAGGACCCTCATGCCGCGTTCGTGAGCCGCGTCGACGAGGCGGCTGAGGGCCTCGTCGCCGCCGAGCACGGGGTCGACCTGGTCGAAGCTCGAGGCGTCGTAGCGGTGGTTGGAGCGGGCGGGGAAGAACGGCGTCAGGTAGACGACGTTGGCGCCGAGCTCGGCGATGTGGTCCAGCCGCTCGGTGATGCCGTCGAGGTCGCCGCCGAACAGCTGCCGGGAGATGACACCCCGCTCCAGCCGCGGTGCCTCGTCCCAGCCGGCGGGGACGGCCCAGTCCGGGACCTCCCGGGAGTCCTGCGCCGCGGAGCGGGCGAACCGGTCCGGGAAGACCTGGTAGACCACGGCCTCGCCGGCCCAGGCCGGCGGGGCCCCGAAGGCCGTCAGCCGGAAGTCGGCGGCGTCCGGGACGTCCCGCTGGTGCACGCCGGTGCCGTTGAGCCACTGGTATGCCGTGGGGCCGCCCTCGAGGATGAACCGGTAGCTCGTGACGGGGTTGTGGCACACGATCTGCGCCGCCCACCACGTCTCCGTCTCGGTGGTGCGCTCGACTGCGGCGTCGGAGAAGACGGGCTCGGCGTCGGGGGTGGTGCGCACGTGGACCGCGGTGACGTCCGCGTCGCTGGGCACGCGGACCCGCACGGTGACGCTCTCGCCGAGCGCCGGGTACGGGTTGGAGACGTAGAGCGCTGATCCGTCGTGGTGGGGCTGGCCAAGCAGGTCGGGCTGGACTCGGGGGCCGCTCACTTCACCGATCCCTGCGTCAGACCGCTGATCAGCTGGCGCTGGAAGCTGAGGTAGAGCAGGACCACCGGCAGGGAGGCGAGCACCGCGCCCGCGCAGAACTGCCCGAAGTACCGGTTCTTGTCAGCCTTCTGCATGGCCCACAGCCCGACACCGAGGGTCTGCTGGTCGACGTCGCGCAGGAAGATGCTGGCGAGCAGGAACTCGCTGAACAGGCCGACGAACGAGAGCATGAAGACCGTCACCAGGATCGGCATCACCAGGCGCAGCGTCATGGTGAAGAAGATCCGGGCGTGGCTGGCTCCGTCGACCTTGGCCGCCTCGTCGAGCTCGCGCGGGACGGTGTCGAAGTAGCCCTTGAGCAGCCACACGTTGGCGCCCATCGCGCCACCGAGGTAGCAGAGCATGAGGCCGTACACGCTGTTGAGGCCGATCGCCGGCAGCACGTCGCCGATCTTGTCGAAGGTGATGTACAGCGCGACGAAGGCCAGCAGCGCCGGGAACATCTGGAACAGCAGCAGGGCGAGCAGACCGGGGCGACGGCCGGTGAAGCGCAGCCGCGAGAAGGCGTAGGCCGCGCACGCCCCGAGGAAGACCGACGCCAGCGAGCCGACGCCGGCCACGATCATCGAGTTGCGGTACCAGGACGTGTACGGCCGCGCCGGGTCGTTGAACAGCGCGTCGAAGTTGCTCCACGACATCCTGGTGGGCAGCAGCTCGGCGGTGTTGAGCGTGCCGGACGGGTTGATCGCCGCGGACACGATGAAGACGATCGGGAACAACGCCCACACGATGGCGACGACGGCCAGCAGGTGGCGCCACCAGACGCCACTCCCGGGGCGCCGCGGCGCCGTCTGCTTGGCGGCGACGCTGCCGGCCTCGACGCGCTCTTCCGTCGCGACGGCCAGGCCTCCCTGAAGCGGTTCTACAGTCATCAGTTGATCTCCTCCAGGGCCTTGGTGCGCCGGAAGCCGGGAATGCTCATGGCTGCGACGAGGATGAAGATGAGCATGGACACTGCGGCCGCGAAGCCGTAGTTGGGTGTCACACCGCTGAAGGCGAGACGGTAGGCGTAGGTGATGAGCAGGTCTGTGGCACCGATCTGGGTGTTGCCGGCCTCGAAGGGCCCGCCCTCGGTGAAGAGGTAGATCAGGCTGAAGTTGTTGAAGTTGAAGGCGAAGCTCGCGATGAGCAGCGGGCCGACGGCCACCAGTAGGAGCGGCATGGTGATCGAGCGCAGCATGCGCAGGGCGCCGGCGCCGTCGATGTGGGCCGCCTCGCGCACGTCTGCGGGGATCGACTGCAGGGCGCCGGTGCACACGATGAACATGTAGGGGAAGCCCAGCCACAGGTTGGCCGTGAGGATGGCGACCTTGGCGGCCCAGGCGTTGCCGAGCCAGTCGATGTCCAGGTGCAGGATCTTGTTGATCAGGCCGTAGTCCTGGTTGAACATCGAGGCCCACACCAGCGCCGTCACGAAGCCGGGCAGGGCGTAGGGGAGGATCAGGACGGAGCGGTAGAACGCCTTGCCCTTCAGCCGCGGGTCGTTGAAGAGCAGGGCGAGGAGCATCCCGAGCAGGAACGTCGAGGCGACGGAGATGACGGCGAACGCCACGTTCCAGAGGAAGATCTTCACGAAGCCGGCACGGATGGTCGGGTCGCTGAACACGCGCTGGTAGTTGCCGAGGCCGACATTCTCCTTCCAGCCGATCGCCAGTGCGTCGCCCTGGCCGTCCTTGGGAACCCAGCGCGCCCCGCTCGGGACGTAGGTCTTGCCCGTCCCGGAGTCGGTGAGGGTGTCCGCGGCCTTGTCGTAGCTCATGGCGGGCTTGCCCTCGAAGGCCTCGCTGAGGCCGACGCTCTTGACCCCGCCACCATCGCTGGTGGGAACGGCGAAGGCGTTGAGCTCCTTGCTGCGGGCGTTGACCTGCCGCGCGTTGAGGATGGTGTAGCCGGGGGCCTTGGTGATCTTGCCGGTGGTCGTCTTCTCGACCCCGTCTGCGGGCAGGTCCTCCAGACCCTTGACCGTGCCGGCCTTGAGGGCGCCCTGCGGGTCGGTGAGCAGGAAGACGAGCTCGCCGGCGACCGGGTCGGCGCCCTCCTTGACCGCCACGGACAGGCGGTACCGCGGCGCGCCCTGGACCTCGCGAACAGAGTTGGCGATCAGGCCGTCGATCGACTCCTGCTTGGAGACCCGGTGGCCGTCGCCGTAGTTCGTCAAGGAGGTGGCCGCGGTGTAGGCCACCGGCCAGATCTGCAGGGCCACCATGAAGACGAGGCCGGGCAGCAGGTACTTGAGCGGGACGGCGCGGCGCGTCCCGTAGACCACGAGGACCGCCATGACGAGGAACGCCGTGATGACGATGCCCACCCAGGCGCCCTTGTCCAGCAGCCGCTGGATGACGAACAGCCCGAGGGCGATGATGGCAGCGAGGACGAGCCACCTGGCCACGGTCGCCCACAGGGGCGTCCTGCCTGGCTCGAGTCCGAGGGCGGTTCTGCCGCCCGTCGTGCCGGTGTCTGAACTGCGCGCCATTGCGCCTCCTGGCCGTGATCTCACGACGGCGCTGCCGTCATGGTGCTGTGACGAGTCCATGCGATGCGAGCCCCGGGTGCGCGGGCTTCAAGCGGCTTCGCTGTCCACGCGGGTCGGGCTTGGCCCGTGTGGCCGGCCCCCGTCGGGGAGCCGGCCACACGGCATACCTTGGTGTGCGTTGGTCAGCCCTTGGCGATGTTCGCCACGATCTCCTTCTGGGCGGCGTCGAAGCGCACCTTCGCCGCGGCCTTGCCGGCGATGACGTCGGCAGCGGCCTGGCCCAGGGGGCCCCAGACCGAGTTCATGGCCGGGATGTTCGGCATCGGCTGGCCGCCGGCACCGGCCTCGAACCACGACTTCACGTCGGCGTCCTTGGCGGAGACCTTGTCGTAGGCGGAGCTCAGGGCCGGGGGACGGTGACCTGCCTCGAAGAGCGCCAGCTGGACGTCCTCACGCGGGACGTAGTTGGTGACGAACTCCTGGGCAAGGGCGGCGTTCTTGGCCTTGGCCGAGACGTAGAACATCTGGACACCCAGGAACGGCTGCATCTTGCCGCCGGCCAGGGCGGGCAGCGGGGAGATGGCGTACTTGATGCCGGCCTTCTTGGCCTTGTCGATGGCCCAGGGCCCGGTGATGTAGAAGGGGACCTTGCCGGTGTCGAACAGCGCGTCGGCGTTGGTGCCGTCGACGTTGGTCGAGAGGGCCTTCTCCTTGCCGAGCTTGGCGAGCGCCTCGGCACCCTTGATGGAGCCGGGGCTGTTGACGATGACCTTGGTGGCGTCGTAGTCGCCGTTGCCCTTCATGGCGAAGATGCCGCCGTCGAAGGCCTTGAGGTACGGGTACGTGTAGTACGCGTTGCCGGTCTTGCCGACCTCCTGGATGAGGACGTTCGTGGCCTTCTTGGACTTGACCAGGGCCTGCCCGGTCGCGACGAGCTCGTCCATGGTCTTGGGGGCCTCGGGCGCGAGCGCGGTGTTGCGCACCAGGCCGATGTTCTCCACGGCGTAGGGAACGCCGTAGCCCTGGCCGTTGAACTTCGTCGCGGCGATGGCCTGCGGGGCGAACTTCGCGGCGACGTCCGCGGACAGCTGGATCGGGGCCACGGTGTTGTTCTGCACAAGCTCACCCAGCCAGTCGTGGGCGCCGACGATGACGTCCGGGCCCTTGCCGACGTTGGTGGCGTCCTTGAAGTTCGCGCGGACGTCGGTGGCGACCTGGACGGCAACCTTGATCCCGTTCTCGGCGCCGAACTCCTCGGCGTACTTCTTCAGGATCGGCGCGCGGTCGTTGTCCGCCCAGATCACCAGGTCGGCCGCCGCGTCGCGGGACGGGGCGCCGGTGGTGGTCGGCGAGGGGGCCGCGGTGGTGGTGGTGGTCGTCCCGGAGGGGGTCGCCGAGGCCGAGGCTGTCGCGGTGGAGTCGCCACCGCCACATGCGCTCATGAGCAGAGCCGCGACACCCGTCACGGCCGCTGCGCCAAAGGCACGCTTGTGCATGAAATCTCCTTGTTGTGCGCAGGGCGCATCCTTGCGGCCCTGACGGTGAGCAGAAGGTAGCAAGAAGTTGCAGCAAGGTAGGCCGATGAGGTGCAAGAACTTGCAGCACAATTCGGTAAAGAAGCGACGGATGCACCAGAGGTGACCCCGCGGGACCCGAAGGCACCCGAGTGTGGCCAAAAGCCTCGCCGTGCGACAGACTGACGCCACCGCGGACACCGATGTCCCGGCCGCACCACCTTTACAACGGATCGTCCGGCACGTTCCTGCCGGTGAAGGAAGGCAAAGACGCCATGGCAACAGTCAAGTTCGACGAGGCAACCCGGATCTACCCGGGCAACGACACCCCGTCGGTGGACAAGCTCAACATCGACATCGCAGACGGGGAGTTCCTCGTCCTGGTCGGCCCCTCCGGGTGTGGCAAGTCCACCTCCTTGCGCATGCTCCCCGGCCTCGAAGAGGTCAACGACGGCAAGATCTGGATCGGCGACC